>Ga0256405_10012412_pt1 | contig 10560 bp, 9 predicted proteins | sample RumenRJG_02DNA_FD_189096 | JGI IMG/M metagenome (GOLD analysis project Ga0256405, IMG submission 189096) | Bovine rumen microbial communities from Lethbridge, Alberta, Canada - RJG_02 | ecosystem: Host-associated > Mammals > Digestive system > Stomach > Rumen | place: Canada: Alberta | collected... | reverse complement strand
TCAGTCATTCGTTTCACCTTCCTTCTGAAGCGGGGGTTAGGGGGCGGAGCCCCTTAAGATGGAGCCGCAGCCTGCGGCTCTGAGCGGAACTTGCCATACAAGTTCCCTGCTTGCTATCGAATGAGACACAGCCCCTGAAAAGCTGTCTTGGGGCACCCAAGACGTTGCTAAGACTACGCCATCCCTTCTTCCGCCCTGTGACAGTCGGGGCCCATCCACACGGACAAGTGCATGGTACGTCATATTTTCAGCCGTCAAACGGGATCGGCTCACGTTCGCTGATTACAATACTGAGCCCCTCCAAGGGTGGCCCTCATTGGAAAAAAGATGGCCACCCTTCTTCATTTCGGGCGGAGAAGAGGAAAAATGGTGGTCCGCTTTCCTCAAAAGAGGGCCACTCTTTCCAGTTCATCAAGAAAATCCAGCGGAGAAACGGACTCCTCGTCCTCTTCGGTCGAAGCCGACCCTATCTGAGTCATTGCTAGCCTAAAACAATGTGGACATTTTGTCCTCATTGTTTACAGGCCGAATAAGCGTACCGCGTATCCTGCGAATAGGTTTCCAAAACGAGGTGCTCAAAATGAACACCTCGTTTTGGAAGCGGGCTTGGTGGTGGGCATTTTTTCCAGCACCACTTTCAAGTAGAGAAAAAGTCCACTTGAAATCCTGTCACAGGTGCTTTTACAACTCCACGTCCATCAGGTAAACCCCGCCTTTGGAACTAAGCCCATAGTGCAAAAGCAGCCATTTCCCCACAGGAATATTCCAGAGCCCAAGCCTCTTTTGCCACCAGAAGATGGGGGTGATGATCTTCCGGCCATCTTCAAAGCGGAAGAACGCACGCAGCATCCCATCTCTGGCCTCTGCCTTGAGAAGAAGTTGGGCGTGGAAGTCTCCGGTCTCCGTGAGGAAGCAGTAGTCGCTGGTGTCGATCTCCATAGCTCTCATCTCTGCTCGGGAGTACACTTTGTCCTCAAAGTTAAACCCTTCTTGACCGGCTGAAAAAGAGACCTGGGTTGCATTCTGTTCTGTCATTTGAATCATGCACGTTCACTCCTTTGATTTTGATCTCACCTTGCCGCCTTGCTCTGCCTCCTGCTCAGAGCGGCTGGATCGGGCGACATAACGTAGTACGTATGTAACAGACTTTCTTTTCAGCAGGTATTTGGTTATATAGTTATTTATATATACACGTAAGAAACCAAAGGCCGGGAAGGCTACCGTTGTTCCCGATGTCGCTCCTGCCCCGGACTCTCACCGCGGCGTTGCCTCGCTCCTGTCATCGCAAGGTCGTACCCCCATCGGACGGCTGTTCAGTTGTCAAGGTAATAATCCCAACAAAAAAGCCGGGTACAAGACCACAACAATCAGCGGGGCTTCGCAGTCGCCTCGCTTAACTGATGTGATGATGTACCCGGCAAAAAAACCGGTCCCACCTGAAATGGGGTGGCCAGTGCGTTTACAAGCGCACCTTATGTAGTTGCACTCCCCCCTTAGAGTATTTTTTTAGCGTATTTGTTCTTTCTTGTCAAGCAAAAATCGAGAAAATGAGACAAAAAACGGACTCGGCCTGTAATAGACCGAATCCGTCTGTCTGAAAAGAAACAAGTTTACTCTGCCACCGGCGTCCCGGTAAAGATCATCTTGGCGGCGATTTTGTCGCTGCCCTCATTAAAAGCTTCCACATCCACCACGATGAGCTGCCGCCCTTGCTTGATGACCCGTGCCTTTGCGATAGCCCGGTCCGTGGTGATGGCCCGGAGGAAGTTCAGCTTGTACTCCACGCCGATAACAGAGTGACCCTCCGGTAGTACTGTCAGTCCGGCGTATCCCGCCGCCGCCTCGCAAAGGGCCCCAGTTACGCCGCCGTGGAGAAGGCCGGTCTGTTGGAGCAGGTCCTTCCGCTTGGCACAGGAGATTATCACCTGCCCGGGCTGGGCCTCCTCCACTGTCAGACCAAGAAGCCGGGCAAAGCTCTGCTTCTGAATGCCGATCTCGATTTTCTCTTTCAGCTCATTCATGGCTTTCACGATTCCTTTCTGTTCTTGCGCCTGGCAGTTGGTCCGGACGCTTGCTTTTCCACGCTGCAACCCGCTCCTGAGTCAGTTGAAGAAAGACGGACGTGACCATTGGCAGATCCTCCTTGGACGGACAGAGCAGGCTGATTGTTCGCGGCGCGGTGTCCAGGAGGGGAACGGCACAGAGGCGATGCCCGGGGAGCAGATCTCGAAGGGCGAGTCCCGGCAAGATCGTTATCCCCAGACCTTCTTCCACCATGGAAAGACAGGTCTGATTTTCCATGGGCTCAAAGTCCACCAGACTCTGGGCGGAGAGTTCCTGATATACCTGGTTCCAAAGAGCGCTTCCGGGGTCGAAGCTCTCAGTGGTGGGGATAAAGGGGACCATTCCGTGAAGATCACGCAGAGAGATACTTTTCCGTCCTCCCAGAAAATGATTTTCTCCCGTTATCAGATAGTAGGAATCCTGGTGGAGGGGAACACACGCCAGCCCCGACGGAGCACTCCCAGGGTAAAAGGCGCAGTCCAGGGTTCCTTTTTTCACGCCCAGTTCTCCGTCCAGATAATATCGCTGTTGCACCAGCTTCACACGAGTATCAGGAAAGCGGGCAAAAAATGCGGACAGGATGCCCGGCAGCCATTGGGAGGACACTCCTGTGAAGATGCCTACCCGCAGAAGGTCTTGTTCTCCGGCGTGGACAGCCTCCCGAAGGCGCTGATCCAGCTCCTCCATCTGGCGCATGAGATCGATGGCCTGCTTTCCAGCCTTGGTCAGTCGCATCCCTCGCTGATCCCGAGTAAAGAGCTTTACCCCCAGATCGGCCTCGATACCGCTGATGACGTAGCTAAGGCTGGGCTGGGTATACCCCAGCAGTTTGGCAGCCCGTGTCAGGGTGCCGCATTCTGCTGTGACAAGGATAGGCCGGTAGAGTCCCATATCTGTCTTCCTCCTTTCAATGGGCTTATGGTCGGAAGAAGAGAAACCGGCCGGCTTCAGGACCTCTGTCCCGCCGCCGGCCGGTTTCCTTGCGGAATCTTCGCCGTTCGTGGAGATCCCGGCTCAGGCATACCCCTATGCCTGAGCATTGTTACTAGGAAGGATACTTAGGAGATTCGATCATTAGGAGACGATATTGCGCAAGGCTACTGTGTTTGCGTGAATTGGTGCTTTTTTACTGGATGTTTCCAGAACGGCGGGGCCGCGAATACAAATCTCAATAAATAGTTGAACTACTTTTCCGGCCCGCAGGCACGGCAGAGATCGTATGAAGACAGATCACTTCAAGCAGGTTTCGATGGCCTTCTCCAGGATGTCCAGGCCGCAGTTAAGCTGCTCATCGGTGATGACCAGGGGAGCCAGGAAACGGATGACCTGGCCATAGCGGCCAGCGTTCTCAATAATGAGGCCGTGCCTGGCGCACTCCTGGACCAGGGCGGTGACCAGTTCGCCGTCGGGTTCTCTTGTGGCGGGATCCTTAACGAACTCCAGACCAATCATGGCCCCAAGGCCCCGGACGTCGCCTAAGACAGGGAACCGCTCCTGCCACTTCTGGGCCCGCTCAGTGACGATCTTGCCGATCTTCTGAGCACGGGCGGCCAGGTCATCCCGCTCCATGATCTCGATGGTCTTCAGAGCGGCGGCACAGGACAGAGGATTGCCGCAGAAGGTGCCGCCGATGGTGCCGGCGGGCACGGCGTCCATGAGCTCCTGACGGGCGATGATGGCGCTGATAGGCATGCCGGCGGCGATGGACTTAGCAGTGGCAATGATGTCGGGGGCACAGCCGGCCTCGGCCCAGTACTGGGAGGCGAACATCTTGCCGGTGCGGCAGAAGCCGCTCTGAACTTCGTCGGCGATCAGCATAATGCCATTGTCATCGCAGATTTTCCGCAGAGCCTTGACCCAGGCAATGGGTGCGGGGATGAAGCCGCCCTCACCCTGGAGAGGCTCCACCACAATGGCAGCCACCTGCCTGGCGGGAGACGCCTCCTCGAAGATGTCCTGGATGCTCTGGAGATAGTAGGCCACGGCCTCCTCCTCGGTCATCTCAGAGGGGTTGCGATAGAAGTAAGGGAACTTTGCGCGATAGATGCCGTTGGCCAAGGGGCCCATATCAGTGGCATATGCCTTTTTGGCAGTCATAGTCATGGTCAGGTTGGTGCGGCCGTGGAACGCACCGGTGAATACGATGACATTGGGGCGCTTTGTGTAGCCACGGGCTACCTTGACGGCATTCTCGTCAGCCTCTGCGCCGGAGTTGGCGAAGAAAACCTTCTTCTTATCGCCCAGGACGGGGGCGATGGAAGCCAGCTTCTCGGCCAGCTCCACATAGCCCTCATGGGTGACGATGTTGAACATGCCATGGAAATAGTTATCGGCCTGGGTCTTGACTGCTTCCACGATCTCGGGCTGGGTGTAGCCGATGTTCAGCACACCGACGCCACCGACCCAATCCAGGAAGCGGTTGCCGTCCACATCCTCCAGCATGGCACCCTCGCCTCGCGCAATAACGACGGGATAGACGCAGCGGATGGCATTGGGCACGGAAGCGGCGCGGCGGTCAATGATAGCCTTGGCCTTGGGACCGGGCAGAGTCGCGGTTTTGATTTCAGGCAGAGAAGTACGCAGCATTACAATCAAATCCTTTCTAAATCAGTAAAGAGTGCGGTAAATGTCCAGAATCTGATCTCGATCCAAGGGGACGAAGTTGTTTTTTAGCAGACGTTGCTGGTTCTCAATGACGGAATCGGTAAACTCCTCGATTTCCGTTTCCTTCATACCGTATTCATGCAGCGCCTTCTTGGGCAGCAGGCAGTCCAGCAGATCCTCCAGGGCCTCATAGACATGGTCGGTTTCGCAGCCCAAAATACCTGCGATAAACTCGTTGAGTTCCTCGATGGCTCCGTCGGTGCGGATGGAAAGATACTTGTTCATGACCCCAGTGAACATGGCGTAGTTTGACTCGCCGTGGGGCACATGATAAACCGCCCCCAGCGGGTAGCTCAGGGCATGGACTGCCGCGCAGCCGGCGTTGCCGAAGGCGACGCCGGCATAATTGCTTGCCAGCAGAAAGTCCCCCAGCAGAGGGATGCGAGCCTCGGGACCTCCATCCCGGATAGCCATATATCCCTTGAGGATCATGTCGATCGCAGCGTAGCCGAACATCCTGGACGCATCGGTAGCTTTCGGGGAAAGGCTGGACTCGATAGCGTGGATCAGGGCGTCGATGGAGCTGGTGGCAAAGAACTTGAAGGGCAGGCCCTTCAGCAGCTCGGGCACCAGGACTGCGTGGTCGGCGTACATCTCGTCATCGGCCAGACCCTTTTTGGTGTTCCGGCTGAGTAACGCCAAGATAGAGATGTTTGTGACCTCGCTTCCGGTGCCACAGGTGGTAGGCACCAGGATGAGCTCCTTGTCCTTGACTACAGGCAGCTTTCCGTCGTACAGATCCAGCACCGGGGAGACGTTCTTGAGGGCGAGGATCTTCGCCACGTCCACTACGGTGCCTCCGCCGATGGCAACGATGCGCTTTACGTTCTTGGGCATATCCCTGTAAATGGCCTCGACCATCTCATCGGTGGGCTCACCCAGACCGTACTTTTCCTGGAAAAGCACCGGGCAGGGCAGGTCCAGGGCGGTGAAATAGGGATCGTACAGAAAATCATTGGTGAACAGCAGGTCCTGAGGACCCAGTTGGAATGCCTCGGCAAAGTCCTTGCAGGTATCAAACTGCCAGATGGCAGGCATGATGGCAAATTGAGACATTGCGCGCCTCCTTTTTTTCTTGCGTTTTCTGTGATTTGTGGTATTCTGAAGGCAGCCGGGGTCCTTTCCCGGTTTGCCTCTGCGTGGGGCATAGAGCGGTCGGCTGTCGCAGGCGGGCCGCTCTTTTTCGTGTCAGTCTTAATAATCCTTGGGATAACGGCGGCGCAGCTCATCCCGAAGTTCATCCCGGAAGTCAGGGTGGGCAATCTCAATAAGAGCTTCGGCCCGCTGACGCAGGTTCTTGCCCCGGAGCTGGGCGATGCCATACTCCGTGATAACATAGTTGACGTCGTTGCGGGAGGTCGTGACCTCCGCCCCTTTGTCCAGGAAGGGGACGATCTTGGAAATCTTGCCTTTGCCGGTGGTGGCTGGCATGGCCATGATAGCCCTGCCGCCCTTGCTCATGTTAGCGCCTCTGACAAAGTCTACCTGGCCGCCCACGCCGGAGATCTGCCGCAGCCCCACGGATGTGGAGGCCACCTGGCCCATCAGGTCAACCTGAACGCAGGAGTTGATGGACACCAGATTGTCGTTTCTGGCAATGACGTAAGGGTCGTTGACATAGTCCACAGGATACATGGCCACAGCGGGATTGTTGTTGACATAGTCATACAAGCGGCGGGTCCCCATGAGGAAGGTGGCCACACTCTGGCCCCGGTGAAGGGTCTTTTTGGCGTTGGTGATGACGCCGGCCTCCGCCAGTTCCACCACGCCGTCGGAGAACATTTCCGTATGGATGCCCAGGTCGTTCTTCTCTTTCAGGAAAAGCAGAACCGCATCAGGGATGGCCCCAATGCCCAGTTGGAGGGTATCCCCGTCCCGGACCAGGGAGGCCACGTTCTGGCCGATGGCCCGTTCCACATCGGTGATCTTGGGGGGTGCCAGCTCAATGACGGGCTCGTTGGTCTCTACGATGCAGTCCATCCGGGACACATGGAGGAAGCTGTCTCCCAGGGTTCGAGGCATCTGCTGATTCACCTGGGCAATGACCAGATCCGCCATTTCCGCAGCGGGCTTGGTGTAGTCCACAGAGACGCCCAGGCTGCAGTAGCCGTGCTCATCCGGGGGAGAAACCTGAATCAAAGCCACATTGGGGTGAAGATGATCCCGCAGAAGGGCAGGGATCTCTGAGAAGTAAACGGGGGTGAAGTCCGCCCGGCCCTCCGCTGCGGCGGCGCGGCTGGTGGCCCCCAGGAAAAAGCTGTTGTGGTGGAAATGCCGGTCGTACTCCGGCTTACAATAGGCCGCCTTTCCCATAGCCACCATGTGGACCACCTCAACGCGTTCATATTGGGGTGCGTTTTCCACCATGGCATCCAGGATCAGGGAGGGCTCACCGGTGGCGTGGGCAACCACCACCCGGTCACCGGACCGGATGCGCTGGACCGCCTCCTGGGCGGTGCACAGATGTTCTTGATACCAAACCTTCCAATCCATGGTGTGGTACCTCCTTACTTGTTAAACTCTGGCTCCGCTGCCCTTCATCAGGCTGCGGGCCATATCCAGAAGTGATTCGTCAATGGGATGGATCAGCGATACCTCCCTGAGCTCCGGGAGCAGCGGCTTGAGCTGACCTTCGATCAGCGTTTCGTTGGTCATGGTTGCCGCCGGACATCCTGCACACCGGCCCAGCATTTTCAGGCTCAGCACGCCGTCTTCAAAGCTGACCAGTTCCACGTCGCCTCCATGGTCCCGCAGGGCCGGACGAACCAGTTCTTCCAACAGTTGTTCCAAATTCGCGGACATGGTTATCCTCCTATCCTATGCGCTGTTCCCGCTGGGCGGCGTTCCCGGAGGAGTATCCTTCCGGGAACGTCCGCACCGCAAGGAGAGATACTTTGGATTCCAAACGAACCAGGCGCTTGGACGAGATTGCTTAGGACTCTCTGATCTTCGCGATCTTCTTGGCCATGATCTTCTTGCCCTCAATGTCACCCTGGCGGGCGATCATGACCCGCTGGGCCTGGGGAGAGCCGGCACCGTGGAGAGACTCAGTACGGTAGCCGACTGCTCCGGCTCCCAAGGACAGGTTTTCAATGAGACGCAGGATGCGCATCCGGTTCTCTGCGGAGACGCCCACGCCGTTCTTCATGTACTTCTCCACCCAGGGACCGGTAAACTCACCCCGGAGGTCGGCCTCGGACAGGCAGGTGCCCACCGCGCCTCCGGCCAGGTCTTCCGCGATCCGTGCCATCTCATAAGGGAATCGGGTGACGTTCTGCTTGCAGACGTTAGCCAGCAGGAGGTTGATGAGGTAGTTGCCGGAGGCCGTCTGGGTGCCCTCAGCGGAACATGCGATGCCGCAGGAGTACATGGTCTCGTTGAGGTGGATCATCTCAATGAGCTTATCCTTGATGTGGCTTGCTTTGGCCACGCCATTGAAGTCGGCGGCCACGGCGGCGGCGCCGATGAGCACGTCGCCTACACCCACCTTGCATCCGCCGTAACTCTGGCGGTGGTAGCCGGCGAAACGCTCCACCAGCATGGAGGCAAACTCAGTCTCACCGTTCATGTAGATGTTCTCGTTGGGGATGAACACGTCGTCCCACACCACCAGCAGTTCCACGCCGCCGTACTGGGAGTTGCCCACGTCGATATCGGTACCCTCCAGTTTGCGGGTGTCGCAGCTCTGGCGGCCTACGATCATGAACAGGCCCTCAGCGTTGGCGGGGCAGGAGAAGGAGACCGCGTAGTCCTTGTCGTCAGGACCCATGGCCTGGGTGGGCATGACCAGAACATGATGGGAGTTACACATGCCGGTCTGATGGGCCTTAGCGCCCCGGACCACGATGCCGTCAGGCCGGCGCTCCACAACGCGAAGGAACATGTCGGGATCGTCCTGCTTGTGGGGGGCCAGGGAGCGGTCGCCCTTGGGGTCGGTCATAGCGCCGTCCACCACCAGATCCTTGGTCTGGCATTCCGCCACGAACTTTTTGAAGTTCTCATGATATGTGGTTCCATACTTCTGGTCGATCTCGTAGGTGGTGCTGTAGACGGCGTTGAAGGCATCCATGCCCACGCAGCGCTGGAAGCAGGCTCCGGTGGCCTGACCCAGCAGCCGCTGCATCTTCACCTTGTTCACCAGGTCCTGCGTGGACTGATGGATATGAGTGAAGCGGTTGACACGCTCTCCGGTGATGGGGGAAATGGCGGTCATCACGTCCTCATACTTCTTGGCCTGGGCCAGGTCGTAGGTCATCTTGACGGAGTTGACGGAGGGGCGGAGGATGGGATCGTCCACGGGATCGTCCAGCAGCTTGCCGAACATATAGACCCGCAGCTTGAGAGCCCGCAGGCTCTCAACGTATTCTTTTCCGGTCATCAGTGCCATAGTGATACTTCCTTTCTTTTTTGTCGTAGGGTGGATAGGTGTAACTGTAATGGAGGAACTAATTATCAGACTGTTTTCTGCACTCGCCCTAATATACAAGCAATCGTCGTGCCAATTCGATGTTTTTTTCTTGAAAAACCTCAAAAATTATTCCGCCTTGCCTATTTTTTTGAGGTTCTCGCAGGATTTAAGAGATGAAACTGGCTCGATCCCATTTTTCTCAGCTCTGCGGCGCACAGAACCTGCTGAATATCGCTCCCTGTCACAGAAAGTCTGTTAAGAAAAATTCGAGTGTTTCCAGCTCATGGTTTCAATCCTCAAACACGTTTCAAAAACAAAACAGCGGGAGCCTCAAGAGAGGTATCCCGCTGTTTTGATTTTGAAACAGAGCCCTTATTCCAGGAAGAACAGGCCCATATCTTCGTATTTCTTTTTCCTCCTCAGGAGTGTGGCCGGGTCCATTTGCAGCATCCGGGCCGCCTTCCGCAGACTTCCGGTCTCTTTTAGAGCCCGGAAGATGAGACTTGCTTCAAATCTCTCCACTTGCTGATGGAAGCTGCCGACCTTCGCTGCTTCTTCCTGCTCGAGAGAGCCGTCCGGTTGAATGGCCTGGGGGGCGTGGAGAGTTCCGTGGTCCATGATGGACAGATCCTCCGCCTGTATCTCCTCCCCGTTGCTCATGATGAATGCCCGCTCGATGACGTTCCGCAGTTCCCGGATGTTTCCCGGCCAGTCATATTGGAGAAGGACGGCCTCTGCCCCGGCGGTGAGACAGGTGGTGCGGCCGTACCGCTGGTTCAGCTCCCTTACCGTCCCCTGGGCCAGCTTGGCGATATCCAGCTTCCGCTCCCGAAGAGGCGGCACGGACACAGGAAAGACACTCAGCCGGTAGAAAAGATCCTCCCGGAAGGCGCCTTCCTTCACCCGGGCTTTCAGATCACGGTTGGTGGCGGCGATGACGCGGACGTTAACCTGGATGGACTTGCTGGAGCCCACCCGGGTAAGCTCATGCTCCTGGAGAACCCGCAGGAGTTTGGTTTGGATAGACAGGGGGAGTTCCCCTACCTCATCCAGAAAAATGGTCCCCTGGTCTGCTGCCTCAAAAAGACCGGCCTTGCCCTCTCGGCTGGCTCCTGTGAAGGCGCCCCGCTCATAGCCGAAAAACTCGCTCTCCGCCAGGTTCTCCGGGATGGCTCCGCAGTTGACCCGGATGAAGGGTTTGCCCGAACGAGGGGAACATCGGTGGATGTAGGAAGCCACGAATTCCTTGCCCGCTCCGGATTCCCCCTGGATGAGGACCACTGTGTCCAGCTGGGCCGCGCGGTTGACGATTCGCAGCAGATCCAGCGTGGACGGATCTTCGGCAATCATCTGCGGCATATCCATGAGCTGCCCCCGAACCTGAGCGATCTCCTGGGCGTACCGGACAGACAGGGCCCGCTGAC
>Ga0256405_10012411_pt1 | contig 10561 bp, 16 predicted proteins | sample RumenRJG_02DNA_FD_189096 | JGI IMG/M metagenome (GOLD analysis project Ga0256405, IMG submission 189096) | Bovine rumen microbial communities from Lethbridge, Alberta, Canada - RJG_02 | ecosystem: Host-associated > Mammals > Digestive system > Stomach > Rumen | place: Canada: Alberta... | reverse complement strand
CCAGTGGTTTCAAATGGCCATTAATAATGTCCGGTATCACTTTGGTAACTGCATACATTGTATCCTTCTTAGTATACAATATCGGTTTATTAGCTGGTTTCGGATAAATATGAAAATTCAATGATGATTAGATTTAATCTAATTATCATCAAATTTTTTAGTCATGACTAAATATTTATATATTACATACAACAAAGTTTAGTATACCTAAAAAATTATTTTTTCAGAGAGGATGAAATAATGTCAAAAACTTTAAGAGATGCAAAACCGGGAGAAACAGTCACTATCGTTAAATATCACGACACTGGGGATGCTGGTTTAAAAAGACACTTATTAGGTATGGGTTTTGTTAAAGGTGCAGAACTTAAAATCAAAAAGGTTGCAACTTTAGGCGATCCTATTGAGTTAAGTGTAAAAGGATACGATATTTGTCTTCGTAAAGAAGAAGCTGAAAATATTGAAGTGGAATAAACTTCAATGTTTTTATTATTTTTTTTAACTATTTTTAAAGGTGTTTATCATGAAATGTCGTATGTGCGGTTTCGAATTTGATGAAAATGAATTGGAAAACCGTGGATGTTCTAGTTGTGGAAAACACAGTAACTGCAATCAGATTCACTGTCCAAACTGTGGATTTGGAAACTCTCCAGAACTAAATCAGGAATTCGAGTTTATCGAAAAGCTCAAAGATAAACTTAAAAACAGAAAAAAAGCTACAAATTAAATATTTTTAGCTTTTAATATTTCTTGAACTGTTTCTTCGATACTTAATTTTTCAGTATCAACATTTAATCCGTTTTCTTTTAGCTTATAAAGTATTTCAGTTGTAACAGGGGCTTTTAGATGAGCTTTTTTTAACAGTTCCTTATCGGAAAATATCTGGTGCTTGTCCCCTTCTGCAATAATCTCACCATTGTACAGGACAAATATCTTGTCTGCAAACTCATTGACCATTTCAATGTCGTGTGATGAGATGACGATGCTTATTCCTTCTTCATTCAGTTTATTTAAAATGTCCAATACCTTATCGACACCTTCAGGGTCAAGTCCCGCAGTAGGTTCGTCAAGAATCATTATTTCAGGCCTCATCGCCACAATGCCCGCAATGGCAACTCTTTTCTGCTGACCTCCACTCAGGTGATGGGGAGTCTTATCCTCAAAACCGCTCATCCCAACCATTTCAAGTGATTCGCCAATCCTTTTTTTGACTTCATCATAATCGAGACCCAGGTTCATTGGTCCGAATGCCACGTCCTCCTTGACGGTCGGCGCAAACAGCTGGTCATTTGGATCCTGGAATACGATACCTACCTTCTGTCTGACTTTAAGCAGTTCATCCCTTTCAAAGACAATTTCCTCACCGTCTATCTCAACATGTCCTGATGTGGGTTCGCTCAATCCATTGAAATGTGAAAACAGTGTGGATTTTCCGGCACCATTCGGCCCCATAATGGCTATCTTTTCGCCTTTCCTGATTTTAATGTTGACATTTTTTAAAGCTTGAGTTCCATCTGGATATGTAAATGATAAGTTTTTTGTCTCTAAATGAATTTGTTCCATTATTCCACCTAATTAATTGATAATTTCTGTCCGAAGTAACCTAACTGTCCGGAGTATTTGAATAGGATGATTTCAACTATAATGACGATTATGATTATTGCCAGCAAAAACATGTAGTCGCTTCTTTCGGGAGATTTCTTTTCATCAAACATTTCAGAGGCATCCGAAAAACCACGACTCACCATACTTTTGTGAACCCTTTCACCTTGTTCATATGCCTTTAAAAACATCATTCCTATGGTGTAGCCCACCTGTTTGACTCTCCATTTGTAGGGAGTGTTTTTCGCGTGGATGCTGAAGTTTCTTGATTTTTGACTTTTACGGATTGCAGCAAGTTCATCAACAAACAGAAACAGGAAGCGGACCATGATTGAAAGAATCATCGCCAAATCTCTTGGCATCTTCAGTTTTCTAAAGGAACTTGCCATTTCCTGCAGGGGAGTGGTTGATGAGTAGATGATTATCGCTGTCAATGTGGTTATCATACGCACCAATAACAGTACCGCCCAGTTAAGTCCCACGTCAGTGACGGTGAGCCATGAGTAACTCCAGATAACATTTCCTGGCTGTATGAATGGCTGAAAAATTATAATTGCTCCACCGAATGGAAGCAGCATCAAAAGTCTCTTAAAAGAATCAATATAGGATAATTTTGCCATTTTCAGAATAACAAGCAATACTATTTCTAAAACAAGGGGTATGAAAATTTCCTGTGAAACAACACAAACTATGATTATAAAAATGGTGGAAATGAGTTTTATTCTCCCTTCCAAATCATGAATTGGGCTATTCTGTGACGCTAAGTCATCAAATCTTATAATCTGTGTTATGTCAGGCATGATTATTCACTATTATAATATTAAAAATTAGTCATATATTATTATTTGGTTATGTCAATTTTAGTCAATTTCAATTACTTTTTAAAAAAAGGGAATAAAGAAATTAAATAAAACTTATTTAATTTCTGTTTCTTACGACCTCTGCAACCGCATATCCAAAAACTAAGGTTACTATTGTACCTATTACCAAGGCCACAATTTGCAACATTTGGTTATCAGGATTACTTGCAAATGCATAATCGGGGAATATTGCTCCAGGTATTCCTTTGATTTCTTCTACTGAGAAATCTTCCGGAAGTCCGGAGTCCTCTGCAGATTTTTCTAATCCGTCCGGGTCACCAGATGCAATGTATGGTGAAAGCACACAGATTATTACACAGATTACTACTGCAATACCAATTAACATTAAATCTTTTTGTTCCATTTTATGCGTCCCCCTTGTTCCATGCAAGTAGATCTGGTCTGAATTTGTCTAATGCCACAAGAACAATCACAGTTAATACTGCTTCGATTATTCCAATAAAGAAGTGGTATAATACCATTGATGGAATACCGATGTTTATTGGGAATGTTCCTGCGATACCCATTTCGATTGCACAGGCTAATGCCGCAATGACGGTTGCAAGCCATGCTGCAACACCTGCTGCAGGGTATTTTCCTATAATTCCGTTCAATCCTTTGAAGGTGTATAATCCAACGAAACCTCCAACGATTGCCATGTTCAATACATTTGCTCCTAAAGCAGTGATTCCTCCGTCTCCAAAGATTAGTGCCTGGATTAGAAGTACTACTGTAAATACAAGTACTGCAGCTTCAGGTGCTAAAAATACTATTGCAACTAAAGCTCCACCAACCATGTGTCCACTGGTACCGAATGGAATAGGCATATTCATAGACATGATTGCAAAGATACCTGCTGCGAGAACTGCTAAAAGAGGTATACGTTTTTCATCTAAATTGGATCTTGCCCATCTTACTGAGAAGTATAATGCAACAATCAATATTACATAGTATACTAGACATTGTGCAATAGGTATAAATCCGTCAGGTATATGCAAATTTATTCCTCCATTTTTTCAGTAATACTTTTTACCATATTTTCAGTAAAATAGTATTACTAGAAATGTAATATATTTTAATTATTTTCTTAATATCAAGTGTATTGGGAGTTTTATTAAGTTTAATGGTTAATAAACTCATTATTGCTCTTGACATTTAATATGTTAATTTAATTTCAGTATATAAAGATTATTAAAGTAATACTTTTTTGTATTATTTTTAAAGTTAAGTAATACGTTAAGTAATATTTTTTGAGTGTTATTTTTGAAATTAGTATTACTATTTGCAAAATGAGCGTCTGATGCAGGTAAAATAGATAAAAATAGCTATTGCAAAATAAATCAATACCTGAATGTCTAAGATTCCGGTTTCAATTCCTAAAATGGTGTAGGTTAACAATAATGCATATAATCCAATGTAAAAATAGTTTTTGGTGATTTGAACTATTTTAAATCCGATTCCCAAAATGAATCCAAGAAGCATCATCCCGACAAAAACTCCTATCTTTCCAAAGTCCACAACCATCTGCCCGATAAGTGTCGGGGTCACGGTCACTTCTGTTCTCCATGCTATGAGTTTTCCAACCATCATCCTCGGTCCCAGGTCGCTTCCCGGAATTGAGCTGGCAAGCATGTGTCCGTGTGTAAGGCCGAAGTTTCCTCCAATGAAATCGAGAAGGTTCAAAACATGCAGTGTAAAGTCCGCTCTGGACTGAAGTGTGTAGAAGGGACTTGTTGATGATGTGATTGTCATCTCTCCTAATGAACGAAAATAACCAATTCCTACTATCGCACCTATACCAATTAGTGCGCCAACTATAACTTCCCATAGAGAAACAATATTTCCATAGAAACCTATGATAATTATGATGAGAAATGCTGCAAGTAGTGGTGTCCTATAGCCTAGAAGCAATAAAAATGTACAGTCAATTGCAAGCAAAAATATGAATCTGAACCTCACCTGTGAACGGGTGATTTTTGAGTCATTGAAATCCTTTAGATATGCACTTGCAACCAGACATGTTCCAGGTATGATGAGAAATACCGGCATTGTAAGGATAGGTTTTAATAAGTATCTGATGGAAGGCTTTATGAGAGGAATTCCTCCAACTGAAGCAACGCTTATGAAGAAAAACACGATACTTACCAAAATAAGGCAAAAACCAATTGAGTAAATGTCCTTTCTTTGGAATTGGATAATATTTTTCAAATCATTTTTTAAAATGTATCTTGGAAGCAGTGCAGATCCGATAAAAAAACCGGCAAACGCCAGAATCAGTGTAATCACCAGACTGGTGGATGGTGCATTCATTGATAAAATCAGAAACAGTGCAAATAAAAAAAGCACAATCAACGGATTGAAGATGTGATTTTTCAGGATTATGCTTTTATTAAAAAATCCTAAAAAATTCTCGCTTGGATAGAATCTCTTGAAATAGCTGCCTGTCCATTGCTTTTCAATAAATTCCAGAATTGTAAAAATAAATGTAAATAAAAAGGATTTATGAATCTCATCACTAATCCTATTTATTATTGAAGTTAAGGTAGAGTAAATAACGCTCATTGTCTACACAACTAAAAGGTTCTCATGTTTATAACATCAAAGTTTTTGTTAATTTCATTGATCTGGCTTTCGGTTGCATCATAAAGTCTTATTGTGATTTCGTATGATGCCGCATCAATGTTTCCTAAAATTGCGTCCGCATCCTCAAGATTTTGTTTTGTTGCCTTTTTAATGGCCAATTCATTGTCATAGTCACTTGATTTGATGGACTCTCTCTTGGAGTCAGTTACAATTTTGCTGGAAATTTTTTGTAAGTCTTTGGAGCTAAGTGAATCAACGGATAATGTTGTTGTGATTTCATAGTTTCCGTCATTCGGAAGCTTGCTTGTCAAATCCTTAATGGAGGTTATTTCCACGGGTTTGACTTTGAATTCATATAAATTCTTATATTTTTCACCGTTGCTTTCCAGACTGATGTGGTCAATGTAGATGTCAGCGTTTGGAACTGTTCTGTACAATCCAACCAGATATGTTTTGTTGTTTGAATCAATCAACAGTTTGACTCCGTTTCCGCCGTTGTCATCTTCCCAGATGACTGTACCGTTTAATGTGGTTTTGTTTCCATCGGTTGCATTGTATCCTTCAACAGTGGCCTTTATAATATAGCCATCTTTATAGTATTTAAGATAAGTGTCCGGTATTTTATTGACCGTTGATTCATCAAAAGCAGTTTTTTTAAGATCGGATGAATCATCGGTAGTGATATGAATAAATGCAAAAATGACTGCACATATCACCAATATAATTATTATGTAATCAATTATTGTGAATTTCAATTTCATAAAAGATCCTATTCTTCATATAATGCGCCAACTGGACAAACGTCAACGCATTCGCCGCAATTGTTGCATTTGCTTTCATCGATAATGATTGTGTATGCTCTTCTTTGAATTGCTTCTTCTAAACATACATCAATACAATCTTCGCAAACTCCACATTCTTCCATATCTACTTTCAATTAATACACCATTAAAATTTTATTATGGTTTAATTTAACTTTCTCAATGTTTATATAGTTTGTTGAAAATAATTTTTTGGCATTCCTAAAGTTTTTAATATTATAATTGACAAAAACTTTAGTAGGTGTAATAAATGATATTTAACAAGGGTATTTCAATAATATTGTCCGTTTTATTTTTCATGTTTTTAATGTTATTGTTCTCATCAGTTTCAGCCTTATTTTTAAATGGTGGATTATTGCCTTTTGTAGGCGTTTTCATGTTTGTAATATTCTATTTCATTACAAGGGCATTTTATGGCTATCTTAGAAATGATGATAAATACAAGAACAACCGTCAGATTTCCAGTGATATGCCTGGTGAAAAATATTTTACAAAAGGTAAATCCGACATTAAGAAAGTATTCATTGTTGTTTGGGTAATTGTGATTTTAATATTGACTTCCGTTTCATTATGGTTATATTCTTTTAATAATGGTTTGGTTTAAATTTGATAAAAATTTTCAAAAAACCAAAACATTTATATAGTATACATGCACATATTAGTTATTATATGCATGGGTGCCCGAGCGGCCAAAGGGGAAGGACTTAAGATCCTTTGGCATAGGCCTTCGAGGGTTCGAATCCCTTCCCATGCACTACTTATATTTTTTCCGATAATTTCGCCTTAGTGGCTCAGGTGGTAGAGCGCTACCTTGGTAAGGTAGAAGTCGGGGGTTCGAATCCCCCCTAAGGCTTTCAAAACTATTTTTTTAAAGATATTTGCATTTTACATGAGTATTCTTTCTAATTTTTTTCCAATCAAAAGTTTTAAATACTGCTAACTACCTTAAAGTTTATTGTTATAAATTAAAAATATTATAAATAAAATTTTTAAGGTGAAAAAATTGAATCATAAAAAGATAATACTCGTAGGTTTCATATCTGCTTTTGTGGCAGTGTTGACATCAATCTTAGGAGTTGCCGGTACAATCATCGGTTCTGTTATCAGTTCTGTATTGTACAACATGCTTACTGAAGCTTTATCCAACCCTGTTTCTGAAGCAAAGTTCAGTAAAAGTTTTGAATGGGAAATCGCATATATATTTCCATTGGTTGTTATAGGCTTAATTCAATTATTATTAATTTTCGCTTTATTATCTCAATGGGGAATGTTACCTCAAACATTCCTTAATGCATTCCTGTCCCTACAGAATTTGGCAAATAACAGTTTATACAGGATTTTAGGAATAGCAATGATTATTATCAGCGTATATCCTCTGCTTTTAAATCCGGATATAATTAAAAAATCACACGGTGCAATCATTGCATTCGTTGGATTAATATTCCTGGCAAGGGGTTTTGTAGATGCGGGAAATGTCATAACCAATATCTATGACGGAGTATTTGCCAGGTTTGACTTTCCAATTGCAGTTATTGCATTGATATTGATTGTCTTTGTGATATATAAAATATTGGTGTCTGCCAGGGACACTGAAAAAGAATCCAAAATGTTCTCGCATAAAGTTAATCAGGGAAATTTCTCCAAATCCAATGCCAGAAAAGTTCATCACTCTCCAAAACATGATGACTTTGCATATGAGAAAAAAAGAAAAGGTATTCGTGTAAGAAATCACAAACCGATAAATCAGCCAAGACATGAGGATAAGGTTCAATTTGAAAATCATTTAAGTGAAGAAAAACCTCAAACCGGTATTAACAGGTCTTCAAGCAATATCCAATTTGAATCTAATGATCTTTTGGATGACTATAAGAAATAGTGAGTTAAATGAGCAAACGCGATAAGACATTAAAGGAAATTCTGGATTTGATTTTATATGAAAATCCATCCACCCAGGATGAAATAGCCGAAAAATTAGGAATCACACGCAGATATGTCACTCAACTGTTGCAGCCCCTTGTCAAGGAGGGCACAGTCAAAAGAGCATACATGATTGATTTGAAAAGCTATCAGAATGCGGTCGAATCTGTTGGGGACTATATCAATACCAAAAATTCTCCGGGCAATGTTTTAATCAATGATATGTTGGCCAATATGGCAAGACATGTCCACTCACAGCTTGAAATGTCCTTTGATGCTGTTTTGGAATATGATGAGGATAAGGCAAGCAAGGCGTTGGAGATGGACTTTGCCACAAACAATATGGTTGAAAAAATCAGAACCTCCGTTGAAACCATTGTCAGCATCAATCAGCATTCCGAAATTTCAAAATCAATTCTTTACAATGAGATTGCATATGACCTGGAGCGTATCGGGGACTACTGCGGTCATATTGCAAAATTTGTAATCAATGATGTTTATGAGATTGATGACAACATATTGAAAAAATTGAAAAAGATGTATAAGACTGCACAATCCATGATTAGTATTGCCATGAAGGCATTTATTGAAGGCAAAACCGAGCTGAAAGATGATGTTATGGATTTGGCGGATACAATTCATATAATGCAATCCAAGGCAATAAATTTGATTGCAACTCAAATGGCTGAAAGTACCTTTGATGAAAAAGAGCGTTCAAATTATTTTATTTACTTATTCAGGTTGGTGAAGGCTTTTAAAAGAATAGGTGACATTTCTGTGGAAATGGTTGATGTTGCAGTGGAATTCCACGACAATATTCCAAGACCAACCACTCCAAGAACATTCAGATAATCTATTCGTCGTAGATTCTTGTTGTCGCATGCCTGTCTGCCCAGCATTGGATGCAGACACCTATTGGCAATCCTGCGGTATGTGTATGGGCCTTCAGGATTTTAACGTCAAGTGTTGTTGTTTTTCCACCGAGTCCCATAGGTCCGATTCCTGAAGCATTGATTTCTTCAAGTATCTCTTCTTCGAGTTTGGCTATTTGTGGGTCAGGGTTTCTTTCACCTACTTTGCCGAGTAATGCTTTTTTACCTAATTTTAGACATAAGTCTGATGTTCCTCCGATTCCGACACCCACTACGGTTGGAGGGCATGGTTTTCCTTTTGCTTTAAGAACTGATTCCACTACAAATTCCTTTATTCCTTCAATTCCTTCGGCAGGCAATGCCATTTTTAGGGCGTTGTTGTTTTCTGAACCGAATCCTTTCGGTAAAATTGTTATTTCAAGATAGTCTTCGTCTATCAGTTCAATGTCGATTGGTGGAATGTAGTCTCCAACGTTTATGTTGGTGTTTTCACGTGTTAGGGGATCTACAATGTTTGGTCGGATTGGCACGTCTGTTGTGGCTTTTTTTATTCCTTCCTCTATTCCTTCACGCAGATTTTCAACCTCAACATTTCCCAATTTTACAAAAACAACGGGCAGGCCTGTATCCTGACACATTGGAATGCCTTTTTCTTCGGCAAGTTCAATATTTTTTAATATGGCTTCAATATTTAGCCTTGCAAGTTCATGTTCTTCTATTTTTAATGCGTCTTCAAGTGATTTTTTTACATCATCACCAAGAACGATAACTGCCTGCTTGTAAAGTTCATAAACACTTTCTTTAATAACATCTTTAGTAATCAAAATAAAACCCTTATAAAATTAATTAATGTTATTTTTGGTTTTTGAAATATTTATATTTTGATAATGTTGTGGGGGCAGGCATCGACACAGTCTTTGCAGAGATTGCATTTTTCGCTGTTGATAATGATGGCTCCGCCTAAAACCTCAATGGCATTTTCCCTGCAGACTTTTAGACATGGTGCATCTGATGGTTCACAGTTCATACAAAATAAGGTTGGAGTGTCAACATTTGGTGTTTGTTGACAACTTCCACAGGTTGTACATGTAGTACAGTTTCCTGAATTAAACATAATTTTTTATTCTTCTAGCACAAGTCTTGCTCTTGCTTGACTTGTCAGTACATGGACAAAGCCGCCTTTTTTCTTGTCAGGTTCATATAATCCTGCCATTTTGGAAAGATATTTTTCCTGATTTTTGGATTTGACTTTAGCAGGATCAAGAATACTGATAGCTCTTTTGGTACAGGCTTTGATACATGCAGGTCCTTCTTCTCTATCAGCACAGAGGTCACATTTTTCAGCAATGTTTGCATCAAATGTCATTGCACCAAACGGACAAACCATAACACAGAGTCCACATCCGATACATTTGGAGGTGTCCACTCCCTCATCGGTTATGGCTTCTGTTGGACAGATTGTAATACATGGTGCACTTTCACAGTGTTGACATACAATGGAATAAAAGGAAGAATGATATTCTACGATTTTTATTCTACTGGATCTATGAACAGATGCGCACATGTTTTCACAGTTCATACATCCGTCACATAAATTACTGTTAACAGAAATTTTTTCCATTGTATCACCTTATAAACCTAATTCTTCACACTCTGCATCTACATATTTTTGGATTTTTTCAATGAGTTCATCATCTAAGTGTCTGAATCTTTTTTGTGGTGCGAGATATTCTTTTACAGGTTTTCTTTCTTCAGGCCTGTAAGTGATTTCGAATTTACCGTTTACGATTTCATATAAAATCCAAGATCCAGTTTCTACAGCTAATCTACCCATTTCAATAGTTTTTTCAGAAGGATATCCCCAACCGGTAGTACATGGTTGTTGTAAGTGGATATATGCAGGGCCTTT
>Ga0256405_10012410_pt1 | contig 10561 bp, 6 predicted proteins | sample RumenRJG_02DNA_FD_189096 | JGI IMG/M metagenome (GOLD analysis project Ga0256405, IMG submission 189096) | Bovine rumen microbial communities from Lethbridge, Alberta, Canada - RJG_02 | ecosystem: Host-associated > Mammals > Digestive system > Stomach > Rumen | place: Canada: Alberta | collected... | reverse complement strand
AGGATGGCAAAAACAGATACTCTGTCGATTGAGTAACTGCCAGTTGTCCATCTGCTTCGGTTCGTATATAATCCATGATATAGGATCCTCCTGTTGATTGGGTTATTACATCCGACCAAAGATGCAACTCAACCTTACAGGAAGATCCTTTTTTATGCAACTGTCAATGTACTATGCCGCCGGGGCAGCGGTTGAGGAATCACATAGAAAAAATGATTGACCCGTTTTTATTTACGATAAGAGTATACTTGATCGTATGATCAGAAAAATCATACTTCCCTGCCTGCTTTGCAAGTACTTCACTTACACATTTACCCTTTGCGCTATATGTTACTTCATCCTGTTCATCGCACTTAAGACTTACTGTATTTGTATATTCTTTTTCCGCATTACCAGCAAAAAAAGAAAATTCCGAATCATCAAGCTTTGTTTCAACTGTAAATGTTATCTCATCTGAAACATTCGGCAATGTAAATGCCTTAACCTTTTCATCTCCACTGAACTCAACTTCCTGCGGTGATTCCCCTACCTTTATGTCCTTAATCGAATAAATACTCTGACCCTCACCAGGTGTCTCTTTTATCTCGACATTGTGAAGAGTCTCCTTGTTCTTGTTTGCACGGACTGTCCAAGTTAAAATGCGATTCTTTGCATCGTATCCCCTAAAGGTCTTTTCAATGGCTGCATTCGTTTCTGCACCTGTAGCGCTCTTATTTACTGTAGGACCCTCTATTTTGCCGGGACCTTTTCCAAAATCATAGGTGTATGTCACATATGCTTTATTTATTGGTAAGGCTTTATGGTTTGTCCTTTTGAATATAGCATAATCCTCAATCTTAGTATGATACGTAATTATCTTTTCCTGTTCTCCCGTTAAGGTGCCAAGATTAAGACTCCACAGCTCTCCGTCTCCTGTTCGCGCGCCAGTTGTTTCAACTTTTGTTTCCGTACCATCAACACTGACACTGTCTGTCTTGTTTCCAGCAGCATCTGTTAACAGCATGGTAGTTTCCCCATCCTGTTCAAAAATATCGTGAACAGTCACATCTTTCAAGCTATATCCATTATTTCTTACTATGATTGTCCAGGACATGATGCCGTTTTTACTTATTGCGCCACCTTCCTTTGTGATCCACTCCTTAAAAGTCTTTGATACAGACTGCGTATCTGAAGCCTCTGAAACAAGTTCGGTAACCTCACCTTCGCCATTTGCATATAGCTGAGCCTTATTAGTGGCTGTAACTTTGGCATCTCCATTCGTCTTACTCGTTTCCTTGTTAAAAACTTCTGCCACTGTTTTATATTCGATTGTGACAGGTTTTGTTTTATCAGGCATAGTAAACTTATATGTAAGAGTCATGCCATTTATATCAGGTGTCGCATCTACTCCGTCAACTTTAAAGGAAGCTTCTTTAAAATGTTGTTCTCCTTCTAGTGTGTCTATAAGAGTATAACCATTTTCATTTTCAATTGGGACTTTTTGAGGACGCACAACTATAGTCCATGTAATCTCATCTCCATTCACAGCACCTGTTTTTTCAATAACAGGGTGAGACGGAACATTTTCAGCAATAGTGATATCCAGATCACTGCCGCCAAACATAGGAATCTTAATCTCAGATTTAGTCTCAAGCTTTGATTCGTCGAACTTTATGCTATAACCGAATTCAGCATTGGTAATCCCTTCACCCTCAGCACCTTCGTATTCAACAGTAAAGTATGTCTTATCGCCTTCGAAAGAAACTAAACCAAATGTCTGACTTCCACCTTTCCCCAAAGGAACTTTAATCTTCTCATTGCTTATTCTTGAAAAATATTCCATCGGCACTGATGGTAGCTCAAACTTATCGCCTGCCTTGATCAATTCTCCTGAACTGCCATCCTCATCGCTGCCAGCATAAGTCAATTCCTTGAAATTATACTTAACATAAAATTCATCACTTAAGCTGACTTTATCTCCGGACTTTACTTCCTTGCCATTATGTGTAAAAACAAGCTTATCAACAAGCCAGCTTCCATCCTTTACAGCAGTCGAATCCGATGCCTTGCTTTCTTTTAAATTTATATTCTTATTGGCATCCTTAATAAGCTCTTCTACTTTGACTTTTTTAAAGCCTTCATCAGCAGAATCAATTGTATCAACTTCTTCTGCTTTTTCTCCAAATTCATCTGCATTTTCCTCTGAATCTTCGGATTCTTCCGCACCAGAACTATCGCCATTTTGATTGTCTGCATCTAGGTCATCCGCACCATCATCCTCTATCGCAGTATCATCCGTGGAAGTCGCAGGTGTATCCGTAGCTTGTGACACTCCATCTTCCTGTGTCGCGCCTGTTTCAGGCGTAGTTTCTGTTTCAGGCGCAGCTTTATCATCACCGGAATCCGGATTCTGACTGCTGTCGCCTGTAATATCAGCTGACTGTGTCTGCTCTGCTTTATAGGTCTGATTACCAGAAAAAGTAACCTTTGATAATGCTGAGCCAGGACTGATTCCTGCAATAATAAGATTTACACTTAGTATCATTGTAAGTAGCTGTCTTATCATTACATCCTCCTGTGTGTAAAATATTTACAGATTTTTAGTGTTTGCCATATGTATTAGATGTCTAATTAATACAAGCAGCAAATATATTATATTACAAAATTTTATCTTTTTTATCAAGAACCTGCTCTCTGGCTTATTATCATATTCAACTAAAAAAAGAGCAAAAAAACGCCCGTACTTCTTTCAAGTCCTAGCAAAGTGCATAAATAACGCAGTTTTCACGTTCTTAAATTACTGTAAACGTTAAATAAACTTTCATACAATGCAAAGGGCTTCCAATGTAAAATCGGAAGCCCCTAAATTTCTCATTTTTACCTATCTTGTCAGGTTTTTCACCCATTTATATTTTTTAAAATGTATTAACACCCATGGAATCTTGCCAACCTCATCAAGGCAGGTACATGAATAAACTAAAAATACATGCCAGTGAAACACAAATGCACCAAGGCAGGCTAAAGGTATGGCAAGGCACCACATGGTAACGGCAAGCGAATACATATCAAATAAGGTATCACCGCCTCCATCAAAAATCCCATTTATTATAACAGTATTTACACACCTGCCTATCATATAGACAGCCATGATCACCATCATTCCTATAAGATACTTTCTTGCCTTATCAGTAAGTATCATAAAATTTGCTATCGGAAACGTTAAAACAAGAACCAGCGCCATCGACGCAAAACCTATGATAAATGAAATCTTTGCAAGCTTTATACCGTATATCTTTCCAAGCTCAAGATTGCCGGCACCAAGTTCATTTCCAACAATAATACCTGTAGCAGAACCTACACCATTGCAGGCACAGCAGACAAGGTCACGCACAACCGAAGCAATTGCATTTGCAGCCGCGGCATCCGTACCCATGTGACCGATTATCGCTGTATATGAAGTAAAACCTACTCCCCAGAGTAGAGCCCCACCAAGAAGTGGAAGGGCAATAAGGTTGAAATCTTTTGCAAGTACCTTGTTTCTTTTTATAAGTCCTCTAAGTTTAGGTTTTATGTATCCCTTTTTAAAGGAGAGGATAATACAGATTGCAAATTCAACTATTCTTGCAACAAGGGTGGCAAGAGCCGCACCATTTGCCCCCATCGAAGGAAAAGGACCGATTCCAAAAATAAATACTGCGTTAAGGCATATATTTAAGATAACCGCAATACTGCTTACTGCTGCCACGCTGATAACATGATCTGTGATCTTCATTATCGTCTGGTAACACTGTGAAAATCCAGTCAAAAGATAAGAAAGACCTGCTATACGAAGGTATCCCGCTCCAATTCTTATAAGTTCAGGAGAATCTGTAAAAAAAATCATGAGATATTCCGGAGCAATCAGGCAGGCTGTGGCAAAAGCTACTGAGATAATGCCTGCAATCCTAAGTGCCATGCAGAATATCTCATTTATTGCCTTTTCATCCCTCTTTCCCCAGTATTGAGCCCCCAAGGCAGAGGTAGCCCCGACTATGGAGCTTATAAACATATTTTGAATAAACTGGATCTGAGTCGCCATCGACACAGCTGTCATAGAATCCTGCGCAAGGCGCCCGAGCATGACCGCATCTCCTGCGGCAACCGAAGCAACCATAAGGTTTTGCAGCATGATAGGAAGCATAAGTCTTATAAGCTTTCCTGTAAAATTGCTGTCTTTTAAAAGACCTTTCTGATTTTTTTCCATACCTTTACAGTCCAATTTCTTCAATCCAGTCTTTTATATCACCTATAGACGTATTTTCTCTGAATCTCTGTGCCATAAGCCACTCCCCGCCATTTGAATTAGCTTCAAGATTGGCGGCACTTGAACCCACTCCGCATCCTCCGGAAATACAGAAAGGGGCTATTTTTTTATCTTTAAAATCATAGCTTTCAACAAAAGTATCAAGGATACGTGGTTCTTCCGACCACCAGATAGGATAGCCCAGATATATGGTAGAATATCTGTCCCAGTGCTCTACACTTCCGCTTATCTGCGGCCTTACGTGTGCATCCCTTTGTTCAACGGTAGCCCTGCTGTGATCATCATTATAATTAAGATCATCTATAGTATATGGATCGGCAGGCTTTATCTCGTAAATATCCCCGCCTGTAAGCTCGGCAATCTTGCCCGCTATTCTCTTGGTGGCATTTGTACAGGAAAAGTACACAACAAGAACCTCAGAAGGATCTGTTTTTATCCCGGTTCTGTCTATCTCCTCTTCACTTGTTGCCACGCTGCCCTTTTTATCCACATTCTCCGAAATAAATCTGCCGTTCAAAGCATTTATCTTTGCGTGTCTGGCATCAAGACTGCTATATTCACTGCAGCCTGAAAAGGTAACCGCAAGTATAGCAATAATTAAAACTGACCCAAATGTTCTTATCAAATTCTTCATTATCTGTACCCTGTCACAGGCATAGTGTCCATCAGTGCCGTGCCTGCAGCGGCGCTGACTAAAAACAAAAGAAATACGTGAACGAACCCTCTTATTTTACACACATAGAGGCTAGTTGTCGAGTGTTTTTTTCAATACACTCTGCTAACCACCGCGGAAGCGTTTATTCATGACCGGCTAGTCTTATATTAATCAGGTAGGAGGAAACCACATCCTCCTACCTGATTTCGCAAAGCGAACATTCCGCACTTCGTGCTCCATGTTCTTGCGACCGGCAAATGTCATTTCATGCAAGCATGATGACGCTTGCCGGTCTTTTGCTACAAAAAACGTGCCCTGCAAACGCAGGGCACGTTTTTTTAACCTTTAACTTAGAGTATATTTAGTTACATCAATTTTAACTTTTCCATCTGATATAAAGGAAATTCCTTTTGCGGATATATCTGTATAAAGAGCCATGGACATTACTTTTCTGCCGTCTTCCGCAAAGACTTCCGCGCTATAGCGATCAAGGATTATCCTTAAGGCAACAGTGCCGTCTCTTAAAGGTTCAACCTGACATCTTCTCTGATGGACAATGGCACGTCTGCTGCCGGAAAATTTTCTATCAACTTTAAGAACCTTTTCGTGAGGCTTATAGCTTATGGTAGAATGCATATCTCCCTCCTCGGCAAAATGTATCGCAAATCTGTGATAAATTTCAAACGGATCTGCCGGACGGATCTTTATTTCAAGATCGCACATTCTGCCCTCTATACGGGGAAGTTCTTTTTCTCCATCAAACTCAACGTCCTTATACTCGACCTTATCACATCTCTTTTCTTCAAGTTCCTTTAAAGGATACTGATAAAGTCTACCATCCTTATATCTTATCTCTCTTGGTAAGGACATCTGCCCAGCCCACGGTGCCTCCGGTTCACGCACAGCGCAGGCATCCCAGTTCTGCATCCAACCTATCATCACCTTTCTTCCGTCCGGTGTTGAAATGGTCTGCGGTGCATAAAAATCTATGCCGTAATCTATAGGCTGGGCATGTTCCTCGGTAAACTTTCCCTTTTCCTTATCGTAAGTTCCTGCGAGGAAAAGTGTGTTATTGCCATTATGATATTCAAGTCCTTCAGGAAGCATATCCTGAGGGCTCACGATCACTCCATACTTGCCATCAAGTTTGAAGAAATCAGGGCATTCCCACATCTTGCCGAATCTGTTCTTATTTTCTACAAGAGTGCTGAAATAAGTCCAGTGGAAGGCATCCTCACTTCTAAAAAGAAGAAGCTGTCCACTTCCATCCGCCGGTCTGTTGCCGGTTACGCACCAGTATACACCAGCTTCATCCGTAAACATCTTAGGATCGCGGAAATCGTTTCTGCTTGCCCCCTCTGGGAGGTCTTTTTCTGTAAGGACAGGGTTCCCTTCATACTTTTTAAAATCTATACCGTCACCTACTGCAAGACACTGCGTCTGGATATCTCTTATCTCACCATCTTCATCCTCTTCTCTACGCACACCTGTGTACATAAGAAGCTGTCTTCCATCCGGAAGTTCTATGGCACTGCCTGAAAAACACCCTGCATTATCATAAGGCTCATCCGGTGCAATAGCACAAGGCAAAGGCTTCCATGTGAGCATATCGTCGCTTACTGCATGTCCCCAGTGCATTGGTCCCCACTGGGATTTATAAGGATAATACTGGTAAAAAATGTGGTATTTACCCTTATACATTGAAAAGCCGTTCGGATCGTTCATCCAACCTACACGGGGACTCAGGTGAAACAAAGGTCTCATCTCTTCTGTGATATCCCTTTCGTGCTTTTCTTCGAATCTTCTTGCCTTCTCTAATTTTTCAGACATAGTGTACCTCCTGTGCTATAAGAAAAAGAAATATGATACCGAATGCTTATGCTGTGATTTCTGTAAAATAATCGATCATAAATAAATGATATATAGTAAACCGCATGACTTGACAGTTATGACTCCTATATCATATTATACAATACTCACCGCTTATAAGCTATAACTTTCGTAAACCAAACCTTGCTGTTATCTGAATAAAACATTACATTTCTTCCTGTTACGCCATACAGACGCACTGTAAGAGAGGCAACTTTATCTAGATAAAATACTCCCGTCGAGCCATCCTGAATGTAAGTAAAATCATACGTCTTTCCAGCTTCAATAAAAGCTGAAGTTTCTGTTATAAAATTACTTCCATTGTTAAATGTAAGTCTTATTACCTTATCCTTAGGATCTATCTCTATAAGTTTATATTTATTTTCGCTACCATTATAGTCAAATGCCATTCCAAAGCTTTCCATACCTTCAAAAGAAAGCTTTCCCTTTACCATAAAACATTCCGGTGCTTTTCCGATTTCCTCATACGCTCTTTCCTTATCTTTTTCCAGCGTAAAATTCTTTTCCGAACTGCCCTTTTTGCCCTTAAAACTTTCTGCTATATCATCGTTACATGTAAGCACAAGGTCCCCATTTTCCTTCTGCTCTATCTTCTGTGCAACAAGATTTCCTGCCCAGCCGCTTACCTCGCTGGTTGAAATGACTGATGTCGATCTTCTTGCCCATCCGACCATATAGCCATCTTTTCCATTTTCAACATGCTTTGCCGCATAGAAAAGCTTGCCATCAAGTCTCTGTGGCTTGGAATACGGTCCATAAGCCTCATCTGACTTTGCATACCATAATGTATCATCCTGGGCTGAATAAGTCAGATACCATGTATTGCCAATTTTAAACGTATCACTGCATTCAAGATTCCAGAAAGTCCCTGTTTCATCTGTAAATATGATTCCATCATAATTTACTTCTGTCAGATCCTTTGAAAGAGTATATTTTAAAATTCTTGCCTTACCGTTCATAGCTGCAGTTATCGTAAGTGTTATCTTACCTGTCTTGCTGTCATAGTAAGCCTGCGGGTCTCTGAAATCTCTCTTCTGACCGAGTTCCGCCGGCGGAGTAATGTCCCAGTCATCTATTTTTTCAAAATGCTTCAGATCACTTCCTTTTGCAACCATAACTTTTTCAACATACTCAGATGACGGAGTATCATTATGACCTGTATAAAAGAAATAATATGAGTCTTCTGTCTTTACTACAGAACCAGTTCCTATCCAATTATCCTGACCGCTTGTACCCGACTTTAAAATAGGATCATCGTATTCCTTATATTCGGTAAAGTCCTCAGTCGTAGTAAGATACACAGAATGATTAAATGAATCACCGCCATCTTTAAGATAGTATATGTAATAAGTGCCATCCTCATAATATGGCATCGGATCACCGACATACGGAATCTTGTCTCCATCTTTCGTTGGTCTAAAGAAAAGCTTATTTTCATACGCTTCTTCCTTGGCGCCCGGAGACAGGGCTGCATAGCTATCGTCTGTCATACTTCCACCATTTTCCAAAATACTGGTTTCTTTTCCACACCCCGATAATATAAACAAGACAGCACTCACGAGTACGATTCCACACAGAAATTTCCTCATCTTACTTCTCCTTATATAGCAAAGGGGACCGCAATTGCAGTCCCCCAAAGACTTATCGATATTTATTTTACATTTGCAAAATAATCGTCGAAATATTTCTGATAAAGACCTATATATTCGTCAAGCTTATATCCATTAAGTTCATCAATATATGCATCCCAGTCTTTATCTGTAAAGCCGTTCATTACAAAGTCTGACTTGTGAGTGTTGATGCAAGTACAAATATCAGCTGAAAGGTCGGAAAGCTTCTCTGTATCCTCTGCACTCATGAATACATTTGGCACACAATACTTTAAGTTCATGTATGGTGTGAAGTTGTCCTTGATCCAGTCAAGTCTGTACTGAGCATCATCAGGGCAAGTTACATACTTTCCATAGTATTCGTCAAGAATAGCAAGAGGTCCGTTTACAGATTCAGCTTCGCGAACTTCTACAGGTGAATGATCGCCAAGGTCAGCATGCTTAAGCATCTTCTCACCCTTATCATTTTCACCCATCTTAAAGATATCAAAATCGTCACCTTCGTTGTAAGTACCCCAGTTGTTCTGTGGTGACTGATATGGGTCATACATCTGGTCAAGCCATGCAAGGATAAGATCAGGATCTTCTGCCTTTGCAGTGATCACACAGCGACCGCGGTCAAAACCTGATGTAAATGAAGCTGTCTGTGGTGTAAAGTTTCTGGTGTCAGCCTTAAGAGGAGGAAGTGGAACATAATCCTTAAGGTTTGCAATGTTGGCAACATCCCATGAGAAAAGCACACCATAACGGTTTGACTTTCCCTTTGATACATAGGTTGACCAGTCCTGGGTAAAAGCTTCCTGATCTATAAGGTTTTCCTTATAAAGCTTATTGAGCCACTGAAGACCCTTCTTGTAGCCTTCCTGTGTTGCAGAGCATATTGCCTTTTTATCATCTGTGATAGCAATATGTGTACCACGATCAGGATCACCATATCCTTCACCGAAACCATTTATGAGAATTGCAGGATCCTGTTCACCATCATTGATAATGAATGACATAGGGATGATATCACCATCTATGCTGCATTCCTGCTTTAACTTATCTGCATTATCACGAAAAGCAATAAGAGTCTTTTCGAAATCATCTGTAGTTTCAGGTACAGGAAGTCCAAGGATATCAAGCCATGTCTTATTGATAAAGCTCATATCACCAACAGTCTGGATAGCTGTCTTCTCACTTCCGAGCTGTTCTATCCAAGGAAGAGCCCAGATATGTCCTTCTGTATCTGTACACATTGCCTTATAAGCAGGGTATTTTTCAAATACAGCCTTAAGATTTGGCATATCCTTGTCGATGTAGTCTTCAAGGTTTATGATAACACCCTGACTACCGTATTTAAGAAGGTCACTGTTTGAAAATCCTGCCTGGAAGATGAATTCAGGAAGATTCTTAAAATCTGCCATTACTGTGCTGATCTTGTCTCCCCACTGATCTGACTGAATTGAATCCCAGTCAACATGCACATTCGTCTTTGCTTCAATTCTCTTGAAGATAGTACGATTGTTAGGGTCCGACTCAGTATTTGCAGGGAACTGCGTCAGTCCGTGGATTGTCTTTGTTTTTTCAAGTGGAAATGTGTATTTTCCTGCTGTAAGATTGCCGTCGGCATCAGGTAAAAGGTCCTCTTCTTTAACCTCTGCTACGACATTTTCATGTGTCTTGCTAACGTTCTTGCTTTCACTGGCGTTCTTTGCTTCACTGCCACATCCGGCTACAGGCAAAGCTACAACTGCTGCAAGTACGATCGATGCAGCTCTCATCCAACTTTTTTTCATGTTCATGCTCCTTTCGCATCTCACCCTTTTACAGATCCAACCATAATTCCGGCATCAAAGTACTTCTGGAAGAACGGATACATAACAAGTAGAGGAAGACTTGATACGATGATCGTTGCATACTTCAGAAGTTCTCCTAACTGTGCTCTTGCCGCTGTGCTCTGCATATCAGAGATCATACCTGACTGAGGCTTGTTCTGAATAAGTATTGCACGAAGAACCAACTGTAATGGCTGTTTATCGGCAGAATTAATGTAGATCATGGCATCAAAATAGCTGTTCCACATACCTACAAACTGCCACATTGTTAAAACTGCTATTACCGGAACACATACCGGAAGCAGGA
>Ga0256405_10012409_pt1 | contig 10561 bp, 8 predicted proteins | sample RumenRJG_02DNA_FD_189096 | JGI IMG/M metagenome (GOLD analysis project Ga0256405, IMG submission 189096) | Bovine rumen microbial communities from Lethbridge, Alberta, Canada - RJG_02 | ecosystem: Host-associated > Mammals > Digestive system > Stomach > Rumen | place: Canada: Alberta | collected... | reverse complement strand
TAACCAATTGTTTTGCGGAAAATTTTCATCCGAAACATTTTTGCTATCAATAACATCTAATTGATCATTATTTCCGGATATTTTCATACAAAACTCTCCAAAACCATTATAGTAATATCATCGATTAACAGAAAAGTCTAACCATATATTAATATTTTATTAAAATTTATTACACACAATAAAAACAGAAGAAGTCACAAAGATGAACATATTGAAAATTTAAAAGCTTTAATCTCCTTATTTTCGATTTTAAAAAAAATTAAATAAATTTTAACTTTTTTGTGTATGGATATTGAATTTCATTTTATTGTGTGATTTAGTCGAAGAAGAGAGAGTACATGTGAGGTGATTGTGAGTGTGTTTGATGTCGATAATATTGTTGCTTGTGTGGAGTTCGTTTTTGGACTTTGCTTAGTAATCAATGCTGGTGTCTTTATTCCTCAAGCTGTGAAAATATATAAATCAAAAAATGTACAAGGATTATCTTTGGTCACGTTTTTGGGATTTAATTTTGTTCAGTTATTCACAATACTACATGCAATGATAAATTCCGATATGATTTTGTTGTACGGAACATTGCTATCGTTTATTACATGTGCTGTGGTTTCGTTTTTTATATTTAAGTATAGCTGAGTAAGGTCGGATATGTGCATGAGGGAATACTGCTTGGATGAGTTGTTTGATTGTAAACAGACGCTTCCAGTTGTGTCAACAGTGGCAAGATTTAATAATTTCCATGTTTCGGAAAAAATAAAAAATGCGGTTGTTTTGTTTGCTGAGAGTTATAATTTTAATCCAAAAATCAAAAATCAAGTAAAAGCATCGTGTGATTTAATATACAAAATATTTGATATTGATAATTGTGATGCTTATGAGATTCGTACAGCTCATTTTTATCGTCATAATTGCTTGAGAACATCTGCTATTACAGCATCTTCAGATGATTGGGATAAAGCAATACAGGCAGGTAAAGATATTGAAAAAAAATGGCTTAACGAATGCAATCCATGTTTGCCTGGATTTAAAATTAAAAATGTAAAGGATTCCGTATCTGCAGAAGAAAATATTTATTTTGAGCAATGTAAATTTTTACTTTTAGAAAGAATGAAAAGTCACAATAAATTAATGGAATTATTTTATTCAGAATCTGAGATTTTTGCTAAGAAATTTGGCGTTGACGTTGTAAACTGTCAACTTTACTTGATTGAAGAAATGACTTGGTTCTTAAGTTATCCATTGCTTTATTGGGGAAAAGATGTGTATTTTGTTCACGTGGGAAAAATTAGTCCATGCATTGTTGAGGAATTCAGAACGTTTCCTCTACTTGCAAAACATGTACGTTTGCTAGTTCCTCATTGCCAGGATGATGTTATATTCAAAAATGAAGCGGATTTTTTAATGTGTTATAAAGGAAGTCCGTACTCAGGTTTTTCTTTTGCAGTCGAATCTCCAGAAACAATAAAAAAGTTATTTTGATAGAAATTATGGATAAACAGAATAAGCTGTTGCTAGAGCAGGATTTACGTTTTGCGGATAATTTGCTAAGAGAAGTACTCGAAAAACTTCCTGGACATATTTATTGGAAAGATGTCAAAGGGATGTTTTTAGGATGTAATACAGCTCAGGCAATTGATCTTGGCTTGAATTCTACTAATGAAATAGTTGGAAAATATGATGTTGATTTGTTTGGCGAAATGATGGCTGAACAAATTTATGCAGTCGATAAAAATGTAATTGATTGCAAAAAATCGTTTATTGGAGAAGAACAAGCATTATATCCGGATGGATATCACACGTTTTTAAGTAGCAAAACTCCATTGAAAGACAAAAATGGAGAAGTTATTGGTCTATTAGGTATTTCTATCGATGTCACTGAAAGAAAAATTGCAGAGCAACTGTCAGTGCTTAATGGCATTCAAGAAGCAGAACTAAAAACTACTAATGACTTTTGCCACTTTATTCATAAAGCAGCTCATGATTTAGCTTCGCCATTGTTCGTTTTTGATCGTACATTGGCGGAGTGTACAGAATTAAATGATAAGCATGCTGAATCATTGAAGAAAGTTGCGGCTGATGTGCGAAATATTATGGCAATGTTGCGTATGAAGTTTCAGAAAGAAGAGGAAAGAAGTTACTTAACACAGCAACAAGATTTGTTGATACATTTGCAATTGCAAGAAGTTGTAGAAAACAAGAGAAGTGAGTATCAAGGTCGAAATATTAAATTTTCATACAACTACGAAGACGGGTTGAAGTATGCAACTATTGCATGTGATCCTTTGAGTATATCGAGATCGTTATCTAATATAATTAACAATGCGGTTGAAGCCTTGAAAAATGATACCGGAGAGATAGGTGTTACATTGAGTGGAAATGATAAGACCGTAACGATTACAGTTTCAGATAATGGCATCGGAATGTCTGATGAAATGATGAAAAAAATTGTTGGCCAGATGGGGATTGTTACAACTAAAAAACAAGGAAGTGGAATTGGATTACAACAAGTTTATGTTACGTTAAGGCGATATAATGGAACATTGAGCATTTCATCAAAAGAAGGGAGAGGTACTGATTTTTCAGTACATTTCCCGAGGACGCCGTTGCCTGATTTTATGTTAACAGGATTATCGATAAAAAAAGGATCGACGGTTGTTGTTCTTGATGATTCAGAATCTATTCTTGAGGAATGGATGCAAGTTTTGTCAAAGTTTATACCGGATATCAATGTAAAGATTTTCCAAAAAGGACGTGATGCACTTGGTTTTATTGATACCTTCCCGGAACGTGAGAAAATATTTTTCTTGTGCGATTATTTCTTGGATAAGCAATCGAAAAATGGATTGACAATTGTTTTAGAAAGCGAAATAAAACGTCAGTCGGTTTTAGTTTCAAGCTTCTTTAATAATAAGCAACTGTTTGAAGGTATTCGAGAATCTCGAATAAGATTCTTCCCAAAACAATTTATGCATACATCAGAAATAAAGATTGTTGAATAATCTTCTGCCTTTTTACTTGTCGTACGGGTGATTAGACATTATTTTTTCAATGCGATAAATTTGCTCTATCAGCACAAGGCGAGCAAGCATGTGCGGTAATGTTATTTTTCCAAACGATATTATTTTATCACATGATGACCTAACACTATCATCAAGGCCGTCTGCTCCACCTATGAAAAACGTAAATGACGAACATCCGGAAATAGATTTTTTTTGCACCAATTCCGCTAGCTGATGGCTGCTTAAGTTTTCGCCACGTTCGTCGAGAGCAATTTTATATGAACCGCTTTTTACATCGCCAAGTAATAATTTTGCTTCTTCTGTCTTTACAATTGACATAGCTAATGAGGTAGATTTTTTCGCCTCTAATTCTTGCAAATCTAATGAATTTGTAAGGCGAGAGCGGTATTCATTTATTAGCGATAAAATAGCTTTATTTTTTAGCTTCCCAATCGCTCGTATATAAAATCTAATCAACTTTTTCTGTTTATCCCCAGTAACGTTTTCCCATCTTTATCAAAGAGATAGCAGCGATCTATGCCAAAACAAAGTTTAACATCACTTCCATCTTTTTCGGTAATTATACGACGTGTTTTTGACATAATCGGTGTGTCGTCTTTTAAATTAAGATGAACAAAGCCATCACCGCCTAGATTTTCGAATAACGAAATCTGACCACTCATCTGATTGCCGAAATATGTCGCATTTGGATTCAATATTTCAATGTCTTCAGGACGAATACCAACGTAATATTCATCGTTGATATTGTAATCATTGTCCTTGCGACGACGGAACGAAATTCGCTCACCGGTAGGCAATTCGAACACTGCTAACTTATCTAAAAATTCGATAAAGTGAACAGGTAGTACGTTCATTTCTCCGGTTCCCAGGAATTTGGCAACAAATAAATTTGCTGGTGAATCGTAAATTTCCAACGGCTTACCGACTTGCTCAATTATGCCATCCCTCATTACAACAATCTTATCTGCAAGCGTCATTGCTTCAGATTGGTCATGTGTGACGTATACCATTGTCGTTTTTAATTGAGCTTTTAGTTTAGCCAACTCATAACGCATTTTATAACGCAATGCAGTATCAAGATTGGATAATGGCTCATCAAAAAGAAAAGCATATGGATTTCGAACAATCGCTCTGCCAATAGCAACACGCTGCCTTTGTCCGCCAGATAATTCTTTTGGGCGACGTTGAAGTAAATGATCGATCTTCAAGATTTTGGCAGCATTTACAACGCGTTCTTCAATCTCAGATTTCTTTAAGTTTCTGACACGAAGAGCGAACGCCATATTTTCAAACACAGTCATATGAGGATATAACGCATATGATTGGAATACCATGGCTATGCCTCGATTAGCTGGCGGAACATTATTTACTAAACGATCACCAATATAAATATCTCCTTCATCATGTTCTTCAAGTCCGCAAATCAAACGCAACATCGTTGATTTTCCGCACCCGGAAGGACCAATTAAAACGGTACATTCACCATCGTTAATTGTCAAATTTACATTTTTTATAATCGCAGTATCTTTAAAAGTTTTACTCACGTTATTAAAAACTATCGAAGCCATACATTATACTTTCTTTAGCCTATTTATTATCAATTAATCTAACCGCAGATACAACCTTTTCATCCTTGTTTAATCTGAACAAAATGACGCCTTGCACGCTACGCCCTGTTATTCTTACGCTATTCACTGGACAACGAATTAGCTTGCCGGTATCTGTGACTAGCATAATATCATCTTCATCATTGATTGGGAATACGGCAACAACTGCTCCATTCTTTTCACTGATTTCCAGATTTTTCACGCCTTGGGCCCCTCGTCCGCAAGTACGATATTCGAAAGATGACGTTCTTTTTGCAAATCCGTTTTCGGTAACAGTAAGCAACAATTGCTCTACCTGCTTCATTTCTTCATATCTTGCAGGAGGTTCCATTTGTTGATCTACTAACATCTCTTCGCTCGAACGTCTTAACCAATTTGAATAACGGACATATTCTTCACGTTCATCAAGCGAGAACGCTCCATTATTCAAAACTGCCATAGATATAACTTCGTCAGATTCACGCAATTTAATTGCTCGAACACCGACAGAATTATGGCTATTAAATACACGCAATTCAGAAACCGGGAATCTTACACATTTGCCCAAATGAGAAGAAATTAACAAATCTTGATCATCTTTGCAGAGAGCAACTCCAACGAGCTTATCTCCATTATCAAGTTTCATTGCAATCTTTCCGCTTGCTCTAATATTGAGGAAGTCGCTGAGTTTGTTCTTGCGAACAGTACCACGTGATGTAGCAAATACTATATCATATGAATCCCAGTTTTCTTTATCTTCAGGTAATGCTAAGACTGTTGCCAAACTTTCGCCTGGTTTTGTTGGGAATAAATTGACCATAGCCTTACCTTTTGATTGAGGTGTTGCTAACGGCAATTTATATACCTTCATTTGATACACAATACCAGTTGTAGAGAAGAACAGCACAGGAGTATGAGTGTTAGCAACGAACATATCTTGTACGAAATCTTCATCCTTCGTCGTCATTCCGGTTTTGCCTTTACCTCCACGACGCTGGGCACGATATGTATTCAAAGGAACACGCTTAATGTACCCGCTATGGCTTACGGTAACAACCATATCTTCTTTTTGGATTAAATCTTCATCTTCGAGATCTTGTGCTGCCTCTGTGATAGTTGTCATACGAGGTCTTGCGTACTTTTCTTTTACTTCAATAAGCTCTTGACGAATTATTTCAAACACTTTTGCTTTTGAGGCTAATATAGATAAGAGCTCTTTTATTTTCTCCGCTAATTCACCTAATTCATTTGAAATTTTTTCACGCTCTAATCCTGTTAATCTATTCAATTTCAAATCGAGAATAGCTTGTGCTTGAATATCGGTTAATTTGCAACGTCCATCAATACACACACTATGAGGATCATCGACTAAACGAACTAACGGTTCAATATCATCAGCAGCCCAATCGACTTCAATCAATCTTGCCTTTGCCGTTGGTGTATCAGGACTTGTTTTGATTATTCTAATAACCTCATCGATGTTTGCTACTGCGATAGCTAAGCCTATCAACAAATGAGCACGATCTCTCGTTTTGTTTAATTCAAAACGGGTACGACGGACAACGACGTCATGTCTAAAATCTATGAACGCATGTAGCACATCCATCAAACTCATCAATCCTGGACGACCGTTGAGCAACGCCAACATGTTTGTTGCAAATGATATTTGCATCTGTGAGTTTTTAAACAACTGATTTAACACAACATCCGGATTGGCATCGCGTTTTAACTCGATAACGACACGAACGCCCTCTCTATCAGATTCATCACGCAAATCAGACACGCCTTCAATAACTTTCTCATTTACGAGTTGAGCTATTTTTTCGATTAATTTAGCCTTGTTTACCTGATAAGGTATTTCTGTTGCAACAATCGCATATCGATCCTTGCGAATTTCTTCTACCTTCGTTTTCGCACGAACAACAACAGCACCGCGTCCCGTTCTAAACGAATTTAATATACCAGTACGACCGACAATCTCGCCTCCAGTAGGAAAATCTGGACCAGGCAAAACGGTCATAATTTCTTCAAGTGTAGCTTCTGGATTATCCACAAGCATTACACACGCATCAATGACTTCGCCAAGGTTATGTGTAGGAACATTTGTCGCCATACCTACAGCAATACCGCTAGCTCCGTTTACGAGGAAGTTTGGAAAACGAGCTGGCAACAAACATGGCTCTTTCAATGACTCATCATAGTTAGGTTGAAAATCAACGGTATCACTATGCAAATCAGTAGTTAACGCCTCTGCAACCTTTGCTAATCTTGCTTCTGTATAACGCGAAGCAGCAGGAGGATCGCCATCCATAGAGCCAAAGTTGCCTTGACCATCAACCAAAGGGATTCCCATCGAAAACGACTGAGCCAAACGTACCATAGCCTCATACACAGCTGAATCTCCGTGCGGATGGTACTTTCCTAAAACGTCACCGACGATACGAGCAGACTTACGGAACGGCTTTCCGTATTCATATCCGCCTTCGCTCATTGTATACACAATACGACGATGCACTGGTTTAAGACCATCACGAACATCAGGTAACGCTCTTGATACGATCACGCTCATTGCATAATCGAGATAAGATCCACGCATTTCGTCGCCAAGAGAAACGGGGACTATATCCGCAGTATTTTTTTCTTCCGATTCCATTCGTTACTTCCTTTGGTTTTACTTTTTTATTCTGTTAAAATGGAATATCATCATCAATTACAGGAGATGGACTATCAGACATGCCAGATACATCCATACTTCCATCAGAATTACGAGAATCCAATAAATTCAATTCGCCCCTAAATCTAGGAACAATGACCTCAGTAGTATATCGTTCTACACCAGCTTGATCTTGCCACTTTCTGGTTTGCAATTGACCTTCAATGTAAAGTTTTGAGCCCTTGTGTACATATTTCTCGCAAACATCAGCAAGTGCAGCATTGAACACAACAACACGATGCCACTCGGTACGATCTTTTCTTTCTCCAGAAACTTTATCTTTCCACGTTTCAGAAGTCGCTACCGAAAACGATACAATTTTTGATCCATCTTGGGCAGACCTAACTTCAGGATCCTTCCCAACGTTTCCGACCAAAATAACTTTATTCACGCTACCAGCCATGACAAAACCTATCTTTATTACTTCTCTTCATTGTACTTTTATTATCTTGAAAACGCAAGTGTATATATAGGTTCAACACATGGTTCAATACATATGAGACAGAGAGATCTTGCCTCACTTCTCTTTGAACTTAGATGCTTGTCTCAGATTTCGTTTTGTCATAAAATAAATCTTGATAAAAATACAAAATATTGTACTATCAAATAAATAATATTGGGAGGGATACATGAAGAAAATATTGATGTGCAGTCTACTGTTGTGTACTGAAATAATTTATGGAATGAATTATAAAGATAGTGAGGAAGCCCATAATGATAGATCAGAATTGGCACAGCTAAATGTGGCGTCAGGTGATACATTAGATGATAAAACAATTGAAATGCAGAGTTGTATAAAAACAAATTTGAAAAATTTTGTTAATGAAACAGAGGTGGAAGAAATTATACTATTGTTGCGAGGATATTTTTCTACATTTGGTGTTGATGAATCTACTGGATTTTCATTAGCAATAAAAGCAACAGATGGAACAGAAGGGCAATTGAGGACAGTAAAAAATGTTATTAATTTTTTCGAAAATGCAAAGAAAAATTATGTGGCCGATTCAAATGTTAAGAATATTGTTTCATGGGTGATTGAAAATGCGTCTCTAAATATTTTTGACATGGTATTCGATGTCTTGAATAACAATACCTTAGGCTTAATTGGTAATTTAGCTAACTATCAAGATATAACACCATTTATTATTGCATTTAACATAATGAACGCATACGATGAATTAGAATTGCCATTACCGACCATCGACAGTTTATTAAAGTTTGTTAGTGATACATTTGCTGATATAAGTACATCTTCAGATTCATTGCGTTTAAAAATTCTCAAACTTTTATCAAACAAAAATAAGATGTTTGAATTGATAAATAATATAATATCAATCAAAAACACAAAAGATCAATTACTTAACATATTGTCCTTATTAATAGAAAACAATTGTGAAAAACTAGAAAAATACCTTGATGACAATCGTGTTGGGTTGTGGGATGTTTTTCAAATTGATATGAGTATTTTAAAGTATGTCAATCTTGATAATAGAATTTATTATGCTGTTTCTTTAATTAATAGAACCGATGTGGTAAATAGTTTAATTGAATGTGTTTCTAAATTTAAAACAGATTCAAGATTCGTGAGAGCTGTTTTGTTATCTATTTCAAATCTGTTCAATCAGTTACTTGACGAAGATTCAAACGTAAGGAATGAAATTTGTGATAATATATGGGTAATAAGTTATTTTATAAATCTTTTTTTTGAGCAAATAGCCTTTGAAAATGAATTAACATTGAAAGAGCAACAAAATGTATCTTCACGATTTTTAACTGAAGATGAATTGAATTTGTATAAGGCATTAAAAGATCATTTAGACAAGAATGAGGATTTAGATTTCGATGTATGGCTTGATATGTGGTTTAGTAGCCAAGCAGATAACTCGTTAAGACTATTTTTTATTCCTGATAAATTTTGTGAGTTGTTTAGTAAATGTTCCCAAGAAAAAGGTGAAGATATACTTCATGCTATCTGCTCGTGTTATATCATTGGGAGTGTGGATTATTGTGAATGTCCAATGAAAATAAAAAATCTACTTTGTGAAATATTAATAAGTTATTTTAAGATAAGAGTTGGATCTGAAACTTCTCAAAAAGAAAAAGTTTTTAATGAAGAACTGTACGGTTTTGAAAGATGCGGTGATTCTTTAGGAGACTTAAAATCTAATGGTGACATAAATTCTATAGAGAATACGTATACACAATATTCGCTTCCACCTATAAGTACGGCAGATACACAATGCTCACTTCCGCCTATAAGTACGGCAGCCAATGAAGATTTTTGTGACGATTCATCGAAAATGTTTGATAAAGAATCTATAGGAAACATGAAGCTATGTTCTTGCTTAAATGAATATGAAAAAAATTGTATGTTGATGTCGTTAATTGCTAAAGAAAATGTAAACTTACAACATCCTCTTAGTAGTAAGGAATATCAAGAGACGTACGGGAATTGTAATTGTGTTTTCCAATTTAAGATTAATGAACAGTCATATAGCATAGGAGAATGGGCAAATGATGCAATGCAAAATAGCGTCAATAATAGTTGTTTTTATATATCATTGGGAGTAACAAGAGCGGCTTTCCTGTTAGATGCAAAAAATTGGATGAAAAAACAAAATGGAGAAGATCAGCAAAATTGGTTAGAATCTTTTAACTCGTCTTATAATCTTATGTACGACAATATATATCAAGCGATTAATCATGTTGTAATGGAATGCGATGCTGCTGATCCTGTTATTGCTTTGGCTATTAATATGTATGAACTACAAGATCGTTTGTTTATTATTACTAATACACGAGAATTTTCTTGTTGTAAAACCTTACGGTATAATGAAGAAACTGAATCAATAGAAGCTGCTGATGTTGATGTATTGGATGTGCTGAAAAGCTCAGAAAATATCATTCTAAAACATTATGGAAAGATGATGGAACATTTTCAGAGATTAAATCTGCTCGCAATAGAAGCAGAAATCTAACGGTGTAATGAGCAAAAAAAGGTCGAATAATTCCTATTTGAAACAATAAATATAAATATTATACCGAGTTACTCGATCTTTTTTACTCCTTATAGTGTTCGACTTCTGTTTTTATTGTGAAATTAATTTTTTTGGTTTTTGTTTTTTTTGGGATTGATATTTGTGTTTTGTTTGGCTATACTTCAAATGTGTCCGCGTGGCGGAATGGTAGACGCTACAGACTTAAAATCTGTTGTCCTTACGGGCGTGTGGGTTCAAGTCCCTCCG
>Ga0256405_10012408_pt1 | contig 10561 bp, 12 predicted proteins | sample RumenRJG_02DNA_FD_189096 | JGI IMG/M metagenome (GOLD analysis project Ga0256405, IMG submission 189096) | Bovine rumen microbial communities from Lethbridge, Alberta, Canada - RJG_02 | ecosystem: Host-associated > Mammals > Digestive system > Stomach > Rumen | place: Canada: Alberta... | reverse complement strand
GGACGCGCGCCTGCGCGACCTCTTCGACATCAAGATATTCGTCGAGGCCGACGCCGATGAGCGCATCCTGCGCCGCGTCACGCGCGACATCAAGGAGCGCGGCCGCAGTCTCGAGAACATCATGGAGCAGTACCTGACGACCGTCAAGCCGATGCACTACCTCTATGTCGAGCCGACGAAGACCGTCGCTGACCTCATCCTCAACAGCGGCCTCAATGATGTGGCGTTCGACATCATGAAGACGAAGATTGAAGCGTTGCTCGCAGATAAATAAAGAAAACGGCTTCCGCGCGGAGGCCGTTTTCTTTATGGATACAACAAAAGCGGCTATCGCACATCTTATGCGATAGCCGCTATCTCTCAAATGGCAGGGGCAGCAGGACTCGAACCTACGCATGCGGGATTCAGAATCCTGTGCCTTGCTTATTGTTGCAAATTGTAATACTTTGAGTTATACTTGAAGTATGATAGAAGAAATCGATGGTCGTCTTATCGAATGGGATGACGAAAAGAATGAAATCAATCGGCGAAAACATGGCATCGGCTTTGAGGATGCCGGATTGATTTTCGGAGATGAAGCACGGATTGAGATGTTTGACGAGCTGCATAGTGATGAAGAAGACCGATACATCACGATTGGCAAGGTGGAAGATGTTTTGTTCGTTGTCTTTACGGAACGTCCGGAGCATGAATCGATTCGACTGATATCCGCAAGAACAGCGAATGCGCGTGAGAGGAGGTTGTACTATGGCCATTCATAAAATGGTTGTGAGATCAGGGCAGAAGCCGACAGAAGAGCAACGCAAACGCATCCGCCGCGCTGCGTCCATGCCTATCACCTATGATGAAGATTGCCCGGAACTCACGGAAAAACAGTATGAGGAGTTCGCACGCATCGCTGCCAAGCAACGTGCGGAGCGAAAGAAACAGCTCGTTTCTATCCGCGTGTCGCCGGACACACTGGCAAAAGCGAAGAAGCTTGGAAGGGGCTATACAGGTATTCTCAGCCGCCTGTTGGATTTAGCCATCAACGATCCGGCGATGGTTGCAAAATGCTTGTAAATAGAATATGAACGGCAACCCGCCATGATCGGCGAGTTGCCGTTTCTCTTTAGAAGTATAAAATAAGAATCTGGGAATGAAAAAGACCATCGACTTCGCGATGGTCTCGGATTTTTCAAATGGCAGGGGCAGCAGGACTCGAACCTACGCATGCGGGATTCAGAATCCCGTGCCTTACCAACTTGGCGATGCCCCTATGTCGTATCGACAAGAGATAGTATAACGGTTCGAGCGGCTGGTGTCAAGGAAAAATTTGGATTTCTGCGAAATTATTTTGCGAGCGCAAAATACGGCTCGGTTTCGAGATAGATTTCGAACGTCCGCGGCCAGGGGAAGCTCGTATCGGTGCGCAGGTCGTAGATGGCGAGCTCTTCGCCCGTCTGCGGGACGGGGAACGGGGCGCGCAGGCTCTTCGAGTGCTTGTAGAGGATGGTCTGGAGCTGGAGCTTTTTCTGGAGCATGGCCGTCGCCCAGCGGTGGTTGTGCTCGAGGTCGAGGTCGGAGGTGTTGCGGTAGTCGGCTTTCTTCAGCGCGTGGTTGATGGGATCGATGTCGGCTTTGAGATAGAAGTAGTCTTCGAGCACGCGGTTCTGGAGGAAGCGGGCGCTCTCAGCGGCGACGGCACGGGCTTCGTCCGCGTCGAGCGGCTGGGCCGCGGCAGCTTCGCGGATGGCCGCAGCGGAGAGCGCCGTGCCGATGGCGTTGCTCGTCGTGTTCCAGCCCGCATAGGCGGCGAGGCGCGTGACGGGGAAGTCACGGCTCAGGAGCAGCGGCAGCAGCGGCTCGGCGGCGTCGAAATGCTTGCTGAGGTCGACAAGCGCGACAGGCGTGCCCGCTTTGTCTGGCGATACGACGCAGGCCGTGAGGAAGTCTGCAGCGGCCTGCCGCGTGTCCATCGAGCCTTCGTCGCTGTCATTTGCCGAGAGGAAGAGCGTGAGGTCGGCGTCTTCTTGGGCATCCGCGACGGTGCCGCCGAGCAGGCGGATTTTTTCTTCGGCGACCGTTTCGCAATCAACGGCCATATAGGGCATGACGCGCGTCTTCGCTTTCGGGTCGGTCGCGGCGATGGCGACGCGCGGATGGTAGCCCGCACGCTCGCAGGCGTAGGCCGCGAGCAGTGTCTGGGCGATTTCGTCGGCGCCGTGCGTGAGGAAGCACTGCTGTTCCGTGAGGCCGAGCTCTGCCATCGTCTGCTGGATGGCGGCTTTCTCGATGTTCGGGATGCCGTAGGGCTCGCCATCATCCTGCCCGAGCACGAGGCGCGTGAGCGTGCCGTCCTTCGTCAGTGCGACGAGCTTTTCATTGAGCGTGGCGTTCTCGCGGAAATGGCCTTCATACGTTGCGAGGCTCTGGTCGGAAATCTTGGCGCGCAGGCGCGCGAGCTCGTCTTCGTCAATGGCGAGGCCGGCGGCTCTGCGCCCGACGAGGCGCGAGTAAGCGATGAGGGCGCGGCGTTCGTCATAGCCGTCAATCGTGTCCTGCGGCGTGAGGCGCGGCAGGATGGAGAAGGCGTAGATGGGGACGCCGGGATGCGCGGCACGCAGGGCGCGAAGGTAATCGACGAGCGCGTCCTGCAGATCTTCCGGCGCCTGCTTTTCGCGCGCGGCGAGCAGGCCGCCGTAGAGCAGCTGGTCGATGGAAAGGATGACGGCGTCGCCGGGCTGCACAGCCGTCATGAGCCAGTCCTGCATGGCGCGCGTATCACCAGGCTGAGAATAGTAGTCCATGCATTCTGCAGGCGGCGTCACGACATCGAGCCCTGCGATGCGGCCGAGGTCGGCGACCTGCTGGCGGCACGGCGGCCTGCTGTCAAGCGGCACGAGCACGACGCGCGAAGAAAACGTGCGCACAGGCGACACGGGCGTGAGCGCGGCGGCAGGATGCAGGAGAAAATGGTAGAAGGCGAGAACTGCTGCAAGGACGAGAACGAGCAGCAGGGCGCGAAAAATGCGATGCATGGGAAACCTCCCGTTTTTTTCTTGCTTTCAGCGTATCACGGCACATGAAAAATTTCAACGATATTCACGAACTGGGAAAAGTATGGTAGAATAGAATGCGATTGGAGTTTTTTTCGAGAGGAGGACGCGCATGCGCATCATCACGGGACGGGCGCGCGGGGCGCGGCTCAAGGCGCCGAAAGGCATGGAGACGACGCGGCCGACGTCTGACCGCGTGAAGGAGTCGCTTTACAGCATCCTGGGCTCCATGGTTTCCGGCCGCACGGTGCTCGACGTCTTTGCAGGCACGGGCAGCCTCGGCCTCGAGGCGCTCTCGCGCGGCGCGCGGTCTGCCGTCTTCCTCGACCAGTCGACGGCGGACATCCTCCGGGAAAACATCCGCCACTGCCATTTCGAGCAGGAGGCGGAAGTCCTCGCAGGTGATGCTTTTGCGAGCCTTTCGCGGCTCGAGCATCAGGGGCGCACATTCGATCTCGTCTTCTGCGACCCGCCATATCACAAAGGACTCTGGCAGCGGGCGCTCTCTGTCTTTGACAAAGGGAGCCTGCTTGCAGAAGATGCCATCCTCGTTGTCGAGCACGGCGGGGACGAGGACGATGTGCCGGAGCTTTCGTCGATCGTCCGCGTCGATCATCGCCGCTATGGCAGGACGACGCAGCTGAGCTTTTTCCAGAAAAAGAGCTATGTTGGGGAGGATTCCGTATGAGCCACCGCATCGCTGTCTGTTCGGGCAGCTTCGACCCCGTGACCATCGGCCATGTCGATATCTTCGAGCGCGCGAGCCGTCTCTTTGACGAACTCGTCATCTGCGTCTTTCACAACGTGCGCAAGGAAGGATTCTTCTCCATCGAGGAGCGCAAGCGCTTTCTCGAAGAAGCGACGTCGCATCTGCCGAACGTCCGCGTCGATGCGTTCTCGGGCCTGCTGACGGATTATATGGAAAAGATCCACGCGAACATCATCGTGCGCGGCGTGCGCTCCGTCAAGGATCTCGAATACGAGGAAAACGAAGCGCACATCCTGCATCATCTCGACGATTCCATCGAGACGGTCTTCCTGCTCACGAATCCGTCCTATTCGTTTGTGAGCTCGTCGGGCGTCCGGGAACTCGCGATGTTCCGCGGGGACGTGCACGGGCTCGTGCCATCATGTGTTGAACACGCAGTGAATGAAAGAATTGCTGCTGAAAATGATAAGAAGCGATGATTTCATCCATGCTTCCAGTATAAAAAGAGGGAAAAAACATGTCTTCTAAAAAGGTTGCCAAACGGACGGCTGCGGCCCGCGATGCCGCAAACCGCAACACCTCAAGCCGGAATGCGACGTCGCGCGTCGAGCGCACGCTCGACGAAGTGGAGAATCTCGTCGTCAACGCCTCGCATGTGCCCCTGACGGGCAAGAGCATGATCGATGAGAACGACCTCATCCACCTCGTCGAAGAACTGCGTCAGGACTTGCCGCTCGAACTGAACCACGCCAAGGAAATCATGGCGAATGAGAGCCAGATCATCGAGGAAGCGCACCGCGAAGCGGACAGCATCATCACGAAAGCCAAGGACTATGCGGCCGACCTCGTGGAAAAGGAAGCCATCGTCGCCGAGGCGAAGGAAAAGGCCAAGGAAATCCAGAAGCAGTCGGAAGAAAAGGCCCGTGTGCTCGTCGAGCAGGCGGAGCAGAAGCGCCGCGAAATCCTCGAGCGCACGAAAGAGGAAATGAAGCAGCAGCGCGACACGACGGATGCCTATGTCAATCAGGTCTTCGATCAGCTCATCGGGCATGTCACGGATACGGCACAGGCGGCACAGCAGTCGGCGGATTTCGTGCAGAAAGCCGTCCAGCAGTCCGTCGATTCGTTGCAGCAGGCGGCACAGCAGTATGTGGACTATCTGCAGCAGATTTCCCAGCAGTCTGGTGACTACCTGCAGCAGTCGGCAAAGGCGGTCGACCAGGCGGCAAGCTCGCTGCGTCAGGCGAAGCAGCAGATGAACCGCAGCGCGGCCGAGGTCGCAGCGGCTGCCGACGTACCGGTCGAGGAAATGGCGGCAGCGCCTGCCCCGGCTGCCGTCCAGGCCGTCACGGCCCAGCAGGCACAGGTGCCGGCAGCAGCTCCGGCATCGCAGCAGGCGGAGTGACATGACGAAAAACGATATTCTGCGCCTCCTTGAGGCGTACAAGGACGGCGGCATCACGAAAGAGGATGCCGCCGAATCTCTCAGCAAGGCTGCTTTTGAGGACATGGGCTTCGCGAATGTCGATCACAGCCGCGAGGCGCGGCAGGGCTTTCCCGAAGTCATCTATGCGGCAGGCAAGACAAAGGAGCAGGTGCTCGCCATCTTCCAGTCGCTCGAAGCAGCGAGCGACGGCAGCCTGCTTGCGACGCGGGCGAGCAGCGAGCAATATGATTTCGTGAAAGCAGAGATGCCTGAGGCAGAGTACGACGAGGAAGCCCGCGCCATCTATATTCGCCGGGCAAAGCCCGTCGGTGCGCCGCCGGAGGACGAGGCGCATGAAATCCTCATCATCACGGCGGGCACGAGCGACATCCCCGTCGCGGCCGAGGCGCGGCTGACGGCCGAGCTCTATGGCAACCGCGTCAAGACGCTCTATGACTGCGGTGTGGCGGGCATCCACCGTCTCGCGGCGCACGAAGACGAGATCCGACGCGCGCGCGTCATCATCTGCATCGCAGGCATGGAGGGGGCGCTGGCCTCCGTCATCGGCGGCCTTGCGAGCGGCCCTGTCATCGCCGTGCCGACGAGCGTCGGCTACGGTGCGGCGCTTCATGGCGTCACGGCGCTGCTCTCGATGCTTTCGAGTTGCGCCGCGGGCGTCAGCGTCGTCAACATCGACAACGGCTTCGGTGCGGGCGTGCTCGCGAGCAAGATCAACCGCCTGAACTGAGAGGAAAATTATGGCAAAAGCAATCTATCTCGATGCATTTTCCGGCCTGAGCGGCAACATGCTGCTCGGGGCGTTCCTCGCGGCGGGCATGGATGAACATGTCCTTCGCCGCGAGCTCGCGAAGCTCCCCGTCATGCAGGAGTGTGAGCTCAAAGTCTCGCAGGTCAAGAAAAATGGCATCGCGGCCACGTATGTTGATGTGGAAGTGCAGGAAGAGCAGACAGCATTTCATGACCTTGCCCATGATTCGCATTCCGCGCATGAAGAGCACCATGAGCATGATCATCACGCCCACCAACATCGCGCGATGCGCGATATCCGTGCGATGATTGAGGGCTCGTCGCTCTCGGATGGCGCCAAGGCGATTTCGCTCCGCATCTTCAAGGTGCTCGCCGAGGCCGAGGGTCATGTGCATGGACACCCTGCTGACGAGGTCACGTTCCATGAAGTCGGTGCGGCCGATTCCATCGTGGACATCTGCGGCGTCGCCATCTGCCTTGACGTGCTCGGCATCACCGAGGTCTATGCCGGCCGCGTCAATGTCGGCAGCGGCTTCGTGCGCTGTGCGCATGGCACGATGCCCGTGCCTGCGCCTGCTGTCGCCGAGCTTCTGAAGGACTGGCCGACGTATGCGGCAGGCGCGCCCGTCGAGCTCACGACGCCGACGGGCGCGGCCGTTGTGCGGGCGTTCGCGAACATCTCTCTTGTGCGCCCTGCATCATTTCGCGCCGAGGCCATCGGCTATGGCGCTGGAACGCGGGACAACGAGGGATTGCCGAACGTCCTGCGCCTCTATCTCGGCGAGATGGAGGAACAGCAGCAGCCGGACGACAGCAGCGCGGAGGACAAATATATCCTCGCGGCGAACATCGACGACATGACGCCGCAGATTTATGGATACCTCTTTGACAAGCTGCTCGCGGCCGGGGCACTCGACGTCTGGGTGACGCCTATATATATGAAGAAAAATCGTCCGGCGCACGAACTTTCCGTGCTCGTGACGGGCGCACAACGCGCCATCTGCCAGCAAATTCTCTTCCGCGAGACGACGACAATCGGCCTGCGCGTGACGAAAGTTGACGAGCGTGTGGAGTGTGACCGCCGCGTGGCGCAGGCAGAGACGAAGTACGGTACGGTGCGCGTGAAGATTGCGGCCTACGAGGGCGAGATCGTCAACGTGCAGCCGGAATTCGAAGACTGCCGTGCCTGCGCCGAGGCGCATGACGTGCCGTGGAAGCGCGTGCGCGAGGCCGCGCTCCGGGAAATCGCCTTCCGCCTCGGCGATGCATGAGCCGCCGTGAAAAAGTACAGGCTGGTAAGGATTTTTCCTTGACAACCGAAAAGGCGGCCGCTATAATGGATGGAGTTGATGCTAATGCATATTCATATTGCTGAACTTGCTTCCGGACTTGGAAAAGATCTCCCGTTTTCGTTCACGACGGTTGCGGCGAAGATTGATGCCACGGCGGATGATTATGATTTCGAAGGGCCCATCGAGGTTGCGGGCACGGTCACGAACACGGGTGCGGGCTACCGCGTCGAAGGCGTGATTCGTGCGACGAAGCATTTCGTTTGCAACCGATGCCTCGAAGAGTGCACGGAACCGCAGGAACATGCGTTCTGCGAGACGTTCCGGCAAGGGGCCGTTTCGGATGACGAAGACGCAAATGCGTTTGAAGGCGATACCATCGAGCTCGACGAGCTCGTTCGTGATACGCTTCTGGCGGCACAGCCGCTCAGCAATATCTGCAAGCCCGACTGCAAAGGGCTCTGCCCCGTCTGCGGTGCGAATCTCAACCACGGCGATTGTGGCTGTAATACGTTCGTCCCCGACCCGAGGCTGGCAGCATTACAGGAATTCATGACGAAAGACAACGATTGATTTTAAGGAGGTGTATCCGAGATGGCAGTACCTAAGCGTAAGATGTCGAAGGCCCGCCGTGACTCGCGCCGTGCGAACTGGAAATTGGAAGCCCCTGGCTTCGTTGCATGCCCGCAGTGCCACGAGCCGAAGATGCCGCATCACGTTTGCCCGGAGTGCGGTTATTATGATGGCAAGGAAGTCGTGAAAGCTGCGGAGTAATCCGTATCTTGGACTTCATTCGAACAAATTCGAAAAATGATGAGCAGACTGCACTTCGCGGCCTGCTCATTTTTTCTGCTCAAAATTACATCATCCAAAGGAGGAGATTTGTTGGCAAGAGACCTCACGACCGGCAGTATCGGAAAGAACATCCTCGTATTCTCGATTCCCTATCTGATTTCGTATTTTCTCCAGACGCTTTACGGCATGGCCGATCTCTTCATCATCGGCCAGTTCCAGGGCGCGGCGAGCATCACGGCCGTCTCGATCGGCAGCCAGGTCATGCACATGGTGACGGTCATCATCGTCGGCCTTGCGATGGGCACGACGATCACGATTGCGCGCTCGGTCGGCGCGCGCGACAGGGCGGCGGTCTCGCGCTCCATCGGCAACACGGTCACGCTGTTCCTCGGCGTCTCTGTTGTACTCGCGGCTGTCATGGTCGCGCTGCTGCCGCATCTTGTCGCCATCATGTCCACGCCGGAGGAAGCTGTCGCTGGTACGCATGACTACCTCTATTACTGTGCGCTCGGCATTCCGCTGATTGCCGCATACAACATCATCGCGGCGATCTTCCGCGGGCTCGGCGACACGCGCAGTCCGATGTACTTCATCGCTGTCGCCTGCGTGCTGAACATCGTGCTCGACTATGTGTTCCTCGGTGCGGCCTCGATGGGGCCGGAAGGCGCGGCCATCGCGACCGTCATCGCGCAGGGCGTTTCGGTCGTCATCTCTCTGTTCTACATCCGGCGGGGCAGCGCTGGCATCTCGGTTGCGCGCAGCGATTTCCGCCCCGACCATGCGATGCTGCATGACATCCTGCGCATCGGCGTGCCGATTGCGCTGCAGGACGGCTTCATCCAGATTTCGTTCCTCGTCATCACCGTCATCGCGAACATGCGCGGCCTGACGGATGCGGCGGCTGTCGGCATCGTCGAGAAGGTCATCAGCTTTTTGTTCCTCGTGCCGTCGTCGATGCTCTCAACGGTCTCGGCACTCGGCGCGCAGAATGTCGGTGCGGGCGCGCACGGCCGCGTGCGCCAGACGCTGCGCTATGCGCTCGGCATCGCGGTCGGCTTCGGCGTCTTCGTCTCCATCCTCATGCAGTTCGCAGCCGAGGACGTGCTCGCGCTTTTCACAAGCGACATGGCCGTCGTGGCGTCCGGCGCGGATTACTTCCACGGCTATGTCATCGACTGCATCTTCGCGGGCGTCCATTTCTGCTTCAGCGGGTATTTCTGCGCCTATGGCCGCTCGGAAATCTCGTTCATCCACAACATCATCTCGATCACCTGCGCGCGCATCCCGCTCGCGTATCTCGCCTCGGCCATGTTCCCGATGACGCTGCTGCCGATGGGCCTCGCGACCGCGACGGGCTCTGTCGTCTCCATCGTCATCTGCGTCATCTGCTATCTTTGGCTGCGGCCGAAGTTTGAACGAAATTTCGCAAAATGAAATTTCGGGTTGCATTTTAGAAGCAAAGCCGCTATAATATGCAACAGATTATAGAAACAGGTCTTAAAAGTACGGAGCAAAGCGAGGTGGCAAAGATGGCACGGGTCAAGAAGAAGGAGCGGCAGCAGCTCCTCGTGGAGAAGGTGAAGGAGAAGCCGTTCCTCACGGATGAAGAGCTCGCGAAAGCGCTCGGCGTCAGCGTCCAGACCATCCGCCTCGACCGCCTCGAGCTCGGCATCCCGGAACTCCGCGGCCGCATCCGCAAGATGGCCGAGACCGCGCAGAACAAGGTCAAGTCCATCCAGAGCGGCGAAGTCGTCGGCGAGCTCATCGACCTCGAGCTCGGCCATTCGGGCATCTCGCTGCTGCGCGTGACGGAGGACATGGTCTTTGCCAAGACGCAGATTGCGAAAGGCCACTACATGTTCTCGCAGGCCAATTCGCTCGCGCTCGCCATCATCGATGCGCCGATGGCCGTCACGGGTGTTGCGAACGTGAAATACAAAGTCCCTGTGCACGTCGGCGAGAAGCTCATCGCCAAGGCCGAGATCGTGCGCGTGCGCGGCAACAAATACTTCGTCTGGGTTAAGACGCGAAATGATACGCAGGAAGTCTTCCGCGCGAAGTTCATCATGGTTTCGTGGGGAGAGGAAAAGAAAGGGGCCAGAGCATGAAGATCGCAGTCGATGCGATGGGCGGCGACTACGCGCCGCTCGAGATTGTCTTCGGCGCCGTGCGTGCCGCGAAAAAATTCGGATGCGAGATCGTCCTCGTCGGCGACGAGCCGCAGATCCGCAAAGTGCTCGACAAGGAGCCGGGCTGGGAGAAGCTCGGTATCACAATCGTCCATGCGAGCCAGGTCATCGAGATGGGCGAGCATCCGGCCGACGCCGTCCGCACGAAGAAGGACGCCTCCGTCGTCGTCGCGACGCGCCTCGTCAAGGACGGACAGTGCGATGCCGTGCTTTCTGCAGGTTCGACAGGCGCAGCCGTCACGGCGGCCCAGCTCATCCTGCGCCGCATCAAGGGCATCGGGCGGCCGACGATTGCGACGCCGATGCCGAACGCGAAAGGCGGCGTGACGCTCTTAATGGATTCGGGC
>Ga0256405_10012407_pt1 | contig 10562 bp, 9 predicted proteins | sample RumenRJG_02DNA_FD_189096 | JGI IMG/M metagenome (GOLD analysis project Ga0256405, IMG submission 189096) | Bovine rumen microbial communities from Lethbridge, Alberta, Canada - RJG_02 | ecosystem: Host-associated > Mammals > Digestive system > Stomach > Rumen | place: Canada: Alberta | collected... | reverse complement strand
GGCCAGTTCATGTTCCCTCATGACATGCTGAACAACAGGATTTCCACCCTGTCGGGTGGAGAGAAACGCCGGCTCTACCTGCTGACGATCCTGTCCAGGAAGCCCAACCTGCTGATCTTGGACGAGCCGACCAACGACCTGGACATCGTCACGCTGAACATCCTGGAAGAGTACCTGAAGGACTTCAAGGGCAGCCTTATCATCGTTTCACACGACAGGCATTTCCTGGACAGGCTGGTCGACCACCTTTTCATCCTCACAGGAAAAGGTGTCATAAAGGATTTCATCGGGGACTACAGCCAGTACCGTCAATACATGCTGGATTACAATGCTGCCCGGAGGGCGGAGCAGAGGGCGACGGAAAAGGCTGCCAGGCAGGCGGCCTTGGATAATGCTTCCTCCCAGCCTAAGCCAAGGAGCAAGAAGCTTTCCTACAAGGAGCAGCGGGAGTTCCAGGCGCTCGAAGCGGAGATTTCCAAGCTTGAAGCCGAGAAGGCCGAACTGGAATCCCTTCTGGCGGGAGGCACAACCGACTATCAGCAGATCGAAAAAGCATCAGCCCGCTACAAGGAGGTTGCAGCGGGACTGGATGAAAAAGAAATGCGCTGGCTGGAACTCTCTGAGGCAGCCGGATGAGCCGTTATCGTACCCTGCCGGCAGAGATCACATCGACGCGTTCCCTGAGTTTGTTACATATGTCCGGAAACTTTTCCGCCACATTATGCTCCTCCCTCGGGTCGGTGCTTATGTTGAATAATTGGTCATATGGCCTGTTGCCCAGATCGGTAGCGGTTCCTTTGTTCCATGCGGGGCCTTTACCGGATGGTATGTATTTCCAGTCTCCCGAGATGATGGCCAGGTTGCTTTCCCTGTTCTGGAGCACAAGCTCTTCCCGCCCCTGTTCATTCTTTCCGAGCAGCTGACTCATCATGTCCTCGCTGTCAGATGCGGCACCTTCAGGGATGTCCACTCCTAGCCATGAAGCGAAAGAACTGAGCATATCAATCTGGCACATAAGGGTTTCAGGCTCAGCAGGCTTCACTTTTGAAGGCCACCTCAACATAAAGGGCACCCTTGTCCCTGCGTCATATATGCTGTACTTTCCTCCGCGGTATATGCCTGAAGGACGGTGGTCTCCGAGCAATTCTACTGCCTGGTCGGCATATCCGTCATCTATGACGGGACCGTTGTCCGAGGTAAATATGACTATGGTGTTGTCTTCTATTCCGAGGCGCTTCAGCGCGTTCAGTGCCTCCCCTACCGTCCAGTCGAGCGACAGGATCACATCTCCCCTTGGGCCGAGGCCGCTCTTCCCGGCAAACCTTGCATTCGGCACCCGGGGGACGTGTATGTCGTTAGTCGCCATGTATAGGAAGAAAGGCTTGCCTTCCGCCACACAGTTCTCCATGAAGCTTACGGAGTGCCTGACGATGCTGTCAGGGAGGTCTTCATCCCTCCAGCGGGCCTTGTGGGCCCCTTTCATGTAACCTATCCTGGATATGCCGTTGACGATTGTCTGGTCATGTCCTTCGGTCAGTCCCATCCGGAGCATCTCCGGATTGTCCTTTCCTGTAGGTTCTCCGGGAAAGTTCTTGACATAGCTCACGTAGAGTGGATCTTCCGGATCCAGGTCCCTCACCAGTCCGTTTTCCACCCATACGCACGGAGTCCTGTCAGCGGTTGCCGCCATAATGTAGGAATAATCGAACCCCAGGTCGAAGGGGTTGGGATGGATCGGGGCGTTCCAGTCCTGTCCCCCTGTTTCGGTACCGAGGCCAAGATGCCATTTCCCGACTGCACCGGTAGCATACCCGGCGTCGCGGAACATGTCAGCGAGGGTGTACTGGCTGTCATGGATAATGCTTGCGGCGTCTCCCCTGGCGATCCCGGTGTCGTTCCTGCGCCATGCGTAGCAGCCGGTAAGCAGGGAGTACCTGGAAGGAGTGCTCGTCGACGCGCTGGCATGCATGTTCAGGAAACGGAGGCTTTCTGAGGCGAGGCTGTCCAGGTGCGGTGTCGGGACCATTGAGGACCCGTAGCAGTATATGTCGCCGTATCCTACGTCGTCAGAGAGGATAAGGAGGATATTGGGCCTGTCTTTGGAGGAAGGGAGTGATGAATGAGGGGTGTTGGTGCAGGAAGTGAGGCCGGCGGCTCCGGCAACTGAGGCTCCCGCCAGGGAAGCGGAGAGGATTTTCCATGGAGTGTGCATATGCTTGGCGGAGGATGTTTGGGTAAAGATAAGGAATTTACGGGATTTTCTACTTCTCCCGGGTGATGTCGGCTGGCGTGGTGTGGTCAGTCCAGCCCACGTGGCTTGAGGTCCATTCGATGGGACGCAAGACATGAATTCACACAAAACACTTAAGTACCATTTAGGAGCGCCAACGTGATTCAGCGTTTCAGGCATATCACATCTAAGAGGTGGAAGATATTTGAAAAAACAGTATTTTTGTATAACAAAGTTAGGCCACACAAAGTGGTAATTGAGATAAACAAGTAATCATGAAACGTCTTCTCACATCAATGCTGTTCTGCACTGCAATTATTGTTTCAGCATCAGCTCAAATAGTAACAGGTTCATTTATGCCCCTGAAAGAACAGTCTCGCGCGAAACTTATTATCGATTTCTCTGATGCAAACATCATGGGAATGACAGAGAAAGAATTCTCCGAATATGAGGAAGACTGGGAGCACGATAGCATAGAAATATTCTCTTTATTCTACAACTATGCTAACAAAGCTTTGGCAAGAAAACTAGTTCTTGGAAACTATAATAGCGATACAGAATACATTATACATCTAATCGTACGGACTATTGACGTACGGGGAGACTATGATTCCGACGTTATTCTTATCCACAACAATAAAGATGGTTCGCAGGAAATTATAGCCAAAGCAGAAAACTTATATGCCCGAGGGGGAACTTTTGGAACAAAACTGAATCTTATGAAGGATGGAGCAGAGCATACAGGCACAGCTCTTGGAAAGTTCCTTAAAAAGCAATTATTCTAATTCATAGGTAAATACGGGGCCACTTCACTGGGATTTTCGATCCAGCCATCCAGATTTAGGGAGAACTGGGAAATGGCTTGAAAGTAATCATCTCGGAGTCAGCATGGGATACAGTGCTGCTTCCGGATTCTGCAGGTATCCGCTATATAAGTTGTTGATATAAAAGCGATATGAATCAGGCCGGTTCCTAATGGGGCCGGCCTTTTTTTTTATTTCTCATCATCGTAAGACCTATTCGTCGAACGACAACGGTAGTTCCGGGTCTATCCACTGCGATGGATCAACTTCTCCACGAGATTTAATAGCATTTAGGAGAACTGTCTTATCTTCGATTACCGGGTATGGGAAATCAATTCCTAAATCAGAATAGTATAGGACTTCAATACCATGAGCGTTGCATAATTGCTTTTTCCTCTCGTCCCGAGCCTTTGTCCTTTCAAACATTGTATCACCTCCGTACCACTCAACAGATTTGAAATGTTGTCCACCTTGGCATTCAATAGCGACAGCAAACTCCGGGACGAAGAAGTCAAGAAACAGTTTCCCTTCGTAAACGAGCCAATCGAAAGTCTTTTGAGTCTCAAATGCTAAATGATTATTCTTCAGTAGACGACGGATGTCCTTTTCCATGTGGCTTTCGTTGCAAGTCGGGCACCCATTGCCAGCCAAATGATACATTGCAACTTGTTCATAAACGCCATGAATTGGACAAATTATTTTCACCTTTTCTAGACCTCCTCGGTAATCAACGAGAGAATAGTCATATTTTCCTTCATGGACCTTATTTGCTTTTTCTTTAAACAATTCAGTATCCATGTACACGCCTGCACATCTAGGACAACCATGACCCATTAAGTGGTCGTTAGGAATCTGCCAGAATTCACCATGCTCTGGGCAAATAATGCAGATTTTGCTGCTGTTCCCTTTGTATTCAACCTTTGAGTAATCATACTTAGAGTCATGGATGATATTGGCTTTTTGGAGAAAGTACTCTTGATCCATATAGTGACCACTACACTTTCCACAACCCTGAGTCCTTAGATGGTTCATTGGCGTTTGAATAAACACTCCGTGCTCTGGACATATTATCTCGATCTTTTTTTGATAGCCTTTCCAGACCGCCCTTGAATAGTCGTACTTATTATTAAAGCGCTTGTTGGCAATCTCAACGAATTCATCAAATGTCAAGTCGTAATTCCCGGCACACCGCGAGCACCCCACATGATGAGTTAAATGGTTATTTGGCGTAATCCAAAATTCTCCATGCTCAGGACATATGATGCAAACCTTATGTTTATTCCCTTTATATTCTGTTTTAGAGTAATCATACTTATCCCCAAAAATAGCTTTTGAGGCAGCAATAAACTCATCAGTTGATGGGATATGATTATTTGAACACTTAGGGCATCCAGCCCCATGAAGATGATTGTGTGGCGCTTGCCAGAATTCACCATGCTCTGGGCAGATGATACACACCTTTTCATGAACGCCCTTAAGTACCACCTTGGAGTAATCATATTTGTCTCCGTGGATAGCACGGGCCCGATTAATGAATTCGTTTACTGTTAGTTTCTGTGGCATTGAGAATCTATTTCAACGTTGCAACCTAATCAATGATATCACTCACTTCTAGTCTAAACCGATCTTAAATACAAGATTCTAATCCTATCTATGTAACATCCGATGAGAAGGGGTAATAATGAGTATTCTTTATCTCGGTAATCTTCTCTGGTTCTTGAATTAAGAATACATGATTAAACTTAGTATCAATCATATCCTTAGAGAGAACAACATCGTCAAAAAAGCTCAACTTAACCATAAGCCAAAACTCTTTGCATTCTGGATGAAGATGTTGATATTGCTCCAACTTTACCTCTTTGGTAACTACAACCTTTGATGAAAAATCTCGAACATCAAAATAATCAGCAAAGCGAATATATCCTAAGTCAAATTCCTCAAATAAAGAAAAGCGGCTCTTTTCTTTTTCATCCATCGTACGTCCCTTCAATACGATTGCACGTCCATTATTATCACGATGAGGGAAGTACTCAGTATGTTCTACACCGATTAAGTCGCCCGTATTATTATTCCGTAAAATAAAATCCGGTCTTTCTCCTATTTCAATTATTTCATACTCTAGGTGTTTTTTTAGAAATATTGAGATATCCTTTTCTTCTGCTTTCTTATCCATTGCTACTTCAATGTCTCAGTCAGTTCAATGATATCCCTAGCATCAAGTTGGAACCACTCTCCTCTTAGATGCTTACTTTCATATGTCGAATGAAGAGCTGATTCAAAGGCTTTCGCAATTGTTCTTGACGGGAACTTTTTTGCACAAAGCAACTCAATGGTTGGTTTCTCGCTCTGAAGAGTCCCTTCTCGATATTCTGGTTTGTTAGAAATACCAATCTTGTAATAGCCATTTGTTGTATCCACCATCAGATAAACGTAGCACGATTCGTTAGATGCCTCAACTACTTCTGGATCTCTTTCTTCCCAATTGACTCCACATTCATTCAACGCATTGCGGTAGTCGATTGCATACTGCTTGAATAACATATGTGCGATTTCTTCACTACCGTAATCATTGGAATCCAAAAATGGTGGTTCTCCGCTCCTAAAGACTATCTTTAATTTTAGTAGGTTATGAGAACACATAACATCAATATCTTCTTTAGTTAGTAGAAGATCAAATTCTTTGTATGAGTCTCCAGAATATCCCGACCTTGCTGTATGACTAGGTTTTAATATTTGAAATGAAAGAGTGATATCATCGTCAAAAAGGAGTAGTACTTGATCCTTTGCCTTAGGTTTTACGTAGGATTTCCAATATTTAACAGCCATAATAGTCTTTCCTTCCTCATAAAGAAGAGTAATACTAGTATTATGAATAGCCTCGCTTAGGCAAAAACATTTAGCCCAATAAACGAAATGATTAAGTTTAGTCCATCTAAAAGACTTTTCTTTTAGGAACGAATCATAGTATATCTCGTATGCGTTTTTAAAATATTCAAGATACTCTTCTCTTGTGTAGGTTGTATATAGCAAATCTCCAAAATGTATTTTTGATACTTTGTTATACACATTTACTCCATTCGACTCTGCTTTTATGCTTGTTGAAGCAAATTTAAAAACATCGGCAATATAATAATGATATGTAAGTACTCCCACCTCATCCCCAATTTCCACATCCTCCGGTCTTCCGGTAATTAATGTATAGCTGAAAGAACAGTTAGGGTCAATGTGCTGTCTTGCTTCTTCAGGTAAAAGGTCTATTGAGAAATATCGTTCTTTCATAAAATATTACAGTTTTGTTGGTAAAGCGACAAAAAACGACAATTCCTAATCTATGTCTATTTCATAATTTAACACGATGGTCTCTATTGCAATACGTTCAGGACGATGCTGACCAGAACCATAATGGCCATAGTATGATGCTGTGCTACCCATCGAATTAACCATTAGATAATCGGCTGAAAAAACGCCACTTATATGAAAGCGTTTTGCCATTTTGGGAGCAATCGCTTCATTAAGAGTACGAACAGAGTAATCAATAATCTGTCCTTTTGTATTCTTGCAAATAAATACAACATCGATTTTCTTTATGAAATCTGCAGTATTATTCTTAACCGAGAATGTATAATAAGAATCCTCATAGCTTTTCTCCATATCAAAAATCTCTATTGCATTGGCAAGAGGGTTAGTGATTATTTTCCCCGTCTTACTCTTCATGGATATATAATCAGTACACTCGGAAATGTACTTAATAGGAATAGCGAAATTGAGGTTTTGACTATTTTTAAAAGTGAAGGAAGAGACTGCTATAACGGAGCCGTGCCCGTTTAGTAAGGGGCCACCCGAATTACCGGGAGAAATAGGAGCGGTGATTTGTATGTATTCGACGCCTTCACTAAGTCTTTTCCCAGAAATAATCCCTTCAGAAATAGTGCCTTCTAAACCTCTTGGATTCCCTATAGTATATATTTTAGATCCAATGCCTTCAGTATTCAAGGAATCAACGACAAAAAAAGGGAATTCTTTTTGGGTTTCTAAAACGGCTAAATCATATTCGTATGAACCCTTAGAGATGAATACCTGTTTTATCAAGTCATCACTATTTGAAAACTTTAATTCTACTCTATCACAGCCATCGATTACATGATAATTAGTGATGGCCTTTCTAGGTTCAATAAAAAAAGCAGTTCCTTGAGAAATGGGAATCTCATCCTTATATGCAATGACAAGAGCGATCTTATCAATAGATGATGAATATATGCTTTCTGCAGTAACAACTTGAGGCTCCTGTTGTTGTACTTCTTCAGCTTGTTTAGCGTTATTATTTTTACATGAAACAACACAAAACAAAGTGATAACAGCCACGGACAATACAAACACTATCCTTTTCATAGAGAATCGTCTTTAATTGTTTATTCCTATTAGTGCGATATACAATGAATCAATACTCAATGAGCTGTAAAGCAATTAATTAGAAGGTATCCACGATGTATCTTTCAAAGAAGGCCTTATTTTAAAGGAAGTATGATATGGTTGTCAAGATGATAATAATGATTAGTCGAATCCACACAGTTTCTCTGAAATTGTGATAGGTACTAGCCCAGAGTATTTTCCTTTGGTAATAACATAAAATGTGGTTTTAATAACTGCCATAACTACAAGAGCTGCTAGAATCCATAACCAGTTTATCTCTAATACTATTATGTCAACAACAAGAATGGCTATTGTGCTTATTGCTAATATAATAATCAGTGAATTCTAATTAGAAGCGCAACACACTTCAAAAGTCAAAAGTAAAAAACCTCACAATATGTCAACGGTAATAATATTTGGGAACTATATACCTGTTGCCCATAGAGAATAAAAAGGGTGGCATTCTCCAACCCTTTATCTATTACAAATCCTCTCCATTCGCTTTGTTCTTTTTGTTGTCGTAGAAAAGAATAATATGATAATCGCCGTAATTAACACCAGTTACGATTGTGAACCACACATGTCCTTCAGAGTGTTCTAATATCCAAAAAAGAATCGCCGCACTGTCCTCTTTCCCATCTTTATGGGTTGAGTTATAAAAAGACATCAATTCTTCATCCTGACTAAGATCATCAGGATTTTGGACATTTTCAATCCTCTTTACATAGTCTTTCAGCGTTTCCCACGGTGGATAAACGAAAACATTTTGGTATTGCTTGCTATTAACAGAAATTTCGTAAGAAATATCTTCATCTTCATTCAATTCTCCAGTAGAATCAAACATATTGACTACATACTTTTCATTCTTGCTCAATTGTCTAAATAGTTCGTTGTAAAGTATCTTTACTTGCGTTTCAGACATATATGGATAAGAAACCATTACTCTTTTAACCAGCCCATTATAATCCGATATGGATACATGTACTTGATACCCGTTGAAATTTCCAGTTAGAATTCCAGCCTCTTGCCAATTGTTGTCCTCATAGAAGAACCCCTTTTCAGTTCTTAGTCTATTCTCCATTTCAGCCTTACTACCATCTACGGGGATACCCAGAAAGGAAATAGTATTTGATTGTTGGGCAATCGCAGTAAACGACATAATTGCGCTGAGCCAAGTGATTAACAGTCTTTTCATCATTATCATTATCATCATCTCCATCTTCACAAAGATACTGTATTTTCAATCAAGTTTGCGATTTTGGCGGACAACTGGTAAATAATTCCCTAAAATTTACCCGGTCCCACTGTCATATCCCCTATGGAGTGGGACAGGAGTTGTCTTACATTGATAATTATGGCTAATCTCCTTTTCCCTTTCCCATTCTTTTTCTTCTAATCTCCAAATAGTTCTCAGTGCCAGAATCAGAGCCACTATTTCTAATATTCCTATTATTCCGAGTATCGTGGATGGTGCATCCTGTAGTAGCATGCCACTACCTCCGAATATGAAAAAGAAAGCCACAAGTATAATAATTGTGACAATAATTTTAGAAGTTTTAGTCATAGCTTAACCGTCATTAGCTCGCTAATCAATTTTAAAAGCAGGAAAAAACCAACCCCGATCCATGCCCACGTGGAACAAGCACCGGCTTTAACAGGAGAGTCTTTCTTCAATGCAAAATAAAGAATGAATCCAATTAATGGACAGATAAAAGATAGTAGGATTAATCCAATACTTTTTTGCTCTTATCTTGAACTCATGAGATCAGTGGTATTAGTTATTTTCGTGTAAAGATAGTCATATTTTTTCTGCTACGTTCGTATTCGAAAATAGCCGAGTCTCCCGACGAAAAGCAAGACCTGACACACACCGATAGGATTAAATTCCTCTCCAGCAGGGGGGATTCCGCGGCGCGGCCTGATGGCCCTTAATACTTCTCCACGGGATTTCGTCGGGCTAAAGCCCTCCGACATCCCTCCCCGCCTGCGGCGGGGCATGCAAAGCGGGAACAAAAAAGCGCTTCAGAGCAAGCTCTGTGCGCTTTTTTGTTCCCGCTTTGCGGAGAAGGAGGGATTCGAACCCCCGGTACGGTTACCCGTACGCCGCATTTCGAGTGCGGTCCGTTCGTCCACTCCGGCACTTCTCCTTTACCACACTGACTTCTGAAAGAAAAGCCCCGCCCTTCGGGGCAGGGCTACTTCCAGGTGGTGACTCCGTTGGGACTCAAACCCAAAACCTTCTGATCCGTAGTCAGATGCTCTATTCAATTGAGCTACGGAGCCAATAGAATTATTCGTTCGTAGCAGCAGGTGCAGCAGCAGTCTCCTTGGGGACGAAAGCCATCTTCTTGTCCTTGATCCTGGCCTTCTTACCGGAAAGCTGACGCAGGTAGAATATCCTGGCCCTGCGGACCTTACCGACCTTGTTCAGCTCGATGGAATCGATGAAAGGTGACTGGTAGGGGAAAATCCTCTCGACACCCACGCCGCTGGCTACCCTGCGGACGGTGAAAGTCCTGGTGAAAGGAGTTGCGCCCTTTATCTGAATGACAACACCTCTGAACTTCTGGAGCCTTTCCTTGTCTCCTTCTTTGATCTTGTAGGTCACGGTTACGGTGTCGCCGGCCTTGAACTGCGGATAAGACTCTGCTTTTTGGTTCTCAAAAGCCTTGTCTACTACGTTGATAAAATCCATTTGTTTCTAAATCATTTAATTGCAACGTTACGTCTTATGCCGCACCGCGCGGGAGCGTAAGAGGTTGCTCATTTGGGACTGCAAATGTAGTCATTAAAATGAAATCGACAAAGAAAATCAGAATATTTTTTTCTCTTTTTCAAAAATGGCCTTGTCATCCCGGTTCGGATTGGGAGTAAACTCTCCCTCCCCTCTCATTGAATTGAAGAGCTGCTTCTGGGAGGAACTGAGCTTGCGGGGGATCCAGACCAGGATCTTTACGTACATGTCGCCCCGGCCTGAGCCGTATCCTGAAACGGCCGGCAGGCCCTTTCCGCGCAGCTTGACAACTGTCCCGGACTGGGTTCCCGGGTCCAGCTTGACCTTATAGTTCCCGTCCAGGCATGGGACTGATATCTCGCCACCGAGCATAGCATCCATAACG
>Ga0256405_10012406_pt1 | contig 10562 bp, 11 predicted proteins | sample RumenRJG_02DNA_FD_189096 | JGI IMG/M metagenome (GOLD analysis project Ga0256405, IMG submission 189096) | Bovine rumen microbial communities from Lethbridge, Alberta, Canada - RJG_02 | ecosystem: Host-associated > Mammals > Digestive system > Stomach > Rumen | place: Canada: Alberta... | reverse complement strand
ACTTGTCGCTCACGAACACGCAATTCAAAGGGCGAAAGAAAAAATCAGACAGGCAAAAGAAGAATTAAAAAAATTATTAAAAATGTAAAAACAGGAGAAATATTTATGATGACAACATTATCGATAGAAGATGTAAAAGCAAAAATCAGGGCAGTCCCAAATTTTCCGAAAGAAGGAATTATTTTCCGTGATATAACAACGGGGATTAAAGACGCAGAAACGATGAGATTTATGATTGATTATTTGTGCGAACAGTATAAGGAATTTAAAATTGATTATATCGCAGGAATTGAAAGCAGAGGTTTTATTTTCGGTATGCCTATGGCATATAAACTGGGATGCGGATTTATTCCAATCAGAAAACCGAATAAACTTCCTGCAGAAACAATAAGCGAATCTTACGGACTTGAATATGGTACGGATACAATAGAAATTCATAAGGATTCAGTAGAAAAGGGCGCAAATGTTTTAGTTGTTGATGATTTGCTTGCAACAGGCGGAACTGCTGTTGCAGCCTGCAATCTTGTCCGTAAAGTCGGCGGAAATTTAATCGGCGCTTGTTTTTTAATTGAATTAAACGAACTTGGCGGAAGAAAAAAATTACAAGATTGCGGAAAAATTGTTTCCATGCTACAATATTAACAAATATATAACTTAGGAGATATATAGATGAAAAAATTAGCACTTGTTTTAACGATTTTAATGGTTACACCGCTTATTGCGGCGGCAGACCAGCAAAAAGTAAATTATTATGCACCGTATTATGCTCAGAACAATGTTGTTCCCGGCAAAAAAGTTCAGTATGCGGAAAAAAATTCAAAAGTTTACAAAAGGGCTTCAGGCAATGATTATATTTTGAAATATAACATTGATGATTTGGAATCCGCACCTTGGATTAACGGCGGTAAAAGAAATTATAATTAATTCGTTTTATGATTTTAAAATTAAGAGGCCGGCGCATAAAATGCCGGTCTTTTAATATGTAATAACTTCATTTGGATTAAATGGCTCTTTTATTATTTTTTGTGCTTCTTTTGAGCAAATATTGAGGTTTTCTGCCAAAATCCCTCTTATAAAATCGGGAGCATCAGCAGGTTTTACAGGAATACCGTTTTCAGTAATGATAACATTCGCTTCGTTTTTGTGTTTTTCAAAGAATTTTCTAAACCCGTCAAATGCAAATTCCGATTTTAAAATATTTCCGCTTGTTGTGGTTGTTTCTTCTCCCATTCTTTTAAATTTTATCGGTTCTCCAAGTTGCATCCCGTTTATGCTCTTTCCGTAGGAAAAACCTACCGGTACAACATTCACTTCTTTTTTAATTGCCAAAACTTTATTTATCAGTTCCGCTATCCCGATTTGAAAACGCTCGTCAAAGTCTAAATCTTTTCTTACCGCAAGTCTGCCTTCAGGAAAGATAAATATATTTGCTTTGTTTCGGACAAAATCTTTTATAATAGGTAAAAAAGCCCTTGCGTTTACTTTTTTATCTGCGCTGTGAATGTTCGCATCAATACCGACAGCGCCAAAAGCCTCAAATGCCTTTCTTTTTGTCTTATTCATTGTCTTTAAAATATCCTGATTAAGAATAATTTTCGGTAGAGGAAATTCTTTTTCCCTGCCTGCTTCCTTGTATGCTCTTGAAAGCAGAGTATTTAGAACGGCAAGCATAGAAGGATCCTGCTTTTGGTTTGAGTGATTCATGATAAATATAGTGGATTTTCCGTCATGTGCTATTTTTTCAAAAATTTTGTCCTCTATATTTACGTCAACTGTCTTGAAGGTGCTAAAATATCTGCTTATAAGTTCAAGTTGATAAAGATACTTTTCGCTTGATTCCGGCTGAATTTGCGCAATGGTTTTTGTTGCTTTTTTGATTCTTCTGCTTTCAAATAAATCCGCAAGACGGTTTAAGATATACCTTACCGGATATTCAATTTTTTGAAAACTTTTTTCACTTACAATATCTGCTCTTATTCCTGTAAAATTTACATTCACATTATTGTGATGTGAACGGGAATTAAACTTCGGATATTGAGGGGTAAAATTGTATTTATTGCTTATATTCACTAAAACCACCATTCCTTTGAGATAAATTTTACGAAGGAATTTTTTTAGAAGATACTTCGCTTATTTTTTTTGCTGAATCTTTGATGAGAGAAGAACCTGCGCCTTGAGAGAATACGCCTATTCCTGATTGTGTCAGGGAACTCATGCTTGCACATTCATTTCCGAAACCACGCTCGTTATACAACCAGTCGTATGCACTGTCTGTCAGTTTCCCGAGTGGTTTTAATACTGATTCGGGTGCATTTTGGTTTAAATATTCAGGAATACTTTTGTCATATATGCTGACAGGGTAATGAATCGATTGGTCAAGTGCGGAACCAACAGATTCGGCGTAAGAGCCAAGCCCGGTAGAAACTGTTGAAGAACCTCCCAATGCACTTACGCTTTGTTTTGAAAATTCTTTTAAGTTTTCGGGGTTTTCTACCACTGTTGTTTGAATATTTCTTTTAAAAATATCGGCAAAACGGTTGCTAATTTTTGAACATGTTTTTCTTATTTTCTCTGATAAACCTTTTCCGCCGAAAAATTCTATCGGAAATACGGTAGATTCTCCTGCAGTGCTCACTGTACCGGCACTTGAATTACCTGATATTGATGCTGAATCGCCAAAATCTTTTACAAGATTTTGAAAACCTTCTTTTTTGATTTTTATTCTTGCCTCAAAATTGGGGCTGTTATTTATGCTGTTTATCTGCATTTATATTTCTCTTTAGGTTGGGATTTTCAATTTTTGTTTGTTTTCTATTCCCTTTACAATATTATTCATTCCTTGAGCATATGTTACGGAACCGTTAGCACTCATTGATGTTGAAAAGAATGATGCGTCATAGCCGTTGTGTTTGTAACCATGATTATCAAATATACTTACCTGAAATTTATGTCCGAAATCCGCAAATTGGTCAAACATTCCGGAACTCCACTGCATAACAGGTACTGCACTTTCTGAGTTGTGTACAATCATATCGGAACCCGATGCAACTCCTGCAGAAATTGTTGATGAACCGCCAAAAACGGAAGAAGTGCCTCCTGTTTCCAAAAGATTATTCAATATTTTTTGTTTCCCGATTTTTATTTTTGCTCCGAAAAAAGCATTGCTATTTATTGCATCTATTTTCATGGTGTACTCTTAATTTATATTTATGAATACTAAAAACCGTAAAATTTTTTTTTGCGATAAAAAATAATATTTTTACATTCCTTAATGACATCCGCTACAGCCTGAACATCCGCCTGTACTGTGGCACTTAGAGGAAAATAAATCAGCAAAATCAAAAACTCTGTCATTTAATATTGCATCAATCACTGCCGGAACAAGTTTTTTTTCAACAGCCAGCATTTCTGCCATAAATTCGTCAATATGTGTTTCTATACCGATTAAAACAGGATATTGCGCAATTATTTTATCTTTTGAATGAATTGTTATTCCGCTGACTTTTACTCCGTCATTAAACGCTTTTAAGATAGCATCTTTCTCTTTATAAGCAGGCAAAAGCGAAGGGTGAATATTTATTACCTTATTGTTTGTTTTGGCAAATTCATAATCATCATAAACCACGACCAAATCATAATCTGAGTTTGGCTGATTTTTATCGGTCAGTATTATTTCAACATCTCTGCCCGAAAAATATTTTTTTATGCTGTCAAAAATATTCGGATAAGATATTGCTACTTTTTTTGTCATTTACCACTTTCTTCTGTTAACTGATTTTACCTGTGCTTTTTCACGAATAAATATATCAGTTTGTGAATATTTAGTCAAATAACGTTTTTTCTTTCCCAAGTCATTTCCCACGGTATTCTTAAAAAGAGCCTTGGCTGCTCTCTCTAACGGGGTAAGTTTACTTATTTTCATAACATGACAAGTGTAATTCAAGCAAAGCACAATTTCAATAACTATATATAATTTTTTTTGCGTATATAAATTATCTGTTGCAAAATATGAGTGCGTTTTGTAAAATGTCTTTATATAAGGAGTATTTTTTGTATGGTTGAAAGTCAAAAAAGGATTTTAATTGTCGATGATGACGATGAAATCAGAGAACTTTTAGAATTTGATATACGTTCAAGCGGTTATTTTGTCGATAGTGCAAAAGACGGACTTGAAGGACTTAATAAGGCATTAAATAATACTTATGATTTAATTTTGCTTGATGTAATGATGCCGAAGATGAACGGGTTTGATGTTTGCAAAAACATCAGAAACGCAAAATTATCTATTCCTATACTTATGCTGACCGCAAAGGGTACAATAGAGGATAAGACAAGCGGTTTTGATTGCGGTGCGGATGATTATCTTGTAAAGCCGTTTGATGTACAGGAAGTTCTTTTAAGAATAAGAGTTTTACTGCGCAGAAATAATGTTGAGTTAAATGAATCTCCGTTATCAAATGAAGTTTTAAGAAGCGGAGATATTGAGATATTCCCCGAATCTTTAGAAGCAGTTGTTGTTAACAAAAAAGTAAAATTAACTCCGACAGAGTTTGAAATTTTGTACTGTCTTATGCAGCATTTTAATAATCCTGTAACGCTTGCGACTTTATTGGACGAAGTATGGGGCTATGACAGCAATGAGGATGTAAGGATGTTAAGGGTTCATGTTGGCGGTTTAAGAAACAAAATTGAGCCTGATACCAAGAATCCGAAGTATCTTCATACCGTAACAAATGTCGGGTATAAATTAACTCCGTTTGGATAGTTCATTTTCCCTCGCCCACAGTATCAATTAGGTGGGAGAGGGTAGAATTTCAATACGAGGTACGAGTATTAGAAATTCGGGTGAGGGAATAATAATTATGATTAAATTCAAATTCCAAAGACTCAAAATAATAGAACAAATCGCAATAGTATTTTTCTTTGCGGTTGTTATTCCGATGTCTATAAGCGGTTTTATCATAAACAATATCAGCCAGCAGTCTGTCAGACATCAGTTAAGAGAAACCGCAACTCTTGTTGCATCAATGGTTTCGGATGAGATGGATTTTTTAATTCGTTCAAATAATACGACGCTTAATCAGATTGCCGATGCACTTGATTTCTTGCCGACAAAGGCTCAAAAGGAAGCGTTTATAAAAGCGTTTACAAAAAAATATCCGCACTGTGAAAAAATTGATATTGTTAAAACTCAAAACGAACTTGATAAAATAGTTCAGGACTCAAAAGCAAACGAAAAATTTGTTATGACAAAAACCTTGAAAAATGGTTCGTTTCTTGCTGTTACTTATGCCACAAATGATATAGACATAAATCTTTTTAAGTCGCTTGAAAATGATAAACGGCAGATTTATATTTTGCGTGATGATAAGCATCTTGTTGCATCGCACAATTATACTGAGGATGTTTTTAAAGAAACAATGGCTATGCTTCCTAAAGATGTTGCAGGAATTGAGCAAGATAAGCCGAAAATTTTCGGGGATGAAAAGAATCAGCCCATTGCTTATTTGAAGTTTAAAGATCCAAAATATTCAATTATTGTTACTACGACTGAAAAAATGGCAAAAAATACCATTATTGAGAACAGAATTAAAATCATTTTGTCGGTTTTGGTTGCAATTCTTTCCACAATGCTTGTTATCGTATTTTATATTTTCTACCTCTATATCAATATCAGACAGTTGTTTAAGGCAATAATTGCTCTTTCAAAAGGGAATTACGAACACCAGATAAGACTTTATAAGACTTCTTTCACTCCTTACGAAATCGTATTTTTGGTTAATGAATTTAATGAGATGGCATCGGAAATTCACAAATCTTACACCGAACTTGCGCTTAAAAACCAGGAGTTAAAAGAGTTAAACGAATTCCGTTCAAACCTTATTGATACCGTATCGCACGAATTAAGAACTCCATTGACAAGTATTCAGGGTTATACATCAAGACTTATGAGAAACGATATTGTTATTGATGAGGAAACAAAACAGAAATCTTTGCGCGTAATAAAAGAACAGTCAGAAAGACTAAAACGTCTTATTGACGACCTTTTGACAATCCCCGATATTGAGGGAATGAGATTAAGAACTGTTAATACCGAGGTGGATTTATCTCAGGTATTTGAGCAGGCGGAATTACTGCTCAGAAAGCACGACGGGCATGAAATCGTTGTTAATCTTTTGCCTGATTTCCCGAGTGTCATAGCGGATAAAGGCAGACTTGAACAGGTTATTGTTAATTTATACGAAAATGCGGTCAAATATTCTTATCCCGAAACGCAGATAGTTGTTGATACCGAAGTTATCGGTGATAAAGCAGTGATAACCGTCAAAAATAAATGCGACAAAATTTCGCAGGATAAACTTGCGACCTTGTTTGACAAATTTGTCCGCCTTGATGATGAAATGACAAGAACAACAAGAGGTACGGGTTTAGGCTTGTTTATTGTTAAAGGCCTTGTTGAAGCAATGAACGGAACAATAGAACTTGATTCAAATGATGAATACGGTTTTATTGCAAAAATAACCCTAAATACGGTTAGCAATGGATAATAATTTTATGCAACTTGCAATAGAACAGGCAAAACAGGTGCGGGATGATGTGCCTGTCGGTGCGCTTGTCGTAAAAAACGGTGAAATTATTTCAACCGGCTTCAATACAAAAGAACATGATAACGATATAACTTCTCATTCAGAAATTATCGCCCTTAGAAAAGCCTCTCAAATTTTGGGAAACTGGCGTCTTGACGGGTGCGATATTTATGTTACTTTAGAGCCTTGTCCGATGTGTGCCTGGGCGATTTTACAGTCAAGAATTAAAAATATTTATTTTGGGAGTTACGATAACAATTACGGCGGATTCAGCGTTGCGCATTTAGATAAACTATCCGAGTCAAAACCAAATATTTATGGCGGAATTTGTGAACAGGATTGTGATAATCTTATAAACGAATTTTTTAAAAATTTGAGAAAATAAGGCAACATACCAAGATTTACGAACCTTTAAAAATGTGTTATAATCTACCCGTAAAGAGAGTTAAATAAAGGAGAGAAAATGAGCAACTACGAACTTAATTTGTCTATGGATGAACTAAAAAGGCGCACCCATAAAGATTATCTTGTAACAAAAAAATTCTTAAAAGCGGATGCACCTGAATATTTACAATTAACAGATGGCGATAAACAAGCATTGAAGCATCTTGTTAAAGCCGCTGCAATATTAGAAAATATACATCTGCAAATTGATTGCAAACATAATTTGCCGTTCAAAAAATATCTTGAAGAAGAAATCAAAAAAGGCAACGAACAGGCAAAACTTACAAAAATTTTATTCGATGCTCAAAAAGGCGTTAATGCGATAGACTCAATGACTACTCCTATAAGACTTGCAAAAGGTGTGGATGAAAAATTAGGCAAAGGAGTTTATCCTGAAGATTTATCAAAAGAGGAATTTCACTCTGTTCTTATGCGTATGCTCAATGACGATGAAGATGATGAAGTAAAGAAAATTTTAAATCAGCGTTCGATGGTTGTCCGTGACGGCGATAAGTTAAAAGGGATTGATTATATTGACTATTTTAAAGAAGATTTCTCTAAAATGGCAGATGAACTTGAACTTGCATCAAAGACTTCTACGAATGCAGATTTTAACGAATATTTGCTTTTGCAGGCGAAGGCTTTAAGAACGGCTGATCCTATGCTTGATGCCTATGCCGATAAAAAATGGGCAACTTTGCAGGATACTCCGCTTGAGTTTACCATTACAAGAGAAAATTATGAAGACGAAATGACAGGCACTATCGTTGAAAACGAAGAACTTTCTAAAATGCTTGAAGAACATGGAATTTCACCGATTCCGAAAGATTTTTTAGGCGGACGTGTCGGAATTGTCAATAAAAAAGGTACACAAGCACTGATGGCTATAAAGCAATATCTGCCTATCTTAGCAAAAAATATGCCGTATAATGATGAATATGAGCAGACGATTTCTTCCGATGAAGATGCAAAACAAACAATGGTAGATGTTGATATGGTAATGGCATCAGGCGATGTCGGGGCATATCGTGGCGGAATTACACTTGCCGAAAACCTGCCAAATTCAGATAAACTTTCATTAACCATAGGCGGAGGCAGAAGAAATGTTTATCACAGACAAATTCGTTTCATAAGCGACATGAAAAAGTTTCAGGAACGTCTTGATGCAATTTTAGACAAAGACCAGCAAAAGTATTACAACAATGAAGCAGATCACTGGTTCACCATCGGACATGAAAACGCTCATTCTTTAGGTCCAAAAGTGGGAAGTGAAAAACTTGGCAAATACCGTAATATTATTGAGGAAAATAAAGCAGATATGGGTGCTTTGGCATTTGTCGATTTGCTGACCGAACTTGGTATGTACACAAAAGAACAACGTGACCAGATACTTTTGACAGCGGTTGTTGATATGTTTCCGAAATCAAAACCGACAATGTCACAGGCACATAGAGTCAGAACTGTCATGCAGAATAAATACTTCTTTGACAGAGGGGTTTATGAGATTACGTCTGAGGGCAAAATTCACGTTGATATAGAAAAAGTTGTTCCTACCGCAAAAGAAATGCTCTCTGAAATCGTCAGAATCCAGATTGACGGCGATTTTGACAAAGCGGAAAAATATGTTCAGGACAATTTTGTCTGGACTCAGGAGATGAATTTGATTGCTGAAAAATTGCAAAAGGTAAATAAAACTCTCAACGGAACACTTGAAACCGAACTTGCAGGCAAACTGCTTGCGCAGTAATTTCTAATGATAAAAATAGCGGAGATTTTCATTTAATGAAAATCTCCGCTATTTAATTTGGTATTATAGTTTATTTTATCTTCTGCTGTTTATTTTTGCGAGTAATCTGAGGATTTCCATATACAGCCAAACAATGGTAACCATCAGCGAAAATGCCCCGTACCATTCCATATAATCGGGAGCAAATCCTTTGAAACGTTCAATAAATTCAAAATCCAGTATTAAATTAAACGCAGCGATAATGCAAACAAGGGCGCTAAAGCCTATTCCTATCGGGGAATTAGAAAATAATTGAGGAATTGAAGCACCGAAAAAAGACAAAAGAATTTGTATAACATATATTCCGCAAACTGCGGCTGTTGCGATAACTACGGTCTTAACAACAACATTTGTTGCTCTTATCAGTTTTGTGGAATATGCAATATACATTGCAAAAATTGTTAAGATAGTTCCAAGCACAGCCTGAGTAACGATTCCGGGATATGCAGTATTAAACATTGCAGATACTGCGCCTAAAAATAAGCCTTCAAGCAGTGCATAAATCGATGTTGAAAGCGACAAGTATTTGTTTTTGGGTGTAAAGCATATAATCATGGCCGTAATAAAACCGCCGATAGCACCGACAGTTGTGAGTATATTTGCTTTATCCGCAAAACCTGCACCGACCAGATACCATGTATAAAAAGCACTCAAACTCATCAAAATTCCTAAAACAAGGGTTTTTACAAGAGTTCCTGTTTCTGTCATGGGTTTTTCTACGCCGAGTGAATGGGGGTTGTTATTATATGCTTCAAAAACATCTTCTCTTAATGTAGGATTTGCCATAATTAAATCTCCTTTAGTTCAATATCAACTGCTGTAATTATAGCATATAAGTAAAATTAACTCAATTATCCTTTGTAAAATAAAAAAGTACTTTACAAGATTTTTTTTTTACGATATAATTTGAACAAGCCGAGATATGTTCGGTTGATAGTAATCCTCAGTAGCTCAATGGCGGAGCATTCGACTGTTAATCGAAGGGTTGCTGGTTCGAGTCCAGCCTGGGGAGTTTTTTATTGCAATAAAAGTTGCAATAATTATTGCAACTTTTATTATAGAGAATCAGTAAAAATTGACATAAAGAAACAGGACAATACAGAAAAGGGGAACTAGCCTTAAAGTCCCTAAATTCAAAGGTTGTAGATTATCAGAGAGATTGAGAAAAGTACCCCCGGAAGTTTGAGAGGATTCTCAAACTTTTTACATTCTGGAGGAAATACTTCAAAACTAACTGATACAAATTCTTAAACTGTCTGATAATCCATTCTCAAAGTCACTGATACTTTTTTGATAAGTTATGTGTCTTTATGTGTTTTAATGTTAAGATTTACTTATGAATAACTGTAAGAGCTTCGCTCCATCAATAGATAATAATTCTAAAATTCTTATTTTAGGCTCAATGCCCGGGGTAAAATCATTAAAAGAACAACAATATTATGCGCACCCACAAAACAGGTTTTGGAAAGTTATGGGTATTGTTTGTAATGAGACGAATTTATTTGAATATAGTTATGACTTAAAGCTAAAAACTTTATTAAAAAATAATATCGCGCTTTGGGATACAATAAAAACCTGTAAACGACTTGGCAGCCTTGATTCCGGTGTTCAAAACGAAACCCCGAATGATATAAGGAAACTTTTGAAAACATATCCCAATATTAAGACCATTTGCTTAAACGGAAACAAATCATATTCTGCTTTCAAGAAATATTTTCCTGATTTATTGGAGAAATATAATTACC
>Ga0256405_10012405_pt1 | contig 10563 bp, 17 predicted proteins | sample RumenRJG_02DNA_FD_189096 | JGI IMG/M metagenome (GOLD analysis project Ga0256405, IMG submission 189096) | Bovine rumen microbial communities from Lethbridge, Alberta, Canada - RJG_02 | ecosystem: Host-associated > Mammals > Digestive system > Stomach > Rumen | place: Canada: Alberta... | reverse complement strand
GGCCTGATACGCCTCAGCGAGTACCCAGGTAAAGCTACTCTTACCGACTCCTTCGATACCGTCGATAACCGCGACGTTATCAAAATCGTCCTCTATGTTGTTGTGCATGTGGCGGACCAGGGAGGCCAGGAGGTCCTTGTATAGGTACTGGATAAAGAATTTCCCCGTGTTCCGGTAGAATATGAAATGTTTATCCTGGACCTGGAGAGCCCCCAGGGGCGTGGGACGGTAGTCCCCCACCTCTGAGCCCTTAACTATCATTCGTACCGCCCCATCCGGGGAGGCTGTCGGGAGTCTTACCGATTCCCGTCAGATCTGTACGACAGCGGCCCTGCCATGAGTCCGTAGCTCTCAACAGCGTTTCGTATTCTTCTACCGCGACATCGTCTCCGATGATCTTGGCGACCAGGCCGTCCAACACTACTCCGATTTGGGCGGAGTGTGTAATGTTCGCGGTGATCTCCAGGTCCACGCCGTGCGTCGATGTCAGCTTCTTTACGATTGTGTCTCTTGTCTGTTCTATCTCCATTCAATCACCTCAGAATATTCCTAGCCACCACATACCGGCAATGGCACCGACGACCAGTACGATCATCATGATAATCGCCTGAGCGTCCATCTCCGGACCGCCCGCCTTACGGAATTTGGATAAGAACTTCTTAGTCGACTGGCTACGGATCTGATTCTCCAGGAGCGCGGGCGTATGATGGGGCTATACATACATTCCAGTCTTGGGATTAATGTCGTCGCATATCTCGAATTTATACGCGCCCGTGATTGAGACATAAACCGGCACGCCCGCCCATAACAACCCAGATACGCGCGGCATACCGGTAACGGGGAGATAGCCGGCGTTAAGGATGTCTTTCGTTTTGCGGTTGGTCCAAAATTCCTGACGGGGGCATTGCTGTTCTTCTTTAGCGGTCGTCTCGGCCCTCCTGACGTATAACGGCTCCTGTCCGGGGACCACAATATCCGTCGATTCCACGGCCTCATTGTTGACCTGTTCAGCTAACTGATAGTGCATGTTGACGACCAGTTTTTGTTTCAGGATCCTTCTGAACCAAAGGACCTCCTTAAAGTCAGTATAGAATTTTCCGTCCTGGATTGTATAGTCATGGGGAGTACGGAGCTCTCCGGGATGTTTGGCGTAATAGATCCACCTGATGAGGACCGGCACAAATACAACCAACATGACGAGACCCAGGATACCTAAAAGGATAGTCATGACGTTCATATTATCCCGTGCCCTATGACATACCATCCCATAGCCCCCAGGACGATGGCGGCCCCCAGGTAGGTATAGATCCTATTTCCGTCCAGGTCGATAAATCTCTTTTTCCGGTTATTGGCGTTCTTGGAGCTCACATTAAGGATACTCAGATTGCGCGTACAATAATAGATAGGGGTATGTCTGTATGGCTGGCTGTCGTCGATGTCGTTCATCATGAACGAATCGGATGTAAGCGGATCGCGGTAGAACAGCTAATCATCGGTTCCATACGCCCTATCAGCAATGGAGACTAATTGGCGCGTTCCACGCTTTAGCTTATACATCCGTATTTTGTCAGATTCTTTCCTGATAAAGTACTTCATTTTTCTCCCACCCACCCACTCGGCTGGTCTAAATTATAGTAAGTGGAGGTTATTCTGATATTGCTATAAGAGGGCTTTAAATATTCCGATAAGAATATTTTTCACATGGCATCGGGCCTATCGATCAATCAGGTGGCAATCACGATAGTTGCAATAGCTATCGGACTAGTGCTAATCGGATCGTTGTTAGCTCCCGTCGCATCCGATGTCATGGCTCAGCTCACTGCCAAAGTCAATAACGTACCCGTTTACGCTCAGGGAGAGAGCTGGTCTAGTCTGATCGGTGTCGTTGTGATCGTCTCGATCATCGGCCTGGTCGTGGTAGCCATAAACAGCTACACCAAAAACTAAAACCAACCAACAAAAGGAGTGACAAAAATGAAAATGGAAACCATCCTCGGAGCTATCGTGACCGGAACCGTCGCCGTGATCTTCATCGGCTCGATCCTCGCGCCCCAGATCACCCAGTACACCGGTACTGACGGAGCCCTCGTTGAATACAAGGGAATCCTCGGAGCAATCATCGTCATTGCTGTCGTCGTCGTGCTCATGCTGTTCGTCAGGCTCATCACCAGCGGTAGGGATTGAGAGTAAATGATCACGGAGGGCGTTTTGTTGAGTTTGGTATTCTCCGGAATACTGCTACTCATGGGAGCTAAAAAGAACGCCCGCCCCCTGGTCTTCATCTCATCCCTCGGCTGGATGATCTGTGGGCTCCAGCTCTTTCAGCAGACTGAGGAGATATTGCCGACAATTCTCCTGATGATGCTGGCTGTCTCTCAGTTCATGCTTTTCGGAGTAAAGGAGCGCACAATTTGAAAAACCGTGCCGGGCGGTATATCCCGGAGCAATCCTTCTAAAGAGGGAGAACATGGACCTGAGCTTCACTACGATCTTCAACTATCTCGCAACCTACTTCTTTGACGGAAGTACGACCCTGGCCGGGTTAGCTATCCTGGTCGCCGCGTGGATCCTGTCGCTGGTCGTCCTCATTAACATCCGTGCCCCTCCAACCTATTCGGTCGTCCCAATGATCCCCCTGAGCATTTTCATGAGCGCTTATGGAGTCCTGGACGAGACCGTTACAATTTTCATCGTTATCGTCAGCGCCGCAATGGTAGCCAGCCAGCTCAAAAGTGTGGTGGGATGAATGGCCTCCTACGGCGACGATGCGACCCTAATGAAAGTGGCCGTGTTCGGCATAGCTATGAGCATTTTCTGTACCCTCGGTATTCAGATCATGTTAGTGGAGGCCAGCGGCGACTACGATTATGACGACATCCAGGCCTATAAGAATGACCTAATCCAGTTCTCCGGACAGACCATGATCAATAACTCCCCGTGGGTTTTGACGCACGTCTATACCCCCTGGGACCCGGCTACCGGCGTAGATAAACACTACTCTGAGGGCTGGATGTATGGTGAGGACTACGGTCCTCCCAACCCCGATACAGAATATGCGGGATACCCTGGATACCTGACTGCCGCCGACATCCGTTTGGATCCTGAACAAAAATCCTCCGTACCTTTGAGCTATACGCGGGAGGCGGCCAACATCGACGAACGTTCCGGAGACAAATGGTGGTCCAATATCCCCATTATCGGAGATATTGGCCGCGTCCTGGGCTTCGACCCCTACACCTATCAAAACGTCGTCCTGAATAACTGGAGCTATACCGGTTATAGATACGTCTTTGACCCCACTCTCCCGTTTGCTACTGAGGAGAACAAACCTAGCGCCCACGACGGATCTCTCTCTATCGTATGGTACACCTATAACGGCCAGGAGGGATTATCCGGAGGCCTCGACATCTACGGCGGTAGACACGCCGCCTCCAACGACACAATCAAACTCGCCAGCTACTCCGCCGCGGACATCGTGGCCGATTATAACCTGGGCTCATCCTACGCGACCGTCTACGACTTCGATTTCAACGGAACCCATCTCAACCTATCCATTAGATTTGACGCCGACGCGATTGAGTCCGGTATGCCCCTTATGCAGGCCTGGACGGACGGTAAATGGAGTATGGCTATCTCCTCGATCAGCGCGGGTAATTTCCTCGACATTGAGAACAGTACCGCGTTCTCCGATACTATGGGCGGGATGTTCAATACGTTCATCAAGATCTTTACATTCAGCCTCCCGGAGTTTAACAACCCCTGGGCCGCTATGATCCTGTGGCTCATGGTCGGACTGCCTATGACTATCGCTTTGCTGTGCGTGACTCTCCGCGCGGTGAAAATTATTCCCGGACTTGGATAAAATGGCCTCAGCTAAAGCACTCGCCGCAATTGCACTCACTCTCATCATTGCCGTACCCATCGGATTAGGCTACGGTCTGGCCTCTCATGACGTCCCTTATACGTCCTGGGATACCTCGGACAGTATCAACGTCTCTAACTCTATCCTCAACTCCAGTACGCCCTATTTCTCGGAGTATGCCGGTCCCGCCAACAACTCGACTCTGATCCGGGAGAGACTAGTCACCGGCGGCGGATATGAGTCCTCGATTATCAGCCCCGCATACGTCACGACCGGAAGCACGGCGACCAGCCTCCCGCTTAAGATAAGCTCCAGCTCTACCGCCAACCCTGTCGACAGCCCTCCTGTCCCCGTGAACGGATGGAGCTCCACGACTCTCGCCGCTGGCCTGATCTCCAAGACCTTCAACGGCTCCGATTATGCGGAGGAGGTTACTCCCTCCGGACCCGCCGGAGAACTCTTTGTCTATGACGGGATGGTCTCGATCAGCGGAGCAACGGCCGCCAATACCGTCTCTCCCGGAGTCTACACGGAGATCAAAATAGACTCCAGCTTCACCGTGGAAACCAACGTCGGAACCTGGACCAGCCAGGCCGGTAGCCTGGCCTTTGTAAAAGCAGGCGGAACTGTCATGCCCTACGGAGCCAGCAAACTTACAATGATCATGCCTGAGAGCTCCGATTATGCGACCCATGAGGGTATAGCCTACGCGCATATCACCTATAACCCTCTCTACCTGTTACACGCCTATAAGGACACCTGGCACGACTTTTCGGAGCTCGGTAATAACTGGCGTATGGCCGTCACCTATGCCGGACTGGTCGCCAACCCCTCCAGCCCTCCGAACTATCTGGATAACGTACTGTTCGCTAACCAGGCTGGATTAAACGTCGTCGACTGGTACTCAGGAACCGGATACTATCAGCTCAACGGCGACGATCCTACCCCGCTGTCCTTCGGACTGGTATTCGCTACCGGGTACTCTACTACATTCAATTACACCGCCCGCACGGACTACGGACCGTCGGATCTCCCTGAGTTTGACATCGCCAAACTGTCCGTTAATCAGGGGACCGCAACGATTCACGTCTCTCAGGAGGGCCAGGTCGTTGACTATCTCGTATTCGACAACGGGAGCCCCGTTCAGATCATCCGCGACTCAGACGGCTGGATGATTAACGGCCAGCTCTATGACGGATTCACCGTAGCCAGCAATACCGGCACGATTACCGTCCAGTACAAAACCGCGGCAAACCTGTCCCCCGCCTATAAGGGGAACGCCTTAACCCTATGGAACATCGACACCAACTCCGCCGCATGTGTAAAGATCACCTATAACGACAACACTACTGAGTATGTCGCCGTCACGGATCTCGACGGAATAACCGCCGGTTACGGAATTGTGACCCTGGTCCAGCCCGGAGCAAATCAGACCTTTACCAACGTCAAATACGTCGGACTGGCCCTCGACTCTACGGAGACCTCCTTAGACTTCACCTATCAGACCAATTCAGGATCCTACGCAAATCCCGCGTATGGATGGAGTCTCCCCGCCACCGGCGGCAATACCGTTTATGATCATTGGATTAACGGATACGCCAACGGTTACGTTAGGATGATGGTCCACGTCGACAGCGGAGAGAGTCTGTATATCTATCCGGACCGTCCCTCCGACGACTCCGCCCGCGCCCTGGTCCGCGTCCAGAACAGCGCCGGGACCATGTTGGTGACTCTCCCTCATGCGGACAGCCCTGACACGACCACAACCGCCCTCGGAGCGTATGAATACGCCATGATTGAGTTAGACGGGAGCTCTCATACGGTGACAGTAACCGCCATTGTCGACGGCTGGCCTGTCATGGGAGTCATGCCCAGGGCGTACAATACCGCCAGCGTCGTCACGGATCTCCTCGGCTCCACGTTCGACCTCCTCTACCTGGCTGGAGGAGCAACCGTCCGCGTGGATCTCGCCAACGTTATCGCGGGATATTTCCCCTCTACTAGGGACTATACCCTCAGCATGGACGGATTATTCCCCGGTAGGAGTTACGCGCTCAAATTCAACAGTATCGGCGTCTATGGGGACTCTATTAACCTGGGCTCTACCTCTTATGGAGTCACCGACGGCCGTATTAATGTCGGCGGAGAACTGGTCCCTCTAAAGGGCGCGGTTATCAGGTCCATCAATGAGGACGGAACCTATCACAACTCGATTAGCGGCTATGTCCTGGGCGACAGCTCCGCCCCTATCTCTATTACATTCGGCGGAGAGTGGAGCCTGACAGCAACCGCGGATCTGATTGACATAAATGAGGGAACCCGTGAGGAATGGGCTCCCGGACAATTTGCATTTGACGAGGACTCCTTTAAGGGCGCTATCGTGCTGGCCGCGGTCGCCGCGTTCATCGGAGTAGGACTGTACGGAGCTCGCTCCGGAGTAAAGGTCGGACTCCTGATCCTGATATGCGGAGGCGCCGCCCTGGTCGCCCTGATAACCCTATGAGGTAGCCCTAATAATGATTAATGATAAAGCTAAAAGGTGAGAAAAATGGAAAAAATGAACGCATTGACCCTGATTATCACATTGGTCGTCGGCGTGATCCTGACCGGAGCCCTATTGGGGCCTGTGATAAACGATGCAACAACAACGGAACACAAAATCATCAATACGGGAGCATACAACCTCACCGATAACGATGATGATTACACAATCTCTTACGATCCTACGGGAAAATTCGTTATTGGGGACAAAGAAATTCCCTTTGACACTCTCCCCGCGGACGCGATTACTATCGCATCTGCTAAGGATATGCTTCTAAGATTCCAGAATTGGGCGGCACAGTCCTACAACCTATGGTTATTCATTGATGGAAAATCCCCGTTTGTTATAGCGAGTTCGTCCTCTCCTTCGGCCGTAGAAGTTACGTTTGATGATGGTGCGCTCACCACAAACACCACCATAGAAGAGACTTACACCTCTGACGATTCGGTTAGGATCTTCAACCCCGATGGAAAATACACCATGACGATATACAACCAACCTGCGACCGTCCTGAAGGACACCACCGTAATTGTTGGTAACGGTACTACCCAAGTCAACGCATGGACTAACAGGTTCTACATTGAAGGAACTGCCGAGGACATTGAGGTAACCCCTGCTACGGGTATCACCGTGTCGAATGTCACCGTCAACACCACCGAAATCAGTCAGTATAAAGATGCCGTTAAACTCAACAGTATCACATTTACTGCCACGGACGGTACTAACACCGTGGACGCCACCTATAACCGTGTGATTGTCCCGATTGAAATCGACGCGGAACTCTCGCAGCACCTCACCCCCGGACAGATCTCCCTCGTGGGCGCAATTCCGGTTATGGTGATTGTGGCGCTCCTCATGGCCGCCGTCGGAGCAATTGCACTCCGCCGCGCTGACTGATAACGGCCGTTTTACGTCCGGCTCTAAACTATTTAAAGGGGGGCGGGTCTCCCACCCCCTCCGTTTTACGTCAGTCTCGCATCTATTTCGTCGATGCGTGCCCACTTTTTCGGATTATGCTTCCGATCCGCGACAGCCCATCTAATAGGATTTACCCAAATTGTCGTCGGGGAGTAATGGCGTGAAAACCATGCGTTCATTGCCTCCCCTCCAGGTAATTACAATTCGTGCACGTCCAATAATTCATATCAGGAACGTAGGACAAAAACGATCCGCACGACGGGCACTTTTTGTAAAGGGACTCGGCGACTTTAATGCACTCCTCCTCAATCTCCTTCCGGTAATTTTTGAGAGTCGACCGGGGGATCCTGAGCTCCAACGAGATGGAGCTCCACGAATTACCCGCCACCCTCATAAGAGCGATAGTATGTATTGGCAATTTTGCCACCGGGCGCCCCAACACTATACCCCTTTCCTTTTTGGCTCTCAGGGCCTCTTTGGTCCTCTCGGATATGATCTCCCTCTCCCACTCGGCGACCATTGCGATTATACTGATCTGGAGACGTGAGTTAGCGGAGGACATGTCTATAATTCCCTGGTCCAGGGTAATGATGGAGATATGCCGCGTTTCAAAATCCCGGAGGAGGTCTAATAGTTGGGTCAGGGACCTCATTATACGATCCAGTTTTGTGACGATAACCGCCTCAAATTCTCCGCGACGTGCGTCAGATAGGAGGGCCTTCCATCCTGGCCTATTAGCGTCCCTTCCGGAGGCCTCGTCGGTATAAACGTTGGAGACCTGATAGTCCATGCGGGCGCAATAGGACTCCAGGCGGGGAATCTGTAAGGCCTCGTCCTGATCATGCGTCGAGACGCGGGCGTAGATAGCTACTCTCATTCAAACAACCTCCAACACTTCTGATACGACCCTAATACGAATTTGAACGCGGCAACTACCGCAATAGCTCCCAAGAATTTATCGGGCTTCCAGGAATGTATTTTGCAAACACGATCCATAAAGCGTTTGGTTAGAATCTTCGCCCGGGCCTAATCAATCCGACGACATTTGCATATCAGCTTCATAAGTCCCCCATGTTGAGAATCTGTGCGGTGATCCTCTCGAAACAGTTGACACAAACAGTATTACCCGCGAAGCGATAAAGGACGGTCTTGGGAAACATCCTCCTTCCATCCTTCTCCGCATACCTGAGGATGTCAGCTTCTTCCTCGGTGAATCCCTGGAGTCTTAAACATTCTTTCTCGGTCAGTTTGGAGATTCCTGGATTCTCCTTTTCTTCGTTGCGCTATATCTTAGGCTCCAGACTTCCCCCCGCATAGGTTCTTATGGTCGGGGATGCCCCTAATGGGCAATATACTCTATTCATGTGATCCCAGGAATATGTTTTCAACGTGGCCGCCCGGATTATGAAGTTGTCCGTTTTCCTACCTCCCGCATGGGTGGTTATACTGTGTGCGATTCCTGATCCGTCGGTAGGTTGAAACCTGAACCCTCTCCCCGCTATAACTTCTTTCTAATTGGACCATTCGAGACCCTTTAGCCTATCTTCGGAAAGATAGTATTCCTCGGAGACAATTGGCTCCAAATAATCACCCATACATTTGGATAGGGGGAGGGGGGCGGGCATATCAGGCGCAGGATGGCCTAGCCGGGAGATTACAAACAGGCGCCGCCTCGATTGAGGTACCCCACAATCGGTAGCGTTCAATATCCCCCAGGTGTGCTGGTACCCGATAGCAGACAGCTCGTCCAGAAGCATATCGAAATTGGCTTTAAATTTCTTACTGACCATCATAGGGACTTCCTCCATGACCAGATACGTCGGTCTCTCTCTCTCTGGTGTCGCGGCCAGGATCCTCGGCACCTCGTAAGCCAGCGCGGATCTGGTTCCAGATTCTTTACTGTTCCCCGCTTTCTGACCGATTATACTGATGTCCTGACATGGTGGAGTCCAGTATAGGATGTCAACGGCCAGCGGTCCGCCGATGTCGCGGATCTTCGTGATGTCCCCCAAATTTGGTATTTCCCCATGAAGGAGATTGTTAGCCAATACGGCCCTTTCGTCCGTCTCGCATTGGAATATATATTTAAAGTCAGCGCGGTCCCTCAGACGCTCGCACGCGCTGATATGAGACCCTATCCCGGAAAAGAACCCACCTACACGGACATCCGTGCAATAATCGGCGCACAGCTTATAGAGCTTCATATCAACGCCGCCCTCCCGGAATTAGGACCGGTTTTGATTATGAACCGTTGTTTAACCAACCGACATACCTTAGTCCGGATATGGTGACGGTCGTTGTTGGTCCGCGCCTCAAAATGAGATAGAAGCTCATCAAACTCCACGGATCTCTCCTGAGCCTGAATGTATCTAAGGATCTCCTCGATGTTAAGAATCTCCATCAACTCGGCCTCCATTGTTTTTCTTTGCTGGCTCTTGTTTCGTTGGTTTTTGTTGTGCGGTCGTCAATCTCGTGCGCGCGTTCGACTGAGTCATACATTGCGGTGCATAACCAATTAAGTGCAACGGTTTTATTAGTGAACTCCTCAGTCCATGCGCAGCCACATTCATTGTCGACGGCGACCCATAGTGGCGCGTCGTAGGCCAGGAATTTACCGTAGGGATAATAGCGGCCGTCCTTTGAATCGTCGACGCTGTAAAGGATCTTTAGAATCATGGAGGGCGTCGTCAGCTCGTACTCAACTCCTTTCCATTTGTACCGTCCTTCTTCCCTCGGAGACGGAGCCTCCCGACGGCGACGATCTATCGTTATCATTCGGTGGCCTCCTCGCGTAACCACATTACCCAACTTTTAAACGCCTCTAGAAAAGGAACAACGTTAGAATCGCTGGCCCATCCGGCAAAACCTATAAATCCGTCATAATTGAACGTTATAGCCTCGCGTTCGACGAAATAGTCACCGTTCACACTAAAAACAACTTTAAAAAGATATGAATTAGGATGTTTATAAATCCTATAAGGGCGGCATGATTTTTTATAAAAATTCAGCCACATGTTAAACTCGGTGTGTTTGTTTAAATTTTCTTCAATTAGACGCGCCAATTTATACAGATTTCTAGTAGTTAGTACCGAATAAACCAACCCCGAATCCGCCCATAATTGACGGGCGTCGTCCCGACTAAAAGTAGTCATGCGTTATCCTCCACGCTGGCACTCTTTTTGTTGGTTTTTTCGGCGGCCTCCTTCGCCGCGTAGATCTTACTACACTCCGGACAGATCAT
>Ga0256405_10012404_pt1 | contig 10563 bp, 9 predicted proteins | sample RumenRJG_02DNA_FD_189096 | JGI IMG/M metagenome (GOLD analysis project Ga0256405, IMG submission 189096) | Bovine rumen microbial communities from Lethbridge, Alberta, Canada - RJG_02 | ecosystem: Host-associated > Mammals > Digestive system > Stomach > Rumen | place: Canada: Alberta | collected... | reverse complement strand
GCATTTTTATTTTTCGTGATGATTACATGTGTAGGAAGTCTGCTGAGTGCTTATCTTAAGACGATGCATTGAAGCTTTTACCTTTGCTTTCATCTACGTTATCTTCATCAAACATCTACGTTATCTTTATCATACATCTATGTTATCTTTATCATACATCTACGTTATCTTTATCAAAGATATACGATATGTACGATGCAGATATAGGATTCTCACATGATGCGGAGCCTATATTTACGTGATGCGGAGCCTATACTCACATCGTCTCCATAGGCTCGGGACCATGTCAGGAGCCACTCGAGACGATGTCAAAAGCCGCTCCGCTGCATGTCCGCAAAGGCTCGATACGATGTTAGGAAAATTCTTCCGCAGAAAGGGTAACGGTAACAAGGTGTTACCATGTTGGCTTTTCTGGCGGCATAATATTAATCTGTTGATTATGAGTTATTTATGAATTTTGTAATAGTCGTAAATTATTAGCTGTTACCTTTCTAGGAAAGTATTTTGTAAAGATTCGTAAAAACTTTCCCTAAAATCACCAAAAATCGGCTCAAAAGGTAACATGGTAACACCCTGTTACCGTTACTTTTTCCTGAATGCCGTGTTTTCCGCAAAACACCATGTTTTTGCCTTCAAAAGTATACTGTATGCAATGTCCTAAAGGCAAATTTTTGTGCTAAAAAACAACTGGGAAAGTTTCAAACATCAAACTTTCCCAGTTTTCCTAGCTTCAATCACATGAAGTGGATGCTGGTAAATAATCCATGTAACTTTCTGTCTATAAGAGTATTAGAAGGTGTTGTAAGTGATGGAAGTGAAGGGTAAATGCAGACTTCCGTATAGAAAGGATTAATCTGGTAGATTAATATTTTCTTATGAATAGTTTGGTTCATGTTGTCACTTCTGTCACTTAGAAGCATTAGCTGGATGTTTGTAATCTGCTGGTTATCAGAACGGTAGAGCTTTGACGTAATAATAGTTTCAATACTTTGTTTCTAACCTTGATCACATTGACTTAATGCTTGTCAAGCCATATCTTGGCTCTTCCATCTCCTTTCGCTGATAGTTTGTTTATCCATTCGCGTGCCTTTTGCATATCCTTGGTCACACCTGTACCTTTTTCGTAACATACTGCTAAGAAGTACATTGCATCCATATGTCCTTGCTCTGCCGCTTTTGTGTACCACTTTACAGCCATCTTCGCATCCTCAGGTACTCCATCGCCCATGTCGTAGCACGACGCAAGTTGGTATTGTGCTTCGGCAATCCCTTGTTCTGCCGACTTTGTGTACCACTGTACGGCCTTCTGATAATCTTCAGCTACGCCTCTGCCAAAATAGTAACATTCACCAAGATGGAGCTGTGCTTTAGCATTCCCTTGCCCTGCAGCCTTAGTAAACCATTGCACAGCCTTCTGATAATCCTTGGTCACGCCCTGACCTTTATAATAGCGAAAAGCGAGGTTGAACTGCGCACTTGCATCACCTTTATCTGCTGCCTTTGTAAACAACTGCACTGCTTTCTGATAGTCCTTAGCCACGCCTTCGCCATTGGTATAGCAAAGAGCTAGATTGTTCTGTGCATCAATATCCCCTTGCTCTGCAGCCTTGGTATACCACTGTACGGCTTTTTGATAGTCCTTGGTCACACCTTCGCCTTTGGAATAGCAAAGAGCAAGATAGAACTGCGCACTTGCAATCCCTTGCTCTGCTGCCTTGGTGTACCACTGCACGGCTTTCTGATAGTCCTTGGTCACACCCTCTCCTTTATAATAGTGATTGCCAAGGCAGTACTGCGCACCTGCAATCCCTTGCTCTGCAGCCTTGGTAAACAACTGTATGGCCTTCAGATAGTCCTTGGCTACACCCTCACCTTTATAAAAGCGATAAGCAAGATTAAACTGTGCATTGGCATTCCCTTGCTCTGCTGCTTTGGTAAACCATTGCACGGCCTTTTGATAGTCCTTGGCCACGCCCTCACCATTCCAATAGCGAAGAGCAAGATTGTTCTGCGCATCGGCATTCCCTTGTTCTGCTGACTTTGTGTACCAATGCACGGCCTTTTGATAGTCCTTGGCCACGCCCTCACCATGACAATAGCGATTGCCAAGATTGTTCTGCGCACCGTCATGCCCTTGCTCTGCAGCCTTGGTGTACCACTGCACGGCCTTCTGATAGTCCTTGGCCACGCCTTCACCATTGTAATAGCAAACACCAAGGTTGAACTGTGCACCAGAAGATCCCTGTTTTGCAGCCTTGGTAAACCACTGTACAGCCTTCTGATAATCTTTTTGTTCATTGTAGAAAATACCAAGCAGTCTTTGGGCATAAGCATCCCCTTGTCGCGCCAGTTTCAGGAGTAATTGCATAGCTTTCTGATAGTCTTTCAGAGTATCGTAACAAAGTGCAGCACTTATGATAGCGACGCGACGTACAGTGGGATCGCTAGAGTTAATGGCCTTTTCAAAAAGTGGAATAGCCACTTTAGGGGCCATACCAAAAATACGCCCACCTTTACGAACGTCCTCATTTTGCAAAGATGCTTTCTCCACATCTGCCATAAAGGCTTCGTCTACAGGATCCTTAGTTTGAGCTCCCGCCGTCTGGATAGACATAACGAAAGTCATGGTGGTCAAAAGAACCACACGGAGTAAGACGTTGATTGTTGTCCTTTTCATCATTCCTAGTTTTTAGTTCGTCTGCAAAGATATAATTTTTTTTCCAATTGACAATGCCTTTCGACCGAAAACAAGAATAAAAGATCTGAATAAGCAAGAGAAAAAATGAAGCAACAGTACAGTTTGTCTCCTTGTTACGATGGATGTTGATAAAGAAATAAGATTTTTTTATATAAATAGAGAATAATCCAAAATTTTTGTTTATATTTGCATCGTGTTTCGAAAAAAAACAAGTCAAGATATATTTGTAATCTTAAACTCACCAATCTGAAACAGAGATATAAAAATGAACGAGTCCTTCTATACAAAGTTTAAACCAACAGCAAATAATGCTAAAGAAATAGATGTTTCTTTGGCAGAGGTTTTTAACTTTCCTGAGACTATATATGTAGGCGAATTAATACCTTTGTCCGGTTTGTCTGTTCCTGCCCTTTTACCTATAAAAGAGGTAAATGGAATATGCTTTCTTTCTACGCCAGAGAACGTTTCTGTTGTCCATAATTGTATGCAGACGATTGCTCTGCGTATGCTTCTTTCCCTGCCTCCTGGACTATGTAAAATGACATTGTATGATGCTACAGGTTTAGGTGCCAACTTGATAGGACTATCCAATCTGAGTCCTAAAATCAAAGGAGAGAATATCTTAACAGAACCAGATGAATTGAAAAGGGCATTAATAACTATCAAAAATGATATCCCAAATGTTATTCAGAAGGTCTTAGGTCATAGATATTTAGGAAAAACCTTGATAGATTATAATGCAGAGGCAGGAGAATTGGCAAGACCTTATCATTTGCTTATAATTGCTGATTTCCCACATTCTTTGTCGAAAGATATATGTGAGTTGGTTGAACGAATCGTACAGATTGGGAAGCAGGCAGGAGTTTTTGTTATATTGAATGTAGATGGAAACTATTTGCCTTCAAAGACAACAGATTATGATGTTTATCCTTTGTTAGAGAAAATGACGACCATCTATCAGTCTTCCACTACAAAAGACTGGTATGTTCATAATATGCCACACGAAGAATGGTTCAACAAGAATTTCTATTTTCATTTGACCGAAAAATTTCCTGAAACAACGTTAGATGACATATTGGACAATATCAATCGTAATCTTACACAATATAAGAAAACAGAAGTTAGTATCTTGGATAAACTAACACCTGCTAACATGTGGAAACTTGATGCTAGTTCTGGTGTTGAAATTCCAATTGGTAAGATAAATTCTGTAGATGTACAAAACTTTGTCCTTTCCATTTCAGATGGCATGAGCAATGCGCCTCATCATTGTTTAATAGGAGGTGCTACTGGTTCCGGAAAAACTGTGTTGTTGCACAACATCATATGCAATGGTGCTTGGCTCTATTCACCAGAAACCCTACAATTTATACTGCTTGACTATAAAGAAGGTACTGAATTTAAAATATACGAGAATCTTCCACATGTCAAAGTTCTGTCTATGCGGAGTGAACGAGAATATGGTATCAGCGTACTCCATTACCTTAATCATGAGATAGAACACAGGGGAGATCTGTTCAGAGAACAGAATGTTTCGAATATCGTTAAATACAATGAAAAAGCGAAACAGCGTATTCCGCGTATATTGGTCGTGATTGATGAATTCCAAAAGCTCTTGGAAGGTTCTACCAGTTCGCAAGTTGCAAACATTTTGGACGACATAGGGCGTCGTGGTAGATCATTTGGTATTAACTTGATTCTGTCAACCCAATCGCTGAGTGGAGTCAATATAACCCAAACGCTTAGTCACTTAGGTTTAAGAATTACCTTTAAACTCAATAGTGCAAGAGATTGTGATGCATTATTAGGTTTAGGCAATCATATTCCATTTACGACTATTACCAAGGTAGGTGAAGCTGTTTATAATGCTCGTAGTGGACTATCGGAAGGCAATCAACGTTTCCAAGGAGCTTATATCAGCGACTCTAAATTGATTTACCTCATCCATACCATCAAAGATGAGGTGCTTAAACAATACGGTACAGACCGCCCGACAAAACGGTTCATCTATGATGGAGAAGTCGCTGCATCCATTTCTGACAATCCTGCATTGTCTGCAGGACCATTACCTGTCAACGACCGTTATTGCGATGTATATATTGGTGAACCTGTTGCTTTGATGGAAACACATACGTCGTTCCGACTACGACGCCAGAACGGCTCAAATGTCCTTATCGTTGGTGGAGATACTTCCGCTTCTATTTCTATTCTCTTCCATTCTGTTCAACAAGTCATGTCGCAAAGTGACGATAAATCCCATTGTTACCTTTGTGATAAGATAGACGTGGATAGCGAATGGTATGGCAAGTTACAACAATTGACATCGATGCCCCAAATCTCTTATTGTGAGGATGATAATTCTGTCGAAGAAGTTATTCACCAACTGAAAGAGAGGCTCGACCTACGTAAAAAAGGTGAAGAAGAACGAAACAGAATCCTGTTGGTTATAAATGATGCCTATAATGTGAGGAGTATGCGTAAAACAGGCTATAAGGCTCCTCTTGCAACAGAAGAGTTGCAAGCATTGTTGAGTGATGGCCCAACTTTTGGAATACATGTGATTCTGTCTTTCAAGACCTACTCAAATTTCTCTGCTTTCCTCGATCCATTACGTTCGCTGCAAGAGTTTGACATAAGAATAGAACTACTGGGTGGCGAAGGTTATAAGATATTTGGTGTCAATAGTGTTGATGCCTCAAAGACTGGTCTGTCAAGACATAATATAGCTTGCATCCAGTCATCAGTTGAAGAGCAGCAAATACAAAAATTCAAAGTATACACATTATAAATATATTTGGTATTATGTCAACATATAATGAATACCTTGATTTCCTGCAACATACGGATAATAATTCTCGACAGGAAGTTGAAAAGAAGATAAATGGACTTCAAGATGATATTAAAGCCTTGAAATCGTCGTTGAACAATCTGCAGAAGGACAGGGACAGAATCTCGGATGATTTGGCAAAGACAAAGAAGGCCATGAACGACAAGGAAGATGAACTCAACATGAAAAATGTTGAGATTGAGTCCATGTTGAAGAAACAGAAAGAGAAAGACAACGAGAATAAGAAACTGTTGGAAGAACAGGCGCGAAAGAGTGAGAAAAAGATTTCTGAACTTAAGTCGCAAAACGAGCAACGCTTTTCTGAACTCCAAAAGCAGAGTAACAAAGATAAAGGACTCCTGGAACAATTAAGGGAGGAGAAAACTGCATTGCAGAAGGAACGTGACAAATTGTCCTCTAAACTTGCTCAACAGAATTCGACAAATGAAGCGGATAAGCAAGCACTAAACAAACAACTGGAGTCAGAAAAACAAACGGTAAAACGTTTGGAGGAAAAGATACGCTCTCTAAATGAAGAGCAGGAACAACTTTTAGAGCAATTGAAAGTTGGTGCGGAAGAGAGGAGTGAAGAGAATGCAGAAGAATTTAAGCATTGGAAAGAAGCATATGAGAATTTAAGTCTAAAATTTGAGGCATGTCAGGCTCAAGGCACAAATAAAGAAGAATTGTTGCAAGTAAAGCAAAAATGTGACCAATTGACAACTCAATTGACTACAGCAAATGATGAAAAAGAAAAAGCTTATAAGGAGATTAATGAATTCAAACAGGCTCTTTCGGGAAAAGATCAAAAGGCAAATGAGTTAGAAAAAAAACTGGAAAAAGTTAGACAAGAAAAGAGCTATTTGGCAATCATAACATTTGTTTGTGGTTTGTTGTTAATGATTTTATATAATGTGATGAAACCTGAACCCGAACAACTTGCCTCTCCAATTGAAGAAACACCGGAAGTCGTAAAGCAAGATTTCACATTTGCAGAATCAGAAGAGTTTCCTAATAAGAAATACAACTCAGAAACCGTCTTAACTTATAAGAATTATACTTATACGGGATTCCTGAAAGATGGAAGGCGGGTTGGATATGGAGATGTAATAGACTTTGAAAGACCAGAATTCTTTTATACTGGTGCGATTGCAGGAGATGACCCTCACGGACTTGGCACTATAAGATATAAAGATGGTGGCAGTTTTAAAGGTATGTGTTTATGGGGTGATTATTATTATGGTGAACGAAAACTTGCAAATGGGAGAACTTATATTGGCCCGTATAAAGATGGAAAAGCCAATGGCGTTGGTAAATATATCTTTGAAGATGGAAGTCAATATATAGGCGAATTTAGAGATGATAAGTTGGAGGGGTATGGTATTTTTATTGACAAAAACGGTGTTAAATCAATGGGAAAATTTAGTAATAATCAATTTATAGAATAAAGCATTATGAAACGTATTTTTATTTGTTTTGCAATTTTGATTGCATGTTCACAAAGTATTTGGGGGCAGAATATTGCTGTTCCCCAAATTGATAAGCGACTTGCTGAGCAGAGTCAACAGTTAAAGGCTAAACGTCAGTCAAGTGGTATGTACAAAAAATCATTAGGCACTAATGTCTCTCAGGCAAAAAGGGATTTGGAAAAAGCCCGTGACTATTTCGCTGATAAAGAATATGAAAAAGCTTATGCTTTGTATTCAAAAACTTCTGTACAGTCATTAATGGATAAAGACGATTATGGCCACTTTGCAGTAATCTGTGAGAAGAAAGGGTCCTATGACGAATTTATGAAATGGTATACTAAAGCAGCTGAGTTAGGAAGTGTATCATCACAATTCATATTAGGTATAAACTACTCCGGTGATACATATCCTCGAGATAATGCGAAAGCAGTGTATTGGTTTAAAAAAGTTCAATCCGAAAAGAACATTTTGGGAGAATTATCGCAGCTTTATTTATATATAATATATTCCGAGGGAGGTTATGGAGTGGTAAAAAATGACTCAGAAGCGAAAAGATGGCTTCAAACACTTGCTAACAACCCTAATGCTACTATGTTTGGAGCAGTTGCAAAAGGTCTTTTGTCAAAACAAACTTCCAAATAACTGAAAACAAAGTGATTTGGAACAACAATTATTGCGATGGGCTTGGTAGACAGCATACTCAATTCAGATGATTACCAGCGTGGTTATCACGAAGGTTATTCGGATGGTCTCAACGGGAAAGAACGAAACAATTTCCGTAAGGGACTTTCTATGGGGCTGTCTATGAAATTTGCTATCCATGGCCGGAATGTGTTAGAAACTTTTTCGAAAGGATATGAAGAAGGTTATCGAAAAGGAATAGAAGACAGGCATAGCAAGGCTCAGCCACAAAAAGTAGAGGTTGTCAAACAAACAAAGGACTCTAACAGTCAAAACGGAAATAAATCAGTTTTTAATACATATCAAACAAGTAAAAGTATGGCATCATTACAAGATTATCAAATTCAGTTAGAGCAACTGAATGAGTTGGTACGTTTCTTGAATCAATTCAAGGACGAGATGAATGACAAGTTAAACGAGTATGTTCGTCGTATAGAAGTGTTGCGTGAAAACGGATTGGCTATCCAAACGGCACAGCGGTTTGAGGTTGATCATATTGCAGAAACAGGTAATCTCATCCGTCAAATCCAGCAACTCATCGAAGACCGCTCCATTCCATTTACTTATCAGAATATCGAGTTGACAGAGAACCTGATAACCCTAAATAGTTAAGTATTTTTTTAGTAAGAACTATCTGAAATAACTAATCGATTATGAGTGATAGTCAAGAGAATCTGAAAGAAATTTTGAACGCGATGATTGAGGTGAAGGGCTATAAATATCCTCTGTTTGTGTGTTCTTTTGCCATGGATAGATTGCCCAACCTTACTGAAATCAATTCATTGACGGGAAAGTCTTTCCGACTACCCACGAAAGATGAATTGCGTTATATTTTAAGTGAGGAATCTGGTATTAGAGACCGCATAGACTTTTCGCGCAATGTCAGATATGAAGTTTGCCAAATAAACGGAGAAAATGTGTTAATGAACACGCATTCAGGGGAATTGGAAAATGAAGTCTACATCGCTCCAATGCGTGGAGAAAGCTATTCGCATGGTACACCACGATGCTATAGGATAGTAGAGTCGGATATCTGTCCAACACATGTTGACGACCCTGAATATGATGAATTGCTAAGAAGAAAGGAAATTGATCAGGAAATACAGGATGAACAAGACAGACTGTATGCCATGTGGGATCATTAAGTAAATGTGATTGAATAAAATGGATGGGATATGAGTGACAATAACGAAAAACTGGAAAGTCTATCAAAGATGATGGACGAAATGGAGAAAGAGAACGAAGAGAAGTTCTTCAAGGAAGGTGACCAGCAGGCTGGGCAGAAATTGGCTGGCCTCGCAGGATTCCGCAAAATGATGGAGACAAGCTGTCAGCATGATTGGGTAACTGACGGTACAGGTCATTACTACTGCTCGAAATGTGGTGCAGATGGCGGTAGCGCCTGGGATTGTTAGCATATGATTGGATAAAATGGATTCCTTCAAACGACATTGAAATGAAACGGAACATCAGATTGTTGGTGATGCTGCTCATGATAATGCTGGCAGCACACACTGCGAAGGCCCAGAGCCGTGAGTTTGATATCCAAAAGTTGGCTGAACTTCTGGTGAAAGAGAAAAAGGCAGGAGTGCAGAACGATTCTGTATTTACAGACTTCTTTAGGAGTTGTGGACTCCAGTATGGCAAGTTGCCGAAAGGCCATGGAGAGATGGGGTTCTTCAAGAAATACTCTTTTAAAGGCGAGTCTTATACCATGATGGTATCCTTTCATCCCACTTATGAAGACAAAGGTAAGATTCATCGCTCACTTAAAATCACCACAGGTGAGCATCACACATGGTGGCGGATGATTTTAAAGCTACAAGCCTTTGGAATGAAGATGAAAGAAGGATATGACAATCGTCATGACTTGAAAGGCAAGGGACTGTTTGCCGGAACGGGCACTAATAGCATAGCAATCGGATATTAATTTGAAAGCAGAAACACAATGAATAATATGTTCGTAGCCGAGGACCACCTCTGCATTCAGCAACACACTATGCTCAATACATCAATGGTTGCTTTCTGTGAAGAAATACTGAAACAGCCAGGGTATAGCCTTTATAGCGAAGACGACCAGAGAAAAACCTTCGATTGTATACTTCCCGTGTTCGGTTCTTGCTCTGTCACAGTCCGCGACTCCGGCATTAACGGAAAGAACCTGATAGGGTTGGTGGTCGTGATGACCAAAAGGAAAATCAGTGAGGACGAAATGAAGCCCATGCTTGAATATATGAAGCAGACCATAGTCACGGAGCCGCATTACGATGACCACGGATATGACGTGAGTCCTAAGCCTCACGAAATAGACCTCCGCTGGGATCTTCCACAGGGTAGGATAGGCATGACTTGGAGGGGATTCTACAATGCTTATAAAACAGATTGCGTATCAATCACACTCAGAGACCGAGCTTTCCTCCAAGCCGTGGAGGCCAAAGATAGTTATGGCTATAGTCATTACGAGGATATAGATTAAGAGGTTTCTGTTGTTTTGCGCACTATCTCAGTGCATTTTTCGCCTGTTTTCTGCACTATTATAGTGCATTATTAAAGGTCACACGGTGATAGCACCCTGTGACCTCTTTGATGATTCACACACCACAACTAGTTGTTGATGATCATGTTGTAAAGGATGAAGGAATAGATGTCGGCTTGTTCCTCCAATACCTTAGCCAGGGGTTTGCCACCTCCATGACCTGCCTTGGTGTCGATGCGGATGAGCACGGGGTTGGGACCGGCATTGCACTCCTGCAGGGTGGCTGCAAACTTGAACGAGTGGGCTGGAACCACACGGTCGTCGTGATCGGCAGTGGTGACGAGCGTGGCGGGATATTTGGTGCCAGGCTTCAGGTTGTGGAGTGGGGAATAGCCACGAAGGTATTCGAACA
>Ga0256405_10012403_pt1 | contig 10564 bp, 9 predicted proteins | sample RumenRJG_02DNA_FD_189096 | JGI IMG/M metagenome (GOLD analysis project Ga0256405, IMG submission 189096) | Bovine rumen microbial communities from Lethbridge, Alberta, Canada - RJG_02 | ecosystem: Host-associated > Mammals > Digestive system > Stomach > Rumen | place: Canada: Alberta | collected... | reverse complement strand
TAATCTTGACTCATATATGTAAACGCAAGAGGTGTAATCATAAAGGTCTGCTCATCCACAGGTAAAGCATTTGCAATCAACTCTTTTTGCTTCTTCGTTAATTTCTTCGGGGTTTTTGCCTTTGCTGGCCGTTTCCGAGATGTAGACTTCTTTGCTGACTGTGCTGCGAATTCCTCTCCTAAAATGGGTTCCTGTTCTTTTATCATCATTTTCCAAATTTGTGTTCAAAGTTAACATATTTATATTAATATTCCAAATATAAAGGCCATTTTATTCAATAAAAAAAATGCGCCCAAAATGTTCCCAATTTGATACACAAGATTTTATAACTAATTAATATGTAAGCAGTTATAAGACAGATTAGAAATGATACTTTAAAAGTTTCACGATTTTGTTACTGTAAATTCTGAATAAATTATTAAAAAGGTTCCCATATTGATACGAAATGATGTTCCCGATTTGATACACCATAAAACGTATCATATTGATAACCAGTAGTTTATTAGAAATATTTGCAGTAAAGACTAGCACGGTTTTGTTACGAATTACATGAAAATGACCCTAAAATCATCGTTTTACAACAGATAAAATCAATATAAAATAGGGAAATACGCTATCATAGACTATTATCCCCCTAAAACATAAACAATCGCAAAAGAGTATTGGGGCCATAGAAAGCATGTTCCCTTTTTGATACGGAAAATAAAAATATAGAGTTCCCAATTTGATACGCTCAATTGTTCCCTTTTTGATACGGAAATGTTCCTATATTGATACGCTAATCTCAAATATATAGAATTTAAAGACATCTTCGAATGACCTCTTTTATCTAAGTAGCACGATTTTGTTACGCATTAGATCATAAAAACGTAACAAAAGTATGCTACTTAATAGCACGATTTTGTTACGATCCAGTAAAATCATGCCAATAATACCTACATTACTCATCCCTATAGATGATGAATAGTAATTCTGTCAAATAGATGTTCCCGAATTGATACACTATGATCTAATTAAACACGAATAGATTATACATTAAATTTCTAATAACCAGCATTTTAGCTAAAAATCACAAAGTGATTATATTAGTATATAATACTAGCATGATTTTGTTACGATACACCAAAATCCCACCCATCATCCCCTACTCCCCTATCCCACTCCAACTATAATAAATCCATTATAGAGAAAATGACCAGCAATATTACGTTCTATTTCACAAGGTATTAAAAATCCCTAGCATAAAGGCTAATATAGGCCTGAAAACTAGCTTTATATCGATTATATTAAAAGTACATATGTTCTATAGAAAAAATGATGAATTACATTTGTGGTAAATATTTTCATAGTGTTCCTATTTTGTTACGATTCATGTGGATTGCTAAAATATATAACGTTCCCGATTTGTTACAAATTTATGATAACATATTGATATATAGGTATTTATCTTTGATATAAAAAATACGATTATTTACATATATATTAATAGAACTAGATTAAAATATATGTAATATATACCAATATTTGTAAAGTCTATTGAATTTATGTATCAATTTAGGAACATCAAATTCTTCTTAGTTCCCGATTTGATACGGTTTAATTATAAACGTTCCCGATTTGTTACAGTTATGCTCCCAATTTGATACGATATGGTTCCCAATTTGATACTCTTCATTCCTAAATTGATACGAATATGTTCCCAATTTGATACTCTTTCGATTCGTAATCATCAGATATTCAGCTAGTTACAAAATCTTATAAATCTTATAAACTCATAATAATAAAGAATAATAAAGATACTATAATATTTCAGATTTATATTTTCTCTTTTTATTTTAAATTCTGATACTATTATATAGTAATATTTACTTTTATTGCATTTTTAAATTATTATAATAAAAAAAGGTCCCCGTATCAATTTAGGAACCTTTATTGTTTTGTTTAAAATTTTTCAATTTGCTTATCGCAATATATTTGCACGATATTATGCATTATCAAGTAATTTTTTTATTTGGTTTTTATGCTCGATTAAAAAAGTATGTAACATTGCATTTACCATAGTTTTTAGTTTCATAGTACTACGGCTTGCTGTTTTTATTTTATCTAACTCGTATCTTATATCTTCATTGATCCATATTTCCTTACCTTTGCTTGTGTCTTTTTTATATATTGCTAGATAGTCATGAAACAAATTCCAGCTTTCTTCACTTCCTTCAAAGAGCAATGAATTTTCTGGAATATCTTTTAGTGGATCTTTAATTTCCTCTTTTTTTTCGATCTCAGCCGTTTTTTCTGTTTCTACGACTAATTTATCATTTTCTTTTTGTTCTGGCTCTCTAGACGCCTTATTTTCGGTCAAAATTTCGGTCGTTTGATCAAAATTGACGCTACTCTCCTCTTGTGCAGCTCTTACGAGTCCTGCCAATCCGTCTGGTATCTGCATTTTTTTCTTAGCCATGGCCTTAAGTTTTATAAAACTATGTATTTATATATTTTTTTACTATTATATTTATATAAACTATATTCTTATATATTTATTGCATATAAGAATATATAAATTTATTTTTTCATTTCTTGCAGGACGTCCCAGAAAGCATCTTTTACAATTTTATTTTGTGCTTCATTGTTTTGTACTGTATTATATCTTTGTATTGCAATACCATCTCTAACAATTGATGTTACATGGCCGAATGCATTAAACAAATTGTCTGTTGCAGTCCAGAAGTCCCATTCTTCTCTTGTTCCGCTACCCTTTTTTATTCTATTTGGAATAAAAATCATTTTTGCATGCATTTTTGTGAATGTTTCACGAAGTTTCTGGAGAGTTTGTAGAAAAATGCCTGTACTTGAGATGGTACTTGTTTCGTATTGGTATGGAGTTATTATGTAATCTGCAGCTTCTAAAATTGGTATCATGCCGTCCTCTGATAGGTTACCTGGGGTATCAAAGAGAACATATCCACTTACTTCTTCTGCAGCTTCAACAAGTTTACCTACAGCTTCAGGCCCCTTAGATACGTCATAAGCTTGTACGTAGTAGCTGAATGCATCTTTACCATATTGTCTAATATCATTATTTCTTATTCCTTGAATAGATTTCTGTATATCTGCATCAATTACTGTGACTTGTTTGCCTCTGTTCGCTAAATAGTTTGCGAATAATACACAGAGGGCAGTTTTACCTACTCCACCTTTTTGATTTGCAAATACAATGATCTTATTGTCCTCTTTCTTTGCCATAATTACATTATTATTTATGTATTTATCTATTAATCTATTAATAAATTTATAATCTAATATCTAGATTTATAATTTTATTTTTGTTATTATTTGCAAAGATAATAATTTAATTTTAAAAATATCTATTTTTACATCTTTTTATAATTGTTATTATCAATAATTCTATTTATGTATTAATAAATAAAGTTTATATATAATAAATATATTAATGTTATAATATATTTATTTATTATATTATAGCTGTATTTGTGTTTTAATGTAATTTGTCATTTTTGTACATTAGACTATATGTTGTTTATTATAAATATGTTTCATATGCTTTATATATAAGGTATTATTAATACAATAAACTTATGTGTTTATTTATAAATTTACTATTATAATATTTTGTTTATGTTTTCCTTTGCTTTTTATCTATGTATTTATTTATAAATGTCTTATATTATTTATGTATATATTATATTGTATATAACTAAATTAGTATCTAAATACAATTACCAATAAATACATACTTAATATTATTTATTAATTTAGATTTAAATAATTGTATAATATTAGAACTATGCTTGTGTGTATTAATGTAATGTGTAGAATACCTTCTATTCTGCACATTACGTATTATAGTTATTAGAATACAAATTATATCTAATACAAAGGCAAGATATTATTTGTTTTTCAATTATCAAAAAATGTAGAAATGGGGTAGGGGAAAATTATTATTCCCATGTTTAATTTAGACATGGGAATAATATTATGCCATATGGAGAGCTTCTAAATATCTTTTGATTACGTTAGGTTTACCAGTACGTTTCCCTGCGTCTTCAGAGAGTTTACACGTATCATTATAGTAAGGCCATGATTCTGTAATTTTTACAGCTACTAGTTTTATTACGATATTCATGGGTTCTATTCCTTCGAAATCATTTGTAAAGTGTGTACCGATACCAAATGAAGGACGACAGTAGTGCTGGGCAAAACTTTGAATTTGAATGGCTTTATCAGTATTTAGAGCATTTGAAAAAATGATTTGTTTAGATCGAGAATCTATACCAAGTGATTTGTATTTATCGACGATTTTCTTGAGTTGATCAAAGTTATCTCCTGAATCAATACGTAGTCCGCTAAATAAATTTGCAAAATCTTCTGAGAAGTTTAATGAAAAGATGTCCCATCCGAAGGTGTCGTAGAGATAGGTACCAAGAGCCCCTCTGAAAGTATTTCTCCATGCATTCATTGCTAAATGATTGGCCATCTGTACGCCGTACATACCACCTATTGCACATATGAATTCGTGTGCCATAGTACCAATAGGAATCAAGTTATATTTCATTGCAAGATATACATTACTAGTACCTACGAATCTGCCCTCACGTTGCCATGTCTTTTGACAATCTTTCATAGCTCTTATCACAGTTTCTTCTGCTTTAAGAGAAGCTCTACGGCGTGTGCCAAAGTCGGAAAAGATACATCCTGCCTCAAGTAGCTTTTCTGCTTTAAGATAAGATTTTTTATAATAATCATCGTAGTCGAGTAGGGGAGTTTGGTTGGTCATGATGTAGTATAATTCTGAAATGATAGCTAAAACCTTTACCTCAAGTAAAATAGTATCAGACCAGCATCCTTCGAATTCTACATGCAGATGTTGTTCTTCATCTTGCCATGCTTTTACCCATTCTGCTGAATAACGATAACCTTTCAAAAAATTGTAGAACCAATGAGGAATATATCTACATGTTTTTTTCATAAAGTCGATTTCCTCGTCAGTTATAACAACATTTTCGAGCATTTTAATTTGGTTCATCAGTTCTTTTGCGAACCCCTCTGGATATATAGTATTGTTCCTGTCTACAAATTGATATTTCACATGAGCACGTGGAAAGTTGTCAATTACAGCGCAGCACATGGAAAATTTATACAGATCGTCGTCTGTAAAATGCGTAATAATCTGTCGCATAACTTTTTACAGTTTGATTTTAAATAGTGATCCCATTGGACATACGAATCTACAATAAGGTCGTGTAATAATGGTTGAGAGCAACAAGAACCCTAATGCTATTATAAGTACGATTACAGATGCTGATTTCCAGATGAATGCTGAGAATGGCTCGTAGTCTATCCATCCAAACCATAATCCTGTCCACATACAGAGCATCAATATAACAAGAATGGTTCGACGTATAATATCAAGTCTTTTTATAGTCTTTGATTTTATTTTAATTTTGTACTTGATACATTTTCCTGTCAATTCTTGTAATGCGCCATATGGGCAGATATTTGTACAATAATATTGTTTCTTTCCGAAAATAGGGTAGATAAATGCTGTGATAAGCATGATTACAGGTATGATATACTCTAATACATTTATGCCGTTCGACATATAATTCATAAGAGCGGAATATGATAAGAAAGTACCACACCAAAAACCTAATATTGCGATATTTAGAACCTGTTGAATCAAACGATATCTTTTGTTTTTATAGAATAGTGGAATGATTGCCGCCATTAATACCACGATAAGAGCGATTATTCCTTTCGGACTTGCATCGAATTTTGAGTACCAATTTTCTTTTATTGTATTTTTCTGGGCAAAAGCAATACCTCTTTTCATATTTGCTATGATAGCTTTAGAAGAGAATGTCGCACCTGATACCGCATCTACCTTTAAGTTTTGTGCTTCATCGAGTGGCTTTCCTTCCCACTTTTTTAATAGAGTTTTTGCTTCATTAAAAAAGTCTGGAGTTTCTAGATTAGGTAGAGCTTTCACTTTTAGGATTCTTCCTTTTTTAATGGTAATCTCTAATGGAACATTTCCTCCATATCCCGTGATATCTTTTCCTAATTGCGTTGTATTGATTACATAACTTCCATCTTCAGTTACATACATAGTGTCGTTTACGCTTTTCTTAACGGGCTCAGTTTTTCCACTTTTCAGTTGATGTCCCAACACTTTACCATCACGTTGGATGGAAGCTACTAAAATGATAATAAAACTTACTACCAGCAGCAATATAGCCTTTAATGTCTTGTTCATTATATCTTTTAAATTCGTTTCACTTATTTGGATGCAAAGATAAAATAAATTTTTGTATATTTGCCGTCAATATAAAGAAACATTTCTTTTCTGCTATTTCTGCCATTCAAATGATGGGCGGAAATCTATCAATGGATTAATATGAAAAAAGGATTGATTTCAGAAGGAGGCGCTTTGCGCAGTTTGTTCTCTGCAGGTGTTATGGATGTACTCATGGAGCATGGGCTAGAGTTTGATGGACTTGTTGGTGTATCAGCCGGAGCTGCCTTTGGGTGTAACTATAAATCTCGTCAACCAGGTCGTGTGTTGCGATACAATCAGCAGCAAGCACATGAGTGGCGTTATTGTAGTATTCGTTCCCTCATAACTACTGGTGATCTTTTTGGCGGAGAATATTGTTATCATACGCTTCCTGATATAATCGATCATTTTGATGTAGATACTTTCGATAATAATCCGATGGAATTCTATGCTGTTTGCACAGATGTAGAGACGGGTAGGGCAGAGTACCGTTTGCTGATGCATCACGGCTATGAATGTAATGAGTGGATACGAGCATCTGCCAGTATGCCATTGGCCTCTCGTGTCGTGAAGATAGGTTCTCGTAAGATGCTCGATGGAGGTATTGCGGACTCAATTCCTCTTAAATTTTTTCAGCAGAAGGGATATGATCGATGTCTTGTTGTTCTTACCCAGCCAGAGGGATATGTGAAACGACCGAATTCTCTGATGCCTCTTATGAGATGGACATTACGCCAATATCCAGAGTTCTTGCGTGCTGCGGCTCATCGTCATGTCATGTACAACCAGCAGTTGCAATATGTGCGTCAGGAAGAGGCGGCTCATCGTGCTTTTGTTCTTCGACCGAAGCACAAACTTGCAATTCATCATATCAGTCATGATCCGCGTGAAATGCAGCAAGTTTATGATGAAGGGCGTGCCGTAGCTCTTGAAAATCTGTCTCAGATTATCAATTATTTGCAATGATGCCCCCTGTAAATAGAGGCTTAGACATTGATAATGTAAAGTTGAGATTGCAAATTCTTGACCTTTTATGCAGATATATCATATTAAAGTCGTATCTTTGCAGTCGAAAACAAAAGATATTTTAGGATGACTTCAATAAGCATTAATACAGACTTATGCGTCAAATGTGGCAAATGTACGAAAGTATGTCCGCCTCATATTTTTATGCAAGTAGACAAAGGAATGCCTATCCGTGTGGTTAAGGCTGATAATTGTATTGTTTGTGGCCATTGTGTTGACGTATGCCCTAAGCATGCGATAGAACATAGCGAGATACCATACGAAAAGGTACACAAGATAGATTATAAAGCCATGCCTACGGCCGAGCAGTTGATGAATCTTTTTCATGCTCGCCGTTCTAATCGTACATTTACTGATCGTTCTCTTCAGGAGGGGGCTGTTGAGCAAATTATCGAAGCTGGATATTATGCTCCTACAGCTGTCAATAATCGGCAGGTACGTATCAAATTGATAGATGATGAAGATACGTTGCATCAGGTTTTTGAATATGTCGTAGATACTTTCTCTGAGATGGCTCTTGATATGCGTGCGCGTGGTGAAGAATCTACCGATGACGGATATTTTAGCGCACCTATGCTCGAAGGACTTGTCAAGGCGGCTAAACGCGGAAAAGATCCAATTCTTCGTGGTGCTCACAATCTACTTATTTTTACTAGTAACCATCGTATGGGTTTGCGCGATTGCCAGTTGGCTTATCAGAATGCATCTCTTATGGCCCAAGTATTGGGAGTAAGTCAGGTGTATATGGGTTATGTATGTAATGCTTACGAGAATGGTGATCGCCAGCGACTCAAGGAAATACTCGGCGTAGAAGATGAAATCCAGGCTGTTATGGCTCTTGGTATTCCATCATTTGTCTATACCAATTATACGGAGCGATAAAGAGTCAATATAAATATAAGGTAAAAATCGTGCTATTGAAGAAATTCTTCTTGTAGCACGATTTTTTTGTTTATAAAGAGTTCTCATCTATGCCTTTAATATTTTCTGTTGGTATTATGATTTCTCCTAATTCCATCATTGCGTTGATGAGAGATACTTTCTGGAAATGTCTAATATCTGTTTTTGGTATTTTAGTTTCTCTTATAACCCCTTTGTCGAGTAAAAATTTGCGCATTGTGCCTCGAAGTAGAGGAGTATCCGGTGTAAACCATTCTTTTCCATCAAAGAAACAGATATTTGTATAAGAGGTGTCTGTGACATATCCATTCTTAATAATGATTACCTCGTCAGCATATGAAGGTGCCTGAGCGCGTAGCAACGTTAATACTTCCCGATTGGTACTTTTCCATGTATAGTCTACGGTATTACTCTCTACGATTGCTAATGACTCAATATTTTTACGGATATATGGCGAAATGTCACGGGTGATGATATTCTCATTATATGTGACGCGAAGTTTTTGGAGAGGATTTGATGACGGAATGTTTTTTATAAGTTCGTTTGCTTCTATCTTCCGGCATCCAGGCCAAAAATTTTCGCGCGTTCGGTTTAATCTCTTTAGATGATATTCCATGTTCATGGCTATACCATCTTTAATTCTTATAGTTTCAACAAATTGGCACATATATTTTTTCTATAATTTCGTTATACTCTTTATCTTCCTCGCTTTGAGCGGTTATCCCGCCTCCAGCTTTGTAATAAAGACGACCATTTTCTTCGTCGATAAAACGTATCATCACACTACTATCGATGTTTCCGTCTTTCCAGATTCCCATCACACCAGTATAAAATCCTCGTTGATATCCTTCTGCCTGTTGAATTATTTCCACTGTTTTTTGTTTTGGAGCACCAGTAATCGATCCTGCCGGTAACAGTTTCATAAGTAAATTTCCTGGATGTTGTTGATAGTAGGGTAGAAGGTCTCCTTGAATTTTAGAACTGGTTTGTAAAATCGGTCCAGAATTTGTTTCCAAGCGTTCGATATATCTATACCTAGGTACTCTTACATGTTCGGCAACCATACTTAAGTCGTTGCGTATCAGGTCGACTATGGTAGCGTGCTCCGCTATTTCTTTTTTATCCTCCATTAACTTCTGTGCTGCGTCCGGGATGTTGGCATCTATCGTACCTTTCATAGGATAAGAACTAATTTCTTGGTCTTTCACTTTTATGAATATCTCGGGGGAAAAACATACCAAATGGTTAGCTATCCAGAGTCTGTATTTTGCAGATGATGTAAGAAAAATGTCACGCATTGAAAGGCTTGTTTTTATTGGTACGCGACAGGTTAGATTGGTGAGATAACTGTCGCCTGCCTTCTCGCTTTCTACTACGATATTAAAGCTATTATGATATTTTTCCTGATTGGGATCTTCGTTCGACCATAATATATTGTGAGTATCTACAGAAACATCTGATGGGATATTATTCTCGTTACCAAAGGCATATAGCATTTCTTTAGGATCAATTTTTTTTAGAGATTCTACGTAACCTCTGGTTTTATCAAAGTTGATCACAAATATGAATGGTTCATTCTTGTTTGCCAACTCGTTCATTGTGTCGATAATAGATATCTTGTCTAAACATCTCATGGTTTATTTCCACCTTTATATTATTTGCTAATCTAATAAGCAAGTGCAAAGTTACAATATTTTCTGTAATTTCGTATTTGCTTTTTAGATGATTTTACGCAGTTAACTTCATCGGCCTACGCAGTTAACTATGTAGGCTTACGCAGTTAACTGCGTAGTCTTACGAAGTTAACTTCATATTTTCGCGTGTATATTGGTGTGATTTTCCCCCATATATGACGTGAAACGTCCCGAAGGCATCCCGAACGGATCCCGAAGCCAACCTATGCTTTTTCGCTTTCGTGCGCACGCACGCATAAATAATAAAAGGTATAAAATTCGAAAGTCTATTTATTTGTCAAGAAACGCGAAAACTTTGCAAAAAAGTTGAATTTTTCCATTGAAAGTTTTGGTAGTTTGGCAATAAAGTTATACCTTTGCACTCGCTTTCAGGAACAAGGCAACAACATAAGAATTGAAGCTTGAATCCTAAGAGTAAGGCAAGAGTCTTACAAGGCTTTTGGCCACAAGAAGAAAGAGTTCTTTGAAAAGATTTACATAAACAGAGTAGTAGTACAAGAAGCGAGTTTACATAATTAAATATGTAAACTTGGGTAATAAAACGAACCGTTCAATTAATTGAAGGTGCTTTTAGACTTGGTAACTATAAAGGATAATCGTTCTGAACAGACAATTAGACTTCGAAAGAAGTAAAAGATATTTTACAATGGAG
>Ga0256405_10012401_pt1 | contig 10566 bp, 12 predicted proteins | sample RumenRJG_02DNA_FD_189096 | JGI IMG/M metagenome (GOLD analysis project Ga0256405, IMG submission 189096) | Bovine rumen microbial communities from Lethbridge, Alberta, Canada - RJG_02 | ecosystem: Host-associated > Mammals > Digestive system > Stomach > Rumen | place: Canada: Alberta... | reverse complement strand
CATATTGTCTAATTGATAAATTAACAGGTATGTTTGTTTGTGAATATGGAACAAAAAAAGAATTATTAGCCAATTGGACTAACTATTACAAACCTCGTTATGATACGTTTGTTAATTCAGTTAAATATTTAGCAATTATCCAACGTGCGAATAATTTATTAAAAGAAAATCATTTAGATTATTTGATTCAGGTTGAAGGTGAAACACTTACTGAATTGGATATAAATTTAAGCCGTTACAGAGAACAACAAAATAAATAGGAGGAAAATTAATTATGTACAAAAAAATTATTATTGTTGCAAAAAATCACACCACATCAGAAGGAAAAAAATTTAAAAGTTTTTTCACACCATTGAAGGTAAACGGTGTTCAAAAATTTATGACTGTTAGATTCGCTGAAGGAATCAAAACATCTAAATTAAGTGGTAAATACGTTTTAGTCGCTAAAGATAGTGATATTGAAATGCCTAAATTTTATGAGCCATTTATAGCTAGTAAAGGTGAACGTAAAGGTAAAAAAATTTATCCTTACATTTGGATTAATGAAGTTGAAAAATTAATACCATGTAAGTCTAAAGAATCCGAAGAAGATAAAAATGTACAAGTACAATTTGATGTCGACGAAGATTTAAGCGATCTAGTAGATGACGATAGCGCCGACTACTTAACAGATATCGAATAATAGAAAATTTAATAACGTGTTGGGTGGTTGCAATATACCACCCAATATTTATATAAGGAGAATATTATGACAAGTAAAGAAGCATTAGAAAATATAAAAAATGCAGTTGAATATCTTACAAGAATAGATTATGTAGATCCAATCGTTAGGGGTGAAGTTAAGCAAATATTGTTTGACGCATATCACGAAACAACACCAGAGTTTAAAATTATTGAAAAAGATTTAGAATTGCTAGAAATCATTAGAAAAAATATGATGATATTACCATATCATAACAAGAATAAAGAATACGAAAGTATTGCTTTATGTATGACTTTTGTAGGTGAAGATGTTGAAAAAATAAAAGAATTGCTTAAATAATATTAAATGAGGTAATTGTATGGCTAAAATGAAATTAAAAGATTTATTAAATGTTGACTTAACAGGTAGAAATGCTGAATTTAAAGCAGATGTATTAAAACAATTATCACAATATGCGAATAGAAGATTAAATAATTTATTATCAGATAAAATAACTAAATATTCATCTAGCGCTCAATATTATAAAAAAGGATTTAAAACATCTATTAATGCTAGACGTGGTAAAGGTACTTTAAGCGAAAAAAATTACAATCAACGTGTTATGAACGAAATTGAACGTGTACGTAATTTTCTCGATAATGAATCTTCCACAATGAAAGGTGCAAGAAAGAACGTTAAAAATCAAGTTGAAGGATTACTAGGTAAAGGGGTTAAATTAACTAACGCACAAAGAAAAAAATTCTTTAAATTATATACTAGAATTAAAGAAATGGGTGATGTAAATAGTTTATACAATGGTGCTAAAGGTACAGGATCTCCTGTTGTCGCGAAAGTTATTCATGAGCGTATGATTGAAAAAGGAAAATCTAAAGATATTGACGATATGTTAAATGATATCCAAGATAGATTAGATACTATCTATCAAGAAAGGGAACAAACTGAACAAGAAATTCTTGAGGATTTAGAAGATTATGAACAAAGTTACACCACAAGCTATAAATTCAAATAATTATGTTTTAGATACTCATATATATAAAGTTAGTGATATAGACACCATATTAAACGAATTAAATAAAAATAATATAGTTAGATATAAGAAGGAAACGTATATTAATTATCCGTTTTCTTTTGATATTGAAACTACATCATTTTACGAAAAAGAAGAAAAACGTGGAATAATGTACGCGTTTGTTGTTGGTATTAATAATAAATGTATTATTGGTCGCACGTGGGAAGAATTTATAAAGATATGTAATAAAATATCAGATTATTTTTTATTAAGTGATACCCAACACGTATTAATGTATGTTCATAATTTACAATTTGAATTTCAATTTTTACGTAAAAGATTTGAATGGTTTTCAATTTTTGCTACTGACACCCACGAGCCATTAAAGGCCATAACAAAGAACGGAATTGAATTTAGATGTTCATATCGCTTAAGTGGTTATAAGTTAGAGAAAGTAGCCGAAAACTTACAAAAATATAAAGTTAAAAAAATGGTGGGTGATTTAGATTATTCTTTATTGCGTAATTCTAAAACACCATTAAGCGATAAAGAATTAGGATATATCCTTAATGACGGACTCGTAGTACTTGCATATATTAAAGAAGAAATCGAACAACATAATAATAATATTGGTAAAATCGAATTAACTAAAACGGGCAAAGTTAGAACATTATGTAAATCTAATTGTCTATTTGGTGGATATAGAAATCATAAAAACGAAAACGCACAAAAAAATTATCAAGCGTATAGAAATTTTATGAATTCTTTAACGTTAGACGCAGAAGAATACAAACAATTAAAAAGAGTTTTTCAGGGTGGATTTACACACGCGAATAGTAATTACGTTAGAAAAATCGTTAAAGATGTTCATAGTTACGATTTTAGTAGTGCGTATCCTTCTGTGTTACTTTTAAATAAATATCCATTATCTGCACCTAAAAAAGTCAAAATTAATAGTGATGAAGATTTACTTAAATACTTAAATTATTACTGTTGTATGTTTGATATTATCTTTACTAATATTAAGTCTAAAGTCAATTTTGAACACTATATATCTATTTCTAAATGTTGGAAAATTAAAAATGTTGTTAGTGATAACGGAAGACTTGTTAAAGGTGATGTTGTAGGTACATCTTTAACTGAACAGGACTTTTTTATCATTAAAGAGATGTACACGTGGGATTCAATCGAAATATATAATTTTCGTGTCTTCAAACGTGGATATTTACCCAAGAATTTTTTAAACACGATTCTAGTATTATATGCAAAGAAGAATCAGCTAAAAAATGTCGAAGGTAAAGAAGTTGAATATTTAAACGCAAAAGAAAATTTAAATTCATTATATGGTATGTGCGTTACTGATATTAATCACGCTGATATTGAATACAAAGATAATGAACGGATAGTTAATGAAAGTGATTTAGAAAAGAATTTAGATAAATACAATAATGATAAATTCAGATATCTCTATTTCGCGTGGGGTGTTTGGTGTACAGCATATAATAGATGTAATTTGTTTAAGGCAATTTTACATTTAAAAGATGATTATATTTATAGTGATACTGATAGCGTTAAATTTAAAAATTATGAAGAACACGTTAATCGGTTTAATAACTACAATGAAAGCATTAAAAAACGTATTAAATTTGTTAGTGAAAAATTAGATCTAAATATTAATATGTTTTCACCAAAGACAATTGAAGGTAAAGTTAAGACTATTGGGTTATTCGATTATGAAGGTAAATATCTAAAGTTTAAAACGTTGGGTGCAAAAAGATATTTAGTTAAGAAAGAAAATAACGAATTAGTTTTGACTACAAGTGGACTAGCAAAAAATACTACTATTAAATTCTTAATGGAAAAATTTAATAACAATGAACGTAAAATATTTTCTTCTTTTGATAATGGATTATATGTACCAAAAGGATATACAGGTAAATTAATTCATACATATATTGAAAATGAAACGGAAGGTACTTTAGTTGATTATTTAGGTAATGAAGATAATTACAAAGAATTATCAAGCGTACATTTAGAAGATTCTGATTATACTTTAGATTTTGCTAAAGAATTTATAAAATATTTAATGAACATAAAAGATTATTTAGTATAAAGAGTATGAAACAAAAAGGTAAATTAAGATATCACGATATATACGAGGATTTAATTAGTAAATATCCTGATTGTGATTACTATATTGATTATAGCGAACGTAGTAACGGTAAAACGTATTCAGCGCTTTATTATGCGTTGGAACAATATTTTAAGTTAGGTCGAGCATGCGCGTACGTCAGAAGGTGGTATGACGATATTAAAAGTGAAAAAGGTGGAACACTTCTAAATAACTTATTAAATGATAAAAGAATCGAAGAAATCACTAAAGGAAAATATAACGGAGTAGTTTATAAAAACAAACGCTTTTTTCTAGCATTATATGATGAAGAACATAATTTAGAATCAGTTGATAATAACGAATGTATCACACTATTTTCATTAACCGAAGAAGAACATTATAAATCTAGCGCATATCCAAAAATTAAAACAATTATATTTGATGAATTTATAGCTCGAAAATATGAAATGCAAAATGAGTTTATAATATGGAACAATTTACTATCAACAATTATCCGTTTAAAAGATGATGTTAAAATCATTATGTTAGCAAATAACGTTAATTTACACGCAACATCATATTTTAAAAATATGGGATTGAATCATGTTAAGAATCAAGAAATTAACACGATTGATTTATATCATAATCCTGCAAGTAATTTAAAACTTGCCGTTATGCGATCTTCTTTTGTTGATAAAAAAGGCAATAGACAAAAGAAACCAAGCGACAAATATTTCAGTTTTGATAATCCTAATTTAAAAATGATAACTGAAGGTAAATGGGAAATGTCCGTTTATCCAACACTTACTGAAAAATACACACCCAAAGATGTTATATATATTTTCTATATCATTTATGAAGAAGAAGTATTACAATGTGAAATAATTAATTTACACGATAATTTCTTTATTTATATACATAAGAAAACTACACCAATTAAGGCAAATAAAGACACGTTAATTTATACAACGGATTATCATATTGAAATGAATTATCGAAGAAGTTTATTTAAACCTCAATCGACACTCGAAGAAAATATCATTATCTTCTTTAAAACTGATAGAGTTAGATATCAAGATAATGAAGTTGGTGAAATTGTACGAGCGTTTATAAACTTTACAAAATAACTAAAATTGTTAAAATAAAGATGTTCATAATATTTTCCTTTATAAAACATTTATATCCTTTTAAAAGAGTACGTTATTTGGTGGGTAACGTACTTTTTTATTTATGTGATTTTATAATATAATTGATAATAAAGTGAGGTGATAAAATGAATAATGATAAAAATATTTTCGGATATATCGGTAGTGGAATCAGTTGGATATTAACAGGCCTACAAACTAATGAAATTTTTGAATATATAAATTTATGTTTATCTATTCTAATATCAGTTATAACTTTATCTATAACGATTTATAACGTAGTAAAGAAAGCAAAAGAAAATAAAAAGATTGAAAAAGAAGATTTAGAACAAATCAAAAAAGATGTAGAAAATATACAGGACGTATTTAAAGAAGGAGGTAAAGACAATGGCAACAAATAAAATACCTAATAGATATAATTGGAAATTCGGCGAAAATTGTACTGATATTTTAAAAGATTTAAACGCTTTAACATTTTCATATATCGTTACTATGTTTTCGCGTACGGCTCGAATGTTTAGATATGGTGGATTACCTGAATATATACCTATCAGAGAAATAGAAAAAATTTTACAATTGGGTGGTTATGTTTATTTCAAAGAAGTAAAAGGAAAAATTTACGGATTCTATGGTGGATTGGGTGGTGTACCTAATGCGTACTATGAGCCAACAGAGATGATTATAGCAAATTCTTATTTAAGAGAATTTTCTGTTAATGATTTAGAAAATGACAAAGACGGAGTTTTAATTTATAACGATTCTTCACATACAGGTTTATCGGCTATTAATTTTAGATATGCACGTTTAATCGCTCATGCTGATATTTCAATTAAGTGGGGATTAGTTAATGCACGTATACCTTCAATTATTTCATATAGTGATGATAACGATAAAGAAAGCATACAACAATTTTTTGATGATGTCGAAAACGGTTGTATCAAAGGATTATTTAATAAACGTTTTGCTTTAAATAATAGTGATAATGTTAAAACAAATAGTTTTTTAAATGCTACTGTACAATCCTTAACATCTATGATTGAAGTAAGACAATATTATTATGCGTGCTGGCTAAATGAGTTAGGCCTACAAGCAAACTACAATATGAAACGTGAAGCGATTAATGGCGAAGAAGTAGGATTAAATGAAGAATCATTAAAACCTCTAATTGATGATATGTTACAATCGCGTATCGAAGGATTTAAAAAGTTTAATGAAAAATTCGGTACAAATGTAACTGTGTCGCTTGCTAGCTCGTGGAAAGAACGTGAAAAAATAGGTACTGAAACCGAAAATAATGAAAATAATGAGGTGGAAACAAATGAAGAAAAGAATGTATGAAGATAATGAAAAACTAGATTTTTATTTTATACCTAATTCGAGGGGCGTATTTTTTGCTTTTAAAAATATGTCTAGTACAAGTCCAATCACGTTTATTAATTCATTAACTATTGATATGTGTTATAAGTTAGATAATTATGTTCAATATAATTATGGTGAAATGGGTATATCAAGATTAATGAAAAAATACGTTGTAAGTACATGGAACGATAGTCTAACAAAAGAAGTTAATTTAGACACGTTACGGAGTAATATTTGTAATATGTTTATTGTTAAATATTCTACTAAATGGAATAAATTGTATGACACTTTACAATTAACGTATGATCCTATTACTGACGGAAAAGAAATCATTTCAAGACAATTAAATCAAGCAACAAATATGAACGTAACAAGTAATGACGAAAGTCAATCTACATTATCCAATCAAAATAAAATGCGAGGTTTTGGAAGTAATGAAGATTCAAACACAACAAGCAACACACAAACATCAAATAGTGAAGTTAATTCTAGTAATGTCAGTATTGGTAATAAAAGTGATAACGATACTACCGAATCTATCAATCGTACATTTACTAATAAATACGCATATCAAGATTTAATAATTAAAGAAATTCAATTACGTGAAGATTATTCAATTATTAATACTATGATTGAAGATATTATCAATGAATTATGTTTACGTTATAATTCGTTAGGTATAGTAAATAGTGAAATTGATTTAAGTAACGTAAAATAATAAAATAAAATTGTCAAAGGGGGTGAAAATATGTATAGGAACAACATATTAAATATTAAAATTGCTGTTAATTCTGATACACAAACACAAGATAAAATTATTGATAAAAAAGATTTATTAAAACTACAAAAAAACATCGCAAAATATTTCAAAGTAAAGCCGACAATCAACGTATTATTTAATGATGAATATGTTACTGATATATGGACACGTATTACAGCAATAACTGAATATTCAGAAACAGGTATATATCTTAGAATTATGACTTATTCTGATGACCCAATAGAAATTAGAGTTTATGATTTTGATATTTTACCAACACGTTTTAATGTATCTTTACGCAAAGTAAATATGCAAAACGTACAATAATTAAATAGGAGGAATTAAAATTATGTATAATATTAAAATTAATACATTACCTGTGTTAACAAAATTAATTTATAAATCAATAAACGCACAAGGATTAATAACCTTAACAACAAAAGAAAATATACAATTAAAAAAAGAACTTGAAAAAAATTATGGTAAATTAGTAGCAATTTCTATTTATTATAAAACACATGATCAATATATATCTTATATAGGGAGTTTTAGTTACATAAGACCTACTGAAGACGACCGAGATTATACAATACCTATATACTATGAATATTCAGGCGATGACGAAACATTACACATAGTAAATGTAGTAATTTATAATGATACTAATAAAACTTTAACCATAGGAGAAATTTAATTAGAAAGTGAGGTAATATAAATTATGGAAGTTAAACAAATTGCTGAATTATTAAATGAAATTCAAAGCGAATCAACAGGATTACAAACAATCGTACAAGAAGATTTATCAAACGTTGTTGATTTAGGTACAGAAGTTTTTAACGCAAATGCTGTTGAAAATTATGTCGGAAAATTAGTCGATAAGGTTGGTAAATTTATCGTTTCAAATCGTGTCTATAAGGGCGAATTATTAGGCGTACTCATGGATTCATGGGAATTCGGTAGCGTTGTCGAAAAAGTTACTTTTGGACTTGCTGACGCTCAAGAAAATGAATCACGGGAATTAGAGGACGGCGTTTCATACGATCAAGATATTTTTAAAGCGCCTGATGTTTCAGTTAAGTATTTCAATGGTAAAGTTACTTTTGAAGTGCAATTATCAATCACAGATGTTCAAATGAAATCAGCATTTTCTACTAGCGAAGAAATGCGTAAATTCGTTGAAGGATTATATAACTATATCGAAACATCTTTAACTTCAAAAACTGAAAATTTAATTAAACGTACTATTAATAACATGATTGCTAATGCTTATATTAATAGAACAAACTATGCAGGTGCTATTAACTTACTTGCTGAATATAAAACTGCAACAGGCGATAACGCATTAACAAAAGCACAAGCATTATATAAACCTGAATTTATCCGTTTTGCAAGTTATAAGATTAAATCCACTTTAGGTAAATTAAAATCATTGAACACTTTATTAAACGTTGGAAGAACACCAAAGTTTACACCAAGCGAGGACTTACACTTAATTTTACATAGTGATTTTAAGGCACTAGCAGATGTCTATTTACAAAGTGAAACCTTCCACGAAGAATTAACTAAATTACCTGTTAGTGAATCAGTTGCTTATTGGCAAGGAACAGGCACATCATTCGGTTTAGCTGATACTACAAAGATTAATGTTAAAACACAAAAAGGTGATGTTGAATTAGATTATATCGTTGGTGTTGCTTTTGATAGAGATGCTTTAGGCGTTTCAAATTTTGATAGACGTGTCCCAACACATAGAAACGCAAAAGGCGAATTTACTAACATGTTCTATAAACAAGACGCACACTACTTCAACGATTTAAACGAAAATTTCGTTGTCTTCTATTTAGGATAATTAAATTAGTTAGAATCTTTTGTATAATATGGGTATGTAAAAACATATCCATATTTTTATTAGGAGGTAATTATGATAGAGATTATTTTGTATAACTGTATTTCTAGTAGAAACACGATTAATAAGAATCTAAAAGTTTTAGAAACATTTACAGAAGATAACTTTAATCAATATTTTGATAAAACAAATCCTGTTATTCTCATTTCATTAAAGAAGGTAGCGTCATCTAAATTTACTTTAGCAAATAGATGTAATTATGCGCGTGTAAGAATTAACACGAGTGGGACGATTGTTGATGATATGATACGTTATTATTTCGTTAATAAAGTTGTATTTAAAGAAAATGATTTATTAGAGTTAACTATGCACGTTGACGTATTAGAACAAGCGCGAGATCCTATTTTATATAACACACAATCATTTTTTAAATTAAAACGTATTAGTGAAGAAGATTATTATAATCCACAAATTATAGATAACTTACTTAATTTAGATGTTGAACGCGATATTACATACACAGCGATTGGTGACGGAAGTACATTTAGTTATAATGGTAGTGGATATAAAATCGCTATTTCGTATGTAGAGGGGGTAAGTAACTAATATGGCAACAACATTACCACAAGGAATATATTTTAATGATAGTACTAATAATAGCGCACTAGATAACAAAATTAATGCTGTTGCTATTATGAATAATGATCAATTTTACATACTACACAATCAATTAACAGGTGGTACAGTGGCTGATTGGTTTACAGGTGGATTTTTTAAATCTATTAATGCTTTAATATATTTTCCGTTTGTTATTCAAAAAGTGCTTACTGAAAATATGACTTTTATAAAAGGATATAATGAATCCACACATCAATCAGAAGGTGACGGTTTAATTATTGGAAACACAAAAACAGGTATTAACGGATATAAATGTAATTCAGATATTACAATGTATTCATATTATAGTGGTACACCAATACACGCAAAATATAACAATTTTTTAGATAATGATAACTATACTAAATACACATTAATATTACCTATGACCGAGCCAATCGAAATACCTAATGACGTATTCGAAGGTAGAACACTAGATATTAAATTTTCTATCGGTTGGAGTGACGGTACACTAACATGGTATATCGGTTGTATAGAAAATAATAATTACACATTGATTATAACTAAAACGATTAAAGTGGGAATTCAAATCCCAATCGGACAATCGAATTCAATGGAAGTTTTAAATAACAAATTACAATCAGCAATACAATTAGGTTTATCTTCTATTGGTATGGCTTTAGGGGTTGCAAGTGGTAACGCGGTAATGAGTGGTGGCTCATTAATGGGTGTTATCAAATCAGGTACACAAATGGCAAGTAGCATGATTAAAAAGCCACAAATATCAAGTAGTAGCATTAATAACAAAGATATGTATCATCAACACAGCCAAGCGTTATTAATTAGTGATAAACCTATTGTTCGAGCTTTAGATACTACTACACAAAAATCCAATTATTATAAGGTTAATGGATATCCAACAACATCAAGTTTTACAGGCGCTGAATTAAGGAATCTAGCAAATACTAAACAACGAGCTGTTAAAATATGGATTGAAGATATACATCTTAATT
>Ga0256405_10012400_pt1 | contig 10566 bp, 10 predicted proteins | sample RumenRJG_02DNA_FD_189096 | JGI IMG/M metagenome (GOLD analysis project Ga0256405, IMG submission 189096) | Bovine rumen microbial communities from Lethbridge, Alberta, Canada - RJG_02 | ecosystem: Host-associated > Mammals > Digestive system > Stomach > Rumen | place: Canada: Alberta... | reverse complement strand
TTCCGTACTGATGAATGTTCTTCCGGCAAAAGTTGCGGGAGTAGACCGTATTGTAATGTGTACGCCACCAGGCAAAGATGGAAAAGTATATCCTTCCACTCTGGTTGCAGCCAAAGAAGCCGGAGTTGATGAGATCTATAAAGTCGGTGGAGCACAGGCAATTGCTGCCATGGCATTTGGAACCGAAAGTGTGCCAAAGGTTGACAAGATTGTCGGACCGGGAAATATTTATGTCGCACTTGCCAAAAAAGCAGTGTTTGGTTATGTCAGCATTGATTCCATTGCAGGACCGAGTGAGATTTTAGTGCTTGCGGATGAGACTGCAAATCCACGCTATGTTGCAGCGGATCTGTTATCCCAGGCAGAACATGATGAGATGGCATCTGCAATTCTGATCACCACAAGCCAGAAACTTGCAGAAGAAGTATCTGCAGAGATTGATCAGTTTGTCGCAGAACTTTCCAGAAAAGAGATCATCCAGAAGTCCCTGGACAATTACGGATATATTCTTGTGGCAGATAATATGGAAGAAGCAATTGATACCGTAAATGCGATTGCATCCGAACATATGGAAATTGTCACAGCAGATCCGTTCCACGTAATGACAAAGATCCGCAATGCCGGTGCTATCTTTATCGGAGAGTATTCCTCCGAGCCGCTTGGCGATTACTTTGCCGGACCAAACCATGTTCTTCCGACAAACGGAACGGCCAAGTTCTTTTCCGCACTTTCCGTGGATGATTTTATTAAAAAGTCCAGCATTATTTCTTACTCACGGGAAGCGCTTGAAAAAGTACATAAAGATATTGAGCAGTTTGCAGAATGTGAGAAACTGACCGCACATGCAAACTCCATCCGCGTTCGGTTTGAGTAGTATATGGGAAAGAAAGTCTAAAAGGAGCAGATTATGGAAAAAAGAGAGATCAGCACAACACGCAAAACAAAAGAGACGGACATTCAGGTGACTTTAAATCTGGATGGAAGCGGTATTTCCCATATTGAGACAGGCATTGGATTTTTTGATCATATGCTGGAGGGATTTTCCAAGCACGGTTTCTTCGATCTGCATATGGAATGTGATGGAGATCTTCAGGTTGACAGCCATCATACGATCGAAGACTGCGGAATCGTACTTGGAGATGCGATCAAAAAGGCATTGGGGGACAAAAGCGGAATCAAACGATTTGGAAGCTGTATCCTTCCGATGGATGAGACACTTGTTTTGTGTGCGGTAGATCTTTCCGGACGTCCATATCTTGTATTTGACGGCGAATTTACTACGGAGCGTCTGGGAACACTTGATACCGAAATGATCCGTGAATTTTTCTATGCGGTCTCCTACAGTGCGGGCATGAATCTGCACATTAAGGTGTTAAGCCCCGGAAATAATCATCATATGGCAGAAGCGATGTTTAAGGCATTTGCCAGAGCTTTGGATGAAGCGGTTTCCCATGATCCGAGAGTAAAAGGAATTCTGTCAACGAAAGGAAGTTTGTAATACATGAAACAAAAAAACATTGTCGCGACGCTTTATTTAAAAGATGGTCATGCCGTAAAATCCATGACCGATTTTACGCCGGTAGATGCGAATGTTTATCGACTGTGCCAGTTATACAACGACAGTGGAGTTGACAAGATCATTATTTTTGACCTGTCTACCAGCGATGATGAGCATGAAAAGAATGTCAATACGATTCGAAACATCAATCGCAACATTGATATTAAAGTATGCGCAGGAGGAAACATTAACCGTCTGGAAGACATCAAAAAACTTTTGTTTGCGGGATGCCTTCAGGTGATTTTAAATGCTTCTAAGCCTTCGAGCATCGGACTGGCGGAGGAAGCCAGTGCACGTTTTGGCAAAGACCGGATTCTGCTCTCTATCAACAATGTGGATTTTATTTTTAAGAATCAGGATTCGATTGAAAATACATTCCATGAAGCACTGGTGTTAAATCCGGAAATTCTGGATGCACTGGAAAATCTGACCAACATTCCGTATGTGGTGGAACTTCCGGATTATAATTTTGACGAGATCGTAAGGCTGCTGAAGCGGGAAAAAATCCGAGGAATTGCAGGTCCGTTCATCAATGATACTTCAACGGATATTATGAAGTTAAAGTCTTCTCTGCTTCAGGAAGGCATCAATATGTATAATTTTGCACCGGATCTGTCCTGGGAGGATCTGAAACTGAATTCGGACGGAATGGTTCCGGTCATTGTGCAGGATTACCGTACAGATGAAGTGCTGATGCTTGCGTATATGAACAAAGAAGCGTTTGATACGACAATTAATCTCGGGAAAATGACTTACTGGAGCAGAAGCCGTGATGAACTCTGGACCAAAGGCCTGACTTCCGGGCATTTCCAGTATGTGAAATCCCTGACGGCTGACTGCGACTTTGATACGATTCTGGCAAAAGTCTCCCAGGTAGGGGCTGCCTGTCACACCGGAAACCGTACCTGTTTTTTCAATAGCATCGTACAAAAAGAGTATGTTGAGAAAAATCCGCTGAAGGTACTTGAGAGCGTGTATGATATTATCAAGGAACGTAAAGCACATCCGCAGGATGGTTCCTATACCAATTATCTGTTTGGGAAAGGAATCGATAAGATTTTGCAGAAACTTGGGGAAGAGTGTACGGAAATTGTAATTGCAGCGAAAAATCCGGAACCGGAAAACATCAAATACGAGATTTCCGATTTTCTGTATCACTGTATGGTGCTTATGGTGGAAAAAGGCATTACCTGGGAAGAGATTGCCAATGAACTTGCCCAGCGATAAAAAATAAATTTTAAGAGGTATCTATGAGAAAACTAGCTTTAAGTGACGAGATTCTGATGCAGATTGAAAAACCTGCGCGCTATATCGGTAATGAGCTGAATTCTGTAGTAAAAGATGACACATCGCAGATTCGTTTTGCGATGTGTTTTCCTGATGTATACGAAATTGGTATGTCACATCTTGGAATTCAGATCCTATACGACATGTTTAACCGCAGAGAGGACACCTGGTGTGAACGTGTCTATTCTCCATGGCCGGATCTGCATAAAATTATGAAGGAGCAGAATATTCCGCTGTTCGGACTTGAGTCCCAGGAACCGATCAAAAACTTTGATTTTGTCGGTCTGACTCTGCAGTATGAGATGTGCTACACCAATATTTTACAGATTCTGGATCTGGCACAGATTCCGTTTCTTTCGGCTGACCGTGGGGACGAAGACCCGATTATTTTAGGTGGAGGACCATGTTCTTATAATCCGGAACCGATTGCAGACTTTTTTGATTGTTTTTATATTGGAGAAGGGGAGACACAGTATGATACATTTTTAAATCTCTATAAGTCGATGCGGGCATCCGGACAGTATTCAAGAAAGGCATTTCTGCATGAGGCGGCAAAAATAGAGGGCATTTATGTCCCGTCGCTGTATGAAGTCCGTTACAAAGAAGATGGCACGATAGCGGCATTTACTCCTGTTTATGATGATATTCCGGCAACCATCAAAAAGCAGGTGGATATGGATCTGACCGGCTCGGTTTATCCGGAAAAACCGGTGGTCCCATTTATCAAAGCAACACAGGATCGCGTGGTGCTTGAAATCCAGAGGGGCTGTATCCGTGGATGCCGTTTCTGTCAGGCCGGCATGATTTACCGGCCAAACCGGGAAAAGGGCGTAAAACGACTGAAAGAACTTGCACAAACCATGCTTGCGTCGACCGGCTATGAGGAGATTTCCTTAAGTTCTCTCAGTTCATCGGATTATTCCGATCTGGAGGAACTGATCAATTTCCTGATTGAGGAGTGTGACAAAAAACATGTCAATATTTCCCTGCCATCCCTTCGTATTGATGCCTTTTCCCTTGACATCATGCAGAAAGTGCAGGACATCAAAAAAAGCAGTCTGACATTTGCCCCGGAGGCAGGTTCCCAGAGACTGCGAAATGTCATCAATAAAGGCCTGACGGTTGACAATATTCTGACCGGTTCCCATGATGCGTTTGTCGGCGGCTGGAATAAGGTCAAGCTTTATTTTATGCTTGGACTTCCAACGGAAACAGAAGAAGATATGCAGGCGATCCCGGAACTGGCAAACGAGATTGCCGCTTTGTATTATGACACCGTGCCAAAGGAACAGAGAAACGGAAAATGCCAGATTACGATCAGTACTTCCTTTTTTGTACCGAAACCTTTTACCCCGTTCCAGTGGGCTACCATGTTAGACCCATCAGATTATCTGGCGCGTGCAAAGATTGTCAATGATCATGTAAAGGAACAGTTAAATCACAAGAGTATCCGTTACAACTGGCATGAAGCCGATGTGACGGTATTGGAAGGAATCCTTGCGCGCGGAGACCGTAAGATTTCAAAAGCCATTCTTTATGTGTATGAACACGGCGGATTTTTCGATGCGTGGTCGGAATTCTTTCACTATGATCTGTGGCTGGAGGCATTTGCTGCATGTGGCATTGATATTGATTTTTATACCAAGAGAGCACGAAGCGATGATGAAATTTTCCCGTGGGATTTCATCGATGTCGGTGTGACAAAGGCATTTATGCTGCGTGAATGGAAAACCGCGCTCAGTGAGACGGTGACGCCAAACTGCCGGATGCGCTGCTCCGGATGTGGTGCAAGACAATTTGGAGGAGGTGTCTGCTTTGAAAATCAGAATTAAATTTCGAAAATGGGGTGTCATGAAATTCATCGGACACCTGGATATGATGCGCTATTTTCAGAAAGCGGTCCGGCGTGCAAAGATTGATATCCGTTATTCGGAAGGGTATTCTCCGCATCAGATTATGTCCTTTGCGGCGCCGCTTGGAGTCGGAATCACAAGCGATGGCGAATATTTTGATATTGAAGTCAATGAATCCATGACATCTAAGGAGGCAGTCGCTGCGCTGAATGAAACCATGGTAGATGGTGTGGAGGTTACTTCCTATGTGAAACTGCCGGATAAAGCGAAAACTGCGATGTCAATTGTGGCAGCAGCGGATTACCGGCTGAGTTATAAAGAAGGGTACGAAAGTCCGTTTTCAACGGAAGAATGGAAAAGAATCGTCAAAGAACGGTTTTGGGACAGCCCACAGTTTACCATTATCAAAAAGACGAAAAAAAGTGAACGGGAAGTGGACTTAAAACCATTGGTATACGCGTTTTCCGTTGAAGAGGAGCAGGGACGCCCGGCATTTTTCCTGCAGGTTTCTACGGGCAGTGTGGATAATATCAAACCGGAACTGGTACTTTCATCGGTTTATCAGCTTTGCGGACAGGAATACTGCGAATCCGCAATCCAGATCCACCGGCTCGAAGTTTATGCGAGGGATGAACAGGGGCAGCTGGTTCCGCTTTCCGGCATGGGAGAGGAAATTGTTTAAATGAATCGGATCGTTGTCACAAAACTGGAACATCATCAGACAGAGTATCTTGCTTATCTGGTTTTGGATGAGAACCGGAAGCTGCAGGAACTTCAGGTTTTTGAACCGGAAGAAAATACGCTGCTGGATCATATTTATGTAGGATATGTAGAGAAGATTGTGCCCAATATTCATGCCGCTTTTGTGCGCATTGCGGATGGACAGAAATGCTATCTTCCGCTGAATGATGTGAAAAACCCGGTGTATACCAGAAAATTATCCAAAAAAGAAGCGCTCTGTGAAGGGGATGAATTGCTGGTGCAGGTTGTAAAAGATGCGGTAAAAACCAAAGATCCGGTCGTAAGTACCAAGCTTGTAGTGCATGGACATTACTGTTTCCTTTCTACAGAGAATACCTGTCTTAGCGTTTCTAAAAAATTATCCCAGGAGGAGTCCAAAAGACTGTCGGCTCTTTTACAGAACATGTGCAAGGATCATGAAGCAGAAGGGTACGGGCTGGTATTCCGCACCAATGCAGGGGCGGTTCCGGAAACCGAATTATGCGAAGATATCGAGCTGGTGCAGAAAGAATACCGGGCTTTAAAGAAGACCGGTACACATCAGAACGCCGGAGATCTGGTGTACCGGAATCTCCCCGGCTATCTGGCGCGGTTAAAAGCAGAAAATTTTGAAAAAACCGATCTGGTTCTTACGGATGGTCAGGATCTGTATCAGGAGATCTGTGCGTACCTTCCCCATCTTGTGGAAGAAAAGAAAGTGCAGCTTTACCGGGATGATGCGGTCAGTCTTTCGACTTTATATCATCTGCGGGGCAATATGCAGGAACTGCTTTCTTCCAAAGTATGGCTTGATTCCGGAGCCAATATTATCATTGAATCTCTTGAAACCCTGACAGTCATTGATGTCAACAGCGGAAAAAACCAGTCCCGCCGGGAAGAGGCTTTATTTGCGATCAATGTTGAAGCGGCAAAAGAGATTGCACGGCAGCTTCGTCTGCGCAACATTTCAGGGATGATCCTCGTGGATTTCATCAATCTGAAAAAGAAAGAACAGCAGCAGAAGCTGATTTCCGTTATTCGGGAGGAATTACAAAAAGATTCGGTTCCCGCAAATTTTATCGATATTACCAGACTTGGTCTGGTGGAACTGACCAGGAAAAAAGTATACAAATCTTTGCGTGAAATTTTATCATAAACAGCTTGACGAACAGGTGGTCATGTGCTATTATACACTAGTATGCCGCACAGTGAGGTAAAAGTTTGCTTATTGGCAACACCGTAACTGGCGAGTAATGATAAATAGGAGGTGCCATATGTACGCAATTATAGCAACAGGTGGTAAACAGTACAAAGTATCCGAAGGCGATATCATTACCATTGAAAAGCTTGGAGTTGATGCTGGTGAGAAGGTTACTTTTGATCAGGTATTAGCAGTATCCGGAGACGATATGAAGGTTGGAAACCCAACAGTAGCCGGAGCAACTGTTGAAGCTTCTGTCATCAAAGAAGGCAGAGCAAAGAAAGTAATCGTTTACAAGTACAAGAGAAAAACCGGTTATCACAAGAAGAACGGACACAGACAGTCGTTCACCCAGGTTAAGATTGAAAAGATTAATGGATAATCGATAGGAATTGTTATATGATTACTATAACGATTTTACAGGATCATGAAGATGTAGTGGGATTTCACTGCATCGGTCATTCCGGATATGCGGAAGCAGGAAGTGATATTATCTGCGCAGGTGTTTCGGCACTTGTGATCAATACGATCAATTCCATAGAGACTTTCACAGAGGATTCTTATCATATTGATACAGAAGAGACATCCGGGCTGATTGATTTCAGACTTGATCAGAAAGCCGGTCATGATACACAGCTTCTGATGAAGTCCATGGTTCTGGGCTTACAAGGAATACAAAATGATTATGGGAATGAGTATATCATTCTTGATTTCAAGGAGGTGTAGGACATGTTGAATATGAACCTTCAGTTTTTTGCTCATAAAAAGGGAGTTGGTTCTACAAAGAACGGCCGTGATTCCGAGTCCAAGAGATTAGGAGCAAAGAGAGCAGACGGACAGTTCGTAAAGGCTGGCAATATTCTCTATAGACAGCGTGGTACAAGAATTCATCCAGGTGTGAATGTTGGTATCGGTGGAGACGACACATTATTTGCTAAAGTAGATGGTGTTCTTCGTTTCGAGAGAGTAGGAAGAGATAAGAAGCAGGCTTCTGTATATCCAGTAGACAACGAGTAGTTTACAAAACCCCGACTTTTTGAGCCGGGGTTTTATCGTTATGTAGGAGAGAGATTATGTTTGCAGACCGTGCAAAAATTATTATCAAATCAGGAAAAGGCGGAGACGGACATGTGTCCTTCCGTCGTGAAAAATATGTGCCGAACGGTGGTCCGGACGGTGGCGATGGAGGAAAAGGCGGAGATGTCATTTTCTTAGTAGACGAGGGAATCAATACGCTTGCAGACTATCGGCACAGACGAAAATTCGCAGCAGAACCGGGCGAAGAAGGTGGCAAGAAAAACTGCCATGGAAAAAATGGTGCAGATCTGATATTAAAAGTTCCGGAGGGAACAATTATAAGAGATGCGGCATCCGGAAAAGTAATTGCCGATATGTCAGGGGAAAATAAGCGTTCTGTCATTTTACATGGCGGCCGTGGAGGACTTGGCAATCAGCACTTTGCAACTTCCACCATGCAGGCTCCAAAATATGCGCAGCCGGGACAGGAAGCCATCGAGATTGAAGTTCAGCTGGAACTTAAAGTGATCGCGGATGTGGGACTGGTTGGTTTCCCGAATGTCGGAAAATCCACCTTTTTATCGCGTGTGACCAATGCACAGCCAAAGATCGCCAATTACCATTTTACGACATTACAGCCAAATCTGGGTGTTGTTGACATGGAAGACGGAAACGGTTTTGTGATTGCGGATATTCCGGGACTGATTGAAGGTGCTTCCGATGGTGTCGGTCTGGGACATGAATTTCTCCGGCATATTGAAAGAACCAAAGTCATTATTCATATTGTGGATGCGGCCGGAACCGAAGGACGTGATCCAATTGCGGATATTCATGCCATCAACCGGGAACTGGATGCATATAATCCGGACTTGTTGAAGAAACCACAGGTAATTGCAGCAAACAAGATTGATGCAATTTATGGCAATGAAAACGAAATTATTTCTGCGCTTCGTGCAGAATTTGAGGAAAAAGAAGGCATTAAAGTGTATCCGATTTCTGCGGTGAGCGGTCAGGGTGTGCGGGAATTACTGTTTCATGTACGTGAACTTCTGGCAAAATGTCCGAAGGAAGCCGTTGTCTATGAGCAGGAATTTGATCCGGCACTTGGTTTCTTTAAGGATGAACCATATACAATTACCCGTGCAGAAGACGGGGCCTTTGTTGTAGAGGGGCCAAAGATTGAAAAAATGCTTGGATATACAAACATGGATTCCGAAAAAGGATTTTTATTCTTCCAGAAATTCCTTCGGGAACAGGGCATCTTAAAGGAACTGGAAGAACAGGGCATACAGGATGGAGATACTGTCCGTATGTATTATAACGAATTTGATTATTATAAGTAACAGGAGGAAACGCTATGAACAGCAGACAGCGCGCCTATCTGGGAAGCCTTGCCAACAATATAGATCCGATCTTTCAGATTGGAAAAGCATCTCTGACACCGGAGATCATTGAAGCACTTGATGCCGCATTGGAAAAGAGAGAACTGATTAAGGTCTCTGTATTGAAAAACTGTATTGATGATCCGAAGGAGATCGCTTCTGTCATTGCAGAGCGTACACATTCCAATGTCGTAAAAGTAATCGGAAAGAAAATGATCTTTTACCGCAAGGCAAAAAAGAATCCAAAGATTAAACTTCCGGAATAAGACACATGAATATCGGAATATTAGGAGGGTCTTTTGATCCAATTCATAACGGACATCTTCATATGGCAAAATGTGCATATGAATCTTATGCACTGGATCAGGTATGGCTTATTCCCGCCGGACACTCTCCAAATAAGGATGAGCGTGGGATGACGGACGCTGAAGACCGGTTTCAAATGTGTAAACTGGCCGCACAGCCGTATCCCTGGATGACGGTCAGCCGGTTGGAGCTTGACAGTGCCGAGAGAAGCTACACATACCGCACCATGGAGAAATTGTCGGAACAGTTTCCGATGCATCGTTTCTTCTTTATTATGGGTGGAGATTCTCTGGACTATTTTGAACAATGGAAACAACCGGAACGGATTGCCAAACTGGCTACCATTCTGGTGATCCCGAGGGATCTTTTTACCATCGCTGCACTGGAGAAGAAGATCCGTTTGTTGCAGGAACAATTTCCCTGTGATATCCGGATCGTTCCCTGTGAACGTTTTTTGATGTCTTCCACGGAGATCCGCCAGGCACTGATGAGAGGAGAACATCCGGAACATGCGTTTCCGGAAGAAGTATCTGCGTATATTCGCAGGCATCATCTGTATCAATCGTAAAGAAGTGGAGCAAAACGTATGGAACGAGAAGAAATACAAAAGAGATTGAAAAAAGAACTGGATAAAAACCGCTATGAGCATACACTTGGGGTCATGTATACGGCAGGAAGCCTTGCCATGGCATATGGATATGATTATGAGAAGGCGATGATCGCAGGACTTCTGCATGATTGCGCCAAATGCCTCCCGACAGAGAAAAAGATTTCTCTCTGTGAAAAAAACGATATCCTGATTTCTAAAGTAGAGCGTGAAAATCCAGGACTTCTCCATGCAAAAGCAGGTATGGTTTTGGCAGAGGAAGCATATGGAGTAAAGGACCCGCAGATCCTTCATGCCATCAAGGTGCATACAACCGGAGAGCCGGATATGAATACATTGGATAAGATTATCTACATTGCCGATTATATTGAACCTTTAAGATGTGAAGCTCCCCATCTTTCGATCATAAGACAGATTGCCTTTTCGGATCTGAATCAGTGTATGGCAGAAATCTTATATGATACGTTGCATTATTTAAGCGGGAGAAAAGGCAGTGTAGACCCAACGACCCAGTTAACCTATCAATTTTATGAACCGTATGGAAAGGATCAGCCATGGAAACATTAGAAATCGTAAAGACCGCCGTAGAAGCGCTCAGAGATAAAAAGGCAGAGGATGTAACCGTTATTGATATT
>Ga0256405_10012399_pt1 | contig 10566 bp, 10 predicted proteins | sample RumenRJG_02DNA_FD_189096 | JGI IMG/M metagenome (GOLD analysis project Ga0256405, IMG submission 189096) | Bovine rumen microbial communities from Lethbridge, Alberta, Canada - RJG_02 | ecosystem: Host-associated > Mammals > Digestive system > Stomach > Rumen | place: Canada: Alberta... | reverse complement strand
TTTGCTTGTTTTCTTTTTGCAACACTAAGATAAGTGAAAATTCTGACATGGCAAAATCCTGGGCAACTTTTTGTTGCTCAGGAACTTATAAATAAAGTTAAATTATAGTGTTGCGGAATTAAGGGTTAATAAGAAGTGTAAATGTAGCAATAATACCGCAGAACCAAATGCAAGCATAAAATAAATTAACATTATTTACCTATACTTCCTGCAGAGTAATCTGTTACAATTAATAAAACATTATCATTACACGGAAAATTAACGACATAATTATACGGATATTATACGGAGAAGTTTACTAACTGGTTAGGGAAAAATTTCTCTCTGCCCTGAAACTTAAAATTTCACTATTTGGTGTTTTTCATTAACAAGATACATACGTAAGTTTTTTTGGTTTACTCTTAAAAAACTGGGTTGATATTTTGAAGGAATAAAAAAAACGTTCTGTGCTGTATGCTTTATAAGCATTCAGCACAGAACTAAGAACCAGTTTTCTTTCTGACACAGGAGTTTACAGGTGATCGGCTTTCTATCTCTGAATACGACCGCCAAACGAGGTCATATTAGAAAGAATTTCCTCTTCGGTGACAAGATTCTGATCACCTGCTACGGTATTCTTCAATGCCGATGCTGACACAGAGAACTCAAGACAGCGCTGATCATCACCCCATTTCTTACGGGCGTGCATGAAAGCAGCCACCCAGGCATCGCCAACACCCATTTGATCGACGATAGGATTAATGTCGTAGATGCGCGAAGTGTATATCTTTCCTTCACTCCACAGAACTCCTGCATTGACATGATGTTGGAAAGATAGCTGGTTGCGATGAGCAATGAGCATTCGCTTGCAACGTGGGAACATCTCGTGAAGTTTAGCAAAATATTCCTCATAAGCGTCAAGATCAAACTGATAGCTCTCATCAAGGGCTGTAAAAGGAATAGGCTTCAAGCCACTTGCTACATACCACTCGTTCTGATCGCCAAAGATAAACGAGCTATACTGCATCAAGTCCTGCAAGGCTTTCTGGGCATTTGCACCTGGATATTTCCACAGATTGCCACGATAGTTAATATCACAAGTTAGCTCTATACCACGTTCAAAAGCCATTCTTACAGCATCCATAGTGGTGTCGAGAGCAGCCTGAGAAGTGGCACAGGTGATACCTGAGCAATGAAACAAGGCTGCATCCTTGAAGATAGGTTCCCAATCAATATCGCCATACTGCAAGGTGTTGAAAGAAGATTCGTCGCGATCATATACCACCTTGCTGCCTCGCATAGCTGCCGAGGCTTCAAAATAATATGTTCCAAGACGCTTTCCACCCCTTACAACATGCTTTACATTAAGTCCATACTGACGCAAGTGCATTAAGGCAGCCTCTCCCACAGCATTATCAGGTACACGAGTAACATATTCCACATCGTCGCCAAGCATGGAAAGACTAACGGCAACATTAGCCTCAGAGCCACCATAGTTACCATTAAAGGTGTTGCCTTGCATAATACGATAATGCTCAGGCTTGGATAGCCTGAGCATTATTTCGCCAAATGTGATTATTTTGCCGTTCATTACTTCTTTAATTCAGCAACGAGATCACGAGTATCACGAGCAATAACAATCTCTTCATCGGTAGGAACAAGAACAACCTTCACCTTTGAGTCATCAGCAGAGATGATTGTTTCCTTGCCACGAACATTGTTGCGCTCCTCATCAATCTTAACACCAAGGTAGTCGAGACCGGCACAAGCGTCAACACGCATACCAATCTGGTTCTCACCAACACCTGCTGTGAAGACGATGATGTCAACACCATTCATTGCAGCTGCATAAGCACCGATGTACTTCTTGATGCGATAACTATACATCTCAAGTGCGAGGTGAGCCATCTTGTCGCCATTGTTATCTGCATTCTCAACATCACGCATATCAGAGCTGATACCAGTGATACCGAGCACACCACTCTCCTTGTTAAGGAAGTTAGCCATTTCCTGTGGAGTCTTGTTAAGCTTCTCCATCAAGTATGTAACAGCAGAAGGATCGATGTCACCGCAACGGCTACCCATCATCAAACCTGCCAATGGAGTAAGACCCATAGAGGTGTCGATAACCTTACCATTCTTAATAGCAGCAACAGATGCACCGTTACCAATGTGGCAGGTGATAATCTTCTGAGTGTTGATATCTACGCCAAGCATCTCACAAACGCGCTGTGAAACATAACGGTGGCTTGTTCCGTGGAAACCGTAACGACGTACATGATACTTCTTATACAAGTCGTAAGGAATAGCGTAGAGATAAGCATAGTCAGGCATAGTGCTATGGAATGCGTTATCGAATACTGTTACCTGAGGAGTGTTAGGCATGAGCTCGTTAACGGCACGAATACCAGCCAAGTGACCCTTGTTGTGAACAGGAGCAAGATCGATAAGGCTCTCGATACCCTTCTCTACTTCTGGAGTAACAATGCAGCTCTTCTCAAAGAGGTCGCCACCCTGCACTACACGGTGACCAACAGCATCAATCTCATCAAGACTCTTGATAGCACCAATCTCTGGATCGAGCAAGCACTCAAAAACCAAAGCAACACCTTCCTTGTGTGTAGGAAGATCGCGCATAATCTGCTTCTTCTCGCCATTGTTGAGCTTCACCTTGATGAAAGCCTCATCAAGACCAATACGCTCAACACCACCCTGTGCCAATACAGCCTCATTGGCCATATCATACAACTTATACTTAATAGATGAACTTCCGCAGTTCAATACTAAAACCTTCATATGAATGTTGAATTTTGAATGTTGAATGTTGAGTTATTTTAATTATTGAATGTAGAATGAAACAATTATTTTTCTATTCCTTCATTTTGTTGAGCCGTCTTCGTTATAGACGTTAGTAATCTACGCAACTCATCAGCATCAGAATAAATGGAATCAAATTGATTCTTCGCAATATAGCGAGTATTATACAATAACTGCAACCAATATAATGTTTCACGGCTTTCCTTTAAAGATATATAAGCTTTAGCTATAAAATCTTTCTTACTAATAGCACTCTGTGCTTCTGCCATATTCGCACCAATACTGGTTCCACTTCTAAATAACTGATTTGAAATATTATACTCACGTTTCTCTTCGACTAAATATCGACAAAGATTAACTATTCTAACAGAAAAGTTCATGCACTTTTCACCTATAATATCACCAAAATCACTCATTGTAAATTATTAATTTAATAATCGCTTGCGACTAATTCCTCATTCCACATTCAACATTTCTAATTATTTTGCGTCCTGAGCCTGGCAAGCTGTGATAGCTACCATGTAGTAGATATCATCAACTGAGCAACCACGGCTGAGGTCGTTAACTGGACGAGCAATACCCTGGAGGATAGGACCAATGGCAATAGCACCTCCAAGACGCTGAACAAGCTTGTAACCAATATTACCTACTTCGAGACATGGAGCAACAAGTACGTTTGCCTTACCTGCGATGTCGCTACCTGGAGCCTTCTTTGCACCAACAGCAGGAACAAGAGCAGCATCAGCCTGCAGCTCACCATCAACCTTAAGATCTGGATTCAATTCATGAGCCAGCTTAGTAGCCTCAACAACCTTATCAACAACCTCGTGTTTTGCACTACCCTTGGTAGAGAAGCTCAACATTGCTACACGTGGATCAGCAATACCAGCTACGCTCTTAGCTGTCTGTGCAGTACATACTGCTATCTGTGCCAACTGATTAGCATCTGGCATAGGAGTAACAGCAACGTCACCCATAACAACGACACCATTATCGCCATATTCAGGCTGATTGGTGATAAGAAGCATAGCACCAGAAACACAGGTGATGCCTGGAGCGCACTTGATAATCTGAAGTGCAGGACGAAGAGTGTCACCTGTTGTTGAAAGAGCACCAGAGATCTGACCGTCAGCACCCTCAGTCTTGATAATCATACAACCAAGATAGAGAGGATTCTTAACGAGTTCACGAGCCTGCTCAACAGTCATACCCTTCTTCTTACGAAGTTCAGCAAGCAGCTCAGCATACTCCTCGCTCTTAGGATTGTTCAGAGGATCTATGATAGTAGCCTTGTCAATATTCTGAAGTCCCCACTCTGCAGCGAGCTTCTTGATGTTGTCAGGGTTACCAATAAGGATAAGATCTGCAAGGTCGTCGGCCAAAACACGGTCAGCAGCCTTCAATGTACGCTCCTCTTCTGCTTCAGGGAGCACGATGCGCTGCTTGTTAGCCTTAGCACGCGCAACTATTTGCTGTAATAAATCCATAGTTTGTTACAAATAATTTATATGTTTTTTGTTTGAAATCTCTTTGCCTTAAAATGCTATATACGGGTTGCAAAATTAGCAATAAAAAACGAGATAAAGGGCATTGTAATGAATAATTTTATATTAATTATGTGTACACTACAATGGTGCACACATAATTAACGTATCATTTCGTGAGCTAAGATACTCTCAAGCTCTTCTGCCGACAGACGTAAACGGAACTCTCCCTTGATAGCCACAGAGATACGTCCTGTCTCCTCAGAAACAACAACGGCAATAGCATCACTATCCTGCGAAATACCCATTGCTGCACGATGACGCAGTCCCAACTCTTTAGGTATGTCAAGATTATGACTCACAGGAAGAATACATCCCGCAGCCTTGATTCTTTTCTTTGAGATAACCATCGCACCATCGTGAAGAGGCGAATTCTTGAAAAAGATATTCTCTATAAGTCGCTGATTAATAACCGCATCAATGGTATCACCGGTATCAACAATATCATCAAGCGGAGCACCACGCTCAATGACGATAAGTGCACCAACCCTTCCCTTTGCCATACTCATACATGCCATCACAATAGGCATGATTGTCTCCTTGTCTTCTTCCTCGCTATTCCTCTTTCCTGAAGAGAAAATGCGAGATAGTCTGCGGAAACGCTGATGGGCTCCCAACTGATAAAGGAACTTACGTATTTCTTCCTGGAAAAGGATTATCAATCCAATAACTCCCACACTAACCAGTTTGTCGAGAATGCTTCCCAACAATCGCATTTCAAGCACCTGACTGACAAAGAGCCACACAAGCACAAACATAAGAATGCCCATAAAGACATTAAGTGAACGGCTCTCTTTCATCAACCTGTAGATGTAGTAGAGCATCAATGCGACAAGAAAAATGTCGATAAAATCCTTTAGATCAAAATTAAAAGGCATAATATTGAGAATGTTGAGTTTAGAATGTGTAATGTGAAGTTAGTCGCACTACGTGCGATGTAGAGTTATCTAATTATAAATTATTACTTCCCTTCGGTCAGTAACCGTTGGTTCAATAACGAAGCTCTGCTTCGCGCACCAACCTTGTCGCTTCAACAGCCGCCTTCACATCATGAACACGCAGAATGTTAGCACCTTTGGTCAAGGCAAGCGTATTGATAACCGTTGTGCCATTAAGAGCCTCATCAGCTGTTATATCAAGCGTTTTCCATATCATGGTTTTACGAGAAACGCCCACGAGCAGAGGTAAATCCATCACCTGTAGCTTATCCATCTCATGAAGGAGTCTGAAATTTTCCTCCATCGTTTTTCCGAAGCAAAAACCAGGATCAAGAATAATATCTTTAACACCTAAATCACGTAATTGCTGAACTTCTTTAGAAAAGCCTTTCAGCATATCGTGAACATCCTTCTGAACCGACATCAGGATATAAGGCACTTTCAACCGTCCCATCATACGGAATATAGCTGGATATTCATCATCATTATTCTGCATCAAGGGAGTATTAACAATTCCTGTTATACCACCTTCCGACACATCATTGATGATATCTGCGCCATACTCCTCTACTGCCATCTGAGCCACTTCCGGACGAAACGTATCTACCGACAGAGCCACATCGGGCTGTTCCTTTCTGATGATAGGCAGAGCCTTACGCAAACGGTTCATCTCCTCCTCCATAGAAACTTCATCGGCTCCAGGACGGGTAGAAAATGCACCAACATCAATGATCGTGCCACCTTCGGCAACAATCTGATTGGCTCTCTGAGCAATCTCCAACTCGGTCTGCTTTCTGCTTCCGGCAAAGAAACTGTCGGGAGTGACATTGAGGATTCCCATCACCTGTGGAGTAGCCAATGACAGGAGTTTCCCATGTACGTTTATGGTTGAATTAATAATCTTAGTCATGCTTTGCAAAAATAACAATATTATTTCTATTATTCTGTTTCATTTCAAGAAAAATAAAGTAACTTTAGATAAGTTACCTGCACTTGGCATAAAAAATAAACAAGTTTATTTTGTTCTGCCCTCGTTTTTACGTAACTTTGGCTTCGCCGAAATTACTTTGTCTCGGAAATGAAAATAAAAGCAAGCTTTCATTTTGCATTTCCCTCGACTTTATGTAACTCTGGCTTCGCCGAAATTACTTTGTCTCGGAAATGAAAATAAAAGCAAGCTTTCATTTTGCATTTCCCTCGACTTTATGTAACTTTGTCCAAAAATAAACATTGACATGGATATTTCAGAATTATACAAACTATATCAGCAGCACCCTATCGTTACTACTGATAGTCGTGACTGTCCCAAAGACAGTATTTTCATAGCATTAAAAGGCGCAAGTTTCAATGGAAACAAGTTTGCTGCATCAGCTCTTGAAAAGGGTTGTGCATACGCCATTATCGATGAAAAAGAATATGCCATAGAAGGCGATTCTCGTTTTATTCTTGTTGACAACTGCCTTACTACATTCAAGGAGCTTGCACGCGAACACCGTCGTCAGTTCAACATTCCTGTTATCGGCATCACTGGAACCAACGGCAAAACAACATCCAAGGAACTCATCTCTGCTGTGTTGGCAAAGAAATACAATGTTATGCACACTGAAGGCAACTTCAACAACGATGTTGGAGTACCAAAGACATTGCTTCGTTTGAACAAGGAACACGAAATAGCTGTTGTAGAGATGGGTGCCAGCCACCCTACAGACATAAAGGTACTTGTAGAATATGTAGAACCTACATGCGGTATGATTACCAATGTTGGTCGCGCTCACCTACAGGGATTCGGTAGTTTTGAAGGTGTGAAGAAAACCAAAGGCGAACTCTATGATTTCATCAAGGAACATAATGCCCTTGCCTTCCTCAACGAAAGCAATCCCGACCTTGTAGAAATGGCACAGGAACGTAATCTCGACCGTATCATCAGCTATGGTCAGAGCGAAGAAAATGATTACGAAGTTAGCGGTCATGTTATTAGCTGTGCGCCATTCCTAAAATTTGAATGGCAGAGCAAAACCACCTCTCCATGTGAGGTGCAGACACACCTTATAGGTGCTTATAACATTGATAATATGCTGGCAGCCATCACCATCGGTTTGCATTTTGGGGTAAGTCCAAAACAAATAAACGAGGCTCTTGAAGGTTACCAGCCAAGCAACAACCGCAGTCAGCTCACAGAAACAGAGCACAACCACCTTATTGTTGATGCCTATAATGCCAATCCATCAAGTATGGCAGCAGCTCTTGAAAATTTCAAGCTTATGGAGGTTGAAAACAAAATGGCGATCCTTGGTGATATGCGCGAATTAGGCGAAGTGTCTGATGCTGAACACCAAAAGGTTGTTGACAAGCTGCAAGCCGACGGCATAGAGAATGTATGGCTTGTAGGTGAAGAATTTGCTAAGACAAACTGCAATTTCCGCAAGTTCAACAATGTAGAGGACGTAAAAGCAGAAATAGCAAAACATCAGCCCCAAAACAGCTACATCCTTATAAAGGGTAGCAACGGTATCAAACTCTTTGAACTACCAGAAAAATTATAAATAGCCGAGCCTTCGCAAGCTACGTTTGCTTGCGAAGGCATAAGAATATAGAAATGCACACTTGGCGCTAAATTATATGATGATAAATGACAAAGAAGCGTTTTGCATCATAGGTGTAGAGCACTCTGCTTCCGTCGAGGAATTCAACTCTACTCGGCAAATTTAAAATAATGATATTTCTTTAATTCTTTTATAGCTCTTTTATCTCCTAACTTAGCAGCACGATAAAGATAAAAAAGGGCAAATTTCTTGCTTTCCACATCCATTTTTAAATCATTCAATCTATAAACATCTCTAAGTGCTGTGTATACATCATAATTTGCTGGAATATAATTATAACGATTAGCCATATACAAAGAATAAGTAAAATAATCCGGATGACTGGGAGTCGTAGCCTTTATATGTTTTACAATTTCATTATATACAGTTACATCTCCATTCAACATAATACTAACATCTTTCAATGGTTTATTAACATTACATACAGAAGGACATTCTGATTTCTTCTTTATAGACAAAGATGAAACAAAAAAGCCGCCAGTAAAACATACTATAAGCACTAAAACATGTAATGATTCTATCTTATTTATTATCAACATTTTCCTCTATTTTATTTAGACTATCTATTAATATTTTGTCTTTATGAATCCATTTATAATTCTTATACATATCAGATAACTGATAAATACAACTTAGATCTTTCTTTTTTACTCCTCTCCAAAGATAGTTTTCTTTCAGTTTCAAACTCAAACTATCAACACGCTTATTATCCATAATATATGATATCATAAAGCCTGAGCCAAAAAAGTTTAAAGCTTCTGTATTATCATATTTATTTGCCATAACAACAGCATAGAGCATCTGCTCGGTTACAGGATCTTTCATCAATTCATTCATTGCTAAAATACTACCCTTTTTAATACACTTTTCTTGCCAGAGATAGTATTGTTGCCTATCAGTCAAGGATTCTTTTCTTACAAAGCTTCCCAACAACCAACCTAATAAGAATACAATAAACGCATTCAATACTATTTTTTTATTTTTAATCATACTCATTTTAACACTTTAAGTTTTGTTTTAATTTGTTCTCCATCTTTATATCCTAACCATTCTCCTTTTCTAATTCCTATACATTTCCAATTGTTATCAAAAATTTTAGCATCCTTAACTTTATGAGATATATTACCATCTTCATCAATTTCTGCTTGCACCCTATTATTTGCGCCAATAAAAGTTATATTCTTACCTGAGAATTCTTCAGAAGCAGAGAATTTCTTTGCTAATTCAGCACCTCCACAAACATCTAAAATAACAGTAATATTTCGTTCGTTATTATTTTTATATTCACTGCTTTTATTCATTACAAGGCATTTAAACTCCTTAGGCGTACTTATTATTTTATCACTATAAATTCCATATCCTGAGAAATCACGTGCTAATACAATACCAGAAGCCTTGGAATCGTATTTATGAGAATAAAACCCGTGCGCTGTCACTATTACAACCCTTGGAGCATCTGAGAAATTTGAATTTCCCATTATTTTTTCTTTATCATTTTGGGTTAAAAAGATAAGATTTTCCTTACCATCAGGATCAATATACTTTATTGGATTATTAGCACAATATACATACGGACTTGTACCATAGTATTTGTGTGCCAAAGGGTCAACGGAAAACCAGCGAACAGTTGCTGGGTCATGAAAGCGGGCACCGTAATCATACCAATCCAAGCCGTGCATGCGGTCGAACTCCTTGCCGTTATATTTGTATCTTTGATTTGAACTGATATTCTTGCTTTCACCCATCAAGCCACCAAAAGGATAATAGTGGTTTATCTGCTCAATTGTTCCACCTTCATCAACAACAAGACGATTGTTGCCCAAGTGGTCTTGAACATAGAAGTGATAGGTTGGAGCAAGTTGCGTTATTGATGTTACAGATACATTCTTTGGATACTCGTATGAGATATATCCACCTTCTATAAGCGTCTGCTTCAAAGTGTCATTTTCATAAATGAAATTACCACAATAGTCTGTCCAAGTATGCCTCAAATTCATTGCACTTGAAGCACCTTGTTCATTAGTTGTCTGTGGCGCAACTACTGGCATCGGGTTAATATAATAGTCGGTTCTCAATTTGGTTCCTTTTGCATCATAGGTGTAGAGTACTTTGCTTCCGTCGAGGAATTCAACTCTACTCGGCAAATTTATACAATTATATTCAATGTTGCAAATTCCATGGTTCAAATCCTTTTTCATGTTGCCATTTGCATCATATTCATATTCGATATCTTCGTCTGCACCATCCTTGAAATCAAAGCAATCTTTGTATATTGGATCCTGTGCGGAATCATCAACTTTAATAAGTTGATTGCCCTCATAGGTGTAGGTTAGATTGTCTATTTCATCAAACGTATTGTTGTTATGCAATCCATTACGATGAAGCGACAGAATATTTCCCATTACGTCATAGGTGTAGCAGGTTCGCCAAGCCTTTTTCTAAGCTCAGCGTTCTCGGTTTCCAACTCTCTGATGCGTTCAAGCAGTCGTGTACGTTTTGCTATGAATTCCTGATACCATTGTGAGGACATACTATCATCAAACTAAAGGTGCCAATACGAGACTTATGCTCCTTGTACTTACAATAAAGGTGACATGTAAAGCGGAAGATAGGTGATACCATCCTCTACTTTATAGTCAGCTGCATGCAAAACAGTAGGAGTGGTCATATACTCTCCAAACTTAT
>Ga0256405_10012398_pt1 | contig 10567 bp, 7 predicted proteins | sample RumenRJG_02DNA_FD_189096 | JGI IMG/M metagenome (GOLD analysis project Ga0256405, IMG submission 189096) | Bovine rumen microbial communities from Lethbridge, Alberta, Canada - RJG_02 | ecosystem: Host-associated > Mammals > Digestive system > Stomach > Rumen | place: Canada: Alberta | collected... | reverse complement strand
AAGGTCTTCTGCTGTACCTTCAAACATCAATTTCTTGATTCCAAAGCCCAAGATATCATCTGCTTGATCAAATAATTCTTTTGCTATCGGTGAATTTTCATAAAGGTCTTTTCCCATTCCGGGGAATTGTGAACCTTGTCCTGGAAATATGTATGCTATCATTTTTGTTGATTATTATATTTTTTCAGTTTGCAAATATACATTAAAAATTATGTTATTATATCTTTTTTCTTCATTTTTTTTAGTAACAAAGAAAATACACACTTATTATAATTAGATATAACAAACAAATTTTGTCTGATTATTTATCAATTACAGTGTACATCTGACCGCATTTTGCAGATATTGTAAAATCGTTGTTGCTGTCGCCGGTATGTATAAGGCATGTAGCAACTCCCGCTTCTGCTTTAATTTTCGAGGGTGACAACAATTGCGCTGTTCCCGATACCGAAAATTCTACTTCGTCTGACGATGTTACTACAACAGTGCCGTTTTCGTCAAGGATGTAACAATGTACCAATACAACATCGTTGGCTGCAACAAGTGTTCCGCTTTCGTCGATTACAAGTTTTATTTTTATCGGCTTCAACGGCGTTTTTACAACCGATTCTGTTACCGGACGTCCTTCCTGATTGTATGCAATGGCTTTTATCGTTCCGGCTTTTTCGCAATCTACATCAAAATAAAAAAATGAATGTTTGAGATTTTTGGTAGATGCATCTTTTACAGGTTTTTGTTTTCCTACTAACTTGTTGTCTACCATCAATTCTATTTCGCTGCAATTGCTGAATACTGATACGCCTTTGCTGACTCCCGGAATCCAATATGATGCGATGTTGCAAACGGGCTCTGAAAATGCTTTAAGTTCTTCGGCATCAATATCTTGTTGCGATTGGAAAAAGTAATATGCAAATTTCGGCATTCTGTTGATACTCATCAATCCTGAGTATTCCAAATCGTTGGAATATCCTCTGTTGTAATCAAACATCACCCAATATCCGTCAGCAAATGCCGAAGTTGAAAGGTTATCATTATGAGCTTCAATAAGATTTTTGGCTTGATGGAGCAAACGTTTTTCTCCTGATTCTATCGGCTGACGCGATGTGCGTTCTTCATCTTTCAAATCTTTCCAATCTTCTTGATTGAATCCGGCATTTTGTGCGTAATATTCCCAATCACCATATTCAGAAACAATTAGCGGCTGACTTGTTGTATCTCCGACCGGTCTGTGTTGACGCGCCTGAATGAAAATATCATATTTGCCTCGGCACCAACCTGCTGTGTAACAATATTCTGTCGGAAATTCTTCCTTCGCAATTTTGTTGGCATTTTGCATAAAAGATTCTGTCATCTGAGTTTCGTTGATAGAAAGTTCCCACGCCAAAATGCAAGCATGATTTCTGTCACGACGGATAAGATATTTACAATCATTGAGTTCATGAGCTTCAAAAATACTGTCACCAAAATACTGCCAACCCAAAACCGGATCCAAAACCATGATTCCGTAATGGTCACAAGCTTTCAGAAATGCCTCTGACTGTGGATAATGACTTGCTCTAACATAGTTGAAACCCGCTTTTTTGATTTTGTAAGCATCACGCCATTGGGCTTGGTCTGATACGGCGTAACCGACGTAAGGATATTCCTGATGACGGTTTACTCCCATCAAAAATTTCTGTTTGCCGTTGAGTTTCAAACCGTCTTTTGTGATTTCTACACTTCTGAACCCGAATTCTACTTCCTCGATTTCAAGAATATTGTCACCGTCAAAAATTTTTGCTTCAAATGTATAAAGCCATGGATTATCAGTATCCCAAAGTGTAATATTCTGTAATGTAAGCGAATCGGTAAAATCGCTTTCCTGTTTTGCGTCAAGAGTTCTTTTGATTTTACCTTTACCGATTACTTTTTTGTTGTGATCCAAAATCCTGTAACGGAAATCTACATCACGAGATTTTGAATAAGCATTACGAATATTTGCGGTAAAAATAACAGTACCGTGATTATCTGCAACATCGGAAGTTTTGATAAAAATACCGCCCGGATGTTCTTTTTCTTCAGCCGAATTTGTAATAGACAAAGAGTCGTTGGCACAGAGCCAAACATTTCTGTAAATACCGCCGTAAGTATTAAAATCCAATGTTTTCAGCGGTTTAGGACCTGTTACGGGATTATCATTGTTATCAAGTTTTACCACAACATAATTTTCACCGTTACGAGGTACAAAAGGAACAACAAAAGGTAAATAACCACCAACGTGAGTTATAATTTTTTCACCGTTTACCCAAACATCGGCAACATTCATTGCACCTTCAAATCTCAGGCTCATCATCTTGCCGTTCATTTTCTCGGGAATAGTAAATTTTTTCATGTAAAAACAAATGCCTTGCCACTGATTGTTAACCACAAGCGGCTCAATATTGGCAGTGTGCGGCAGTCTTACGGTTTCCATTCCGACAACCGGAGTGCCACGCAACAACGAATTTTCTATTTCGCTAACATTTGTAGAATCAGCTTTTACAAACGTCCACGAATTGTTGAAGTCAACATCCTCAACATTTGAATATACATATTCCTCGATGCAACTCGCAAATAAAGAGAATGTTACAATCAATAAAAACAATCTAAGTCTTCTCATCACTTTAATTCATACAGATAAATAAAATACTCGGTAAAAATAGAAAGAAAAAAACAAATAAGGAAATCAATTCTTTCATTTTGTTAAAAAAATAGTCTTTCACTTAAAAAAGGTTAATTAATTGTTAACTCATAGATTAATTATTAATTTAGCACCCGTAAAAAACTTGTAAAATTTGAAACAACATGGATAAAAATAGATTAATTCACAAAATCTTGCATGAAACCGGGGCAGAAGTATTTTCATTAAACAAATTCCCTGACAACGTAAAGACTGCTTACATCTCTATGATTGCATCGTTGGCATGGGCTGACGGCAGCATTGACGATCGCGAAAAACAAATCCTTGAGTCAATTGCGAAATCCGCCGGCGAGGACATCGCCAACCGTTTGGAAGATATCATAAACGAAACTCATGATTTCAGTCTTGACAAATACGACAATTGGGTAAAAGAAATCAACGACCAGCCGCTAAAAATTGCGCTTATGGTTGATATGTTTCTAACTGCATTTTCCGACACAATTTGTATGCAATCGGAATCTATCTACATGAAATACATCGCAGGAAAACTTGGTATCGACCTCGATTTGTATGACGTAATTCGCAGAAATGTAGAAGATTACCTCAAAGAAAAATCCGGAGAAGCCAAACCGGTAACATACGAAATCGGCGAAGCTCACAAAAGAGAAAACCGCGAGGAAACCGCCAAAGAGAGTGCATTCCGTCGTTTTGTAAATTCTATTATAAAAAGTTTGCTCACTGTAGTTTAATATCTTGTAAAACAACGAATTACACTAATTAAGCATGATTAATATCAATGGCAAACAGAAAAAGACAAAAATAAATTTGATTATAAAATTTAATTATTATATTTGCCATTGATAAAAATGAATTTTAAAGTAAATCAAACTTATAAAATAAATCAATCATGCTCAAGAAAATACTATATGTCACGATGTTGGGCTTATTGCTAACATCGTGCGGGCAAAATTCAACAAAAAACACAGAGAAAGACCTTCAAGCCGATCTCTTTGAAAAAATGCGGTCGCAAGACGTTGCAGAATTTGGCGCAGTAGAATACACAATCACAAAATTAGTACAATCCAGAGACGACGAAAAAACTCTTTGGGCAAGAATCAAAAACACTTTCGGAACTCGCAAAGTGCTGATGCGCTGCAAAGCAACAATGAAAGCCGGCATCGACCTCGGCGTCGGTAACTATAGGGCTGAAGTGGACAACGAGAAAAAATCCATTATCCTCAGCCTCCCTCACGCTACGGTCTTCTCTCCTATCGATATGGATATCAACGATGTAGAAATGCTTGTGGAAAACAAAGGCGTTTTGAGAGACGATTTTACATTGGAAGAACTTGTTGGTTTTCTCCAACTCGGTGAACAACAGATTCTTGCCGATGAAACAATCAAAAAAAATATCATAAAACAAGCTGAAGAAACTGCCGAACCGATGTTTAGAGCATTGCTGATTCAGCTCGGTTTTGAAACTATCAAAATAGAATTTGTCAACTTAAACTAAGCAGGAGATTACATCATGAAATTTTATATCAAACTAATTCTTACATTGATAATTATTGCGGTAATTGGAGTCGGCGTACTGTATTTTATAAGTCAACGAAAAGCTCCTGATGTGCCGTCGGTAGTTCAAACAACAAACGCAATCGACGAAATCAAAAAACTTAACGAGCTTTCCACACTTTATTACTATGATGAAAAACTTATCACAATTCAAAAACAAAAAAGCTCAACAACACAAGCTGCTGCAAGTATTGTAAATTCGATTACTGACTTTTTTAAGTCTGACAAATCAGAAAAAACAATAAGCACAACCAACGATTTGTCGGTAATCTGCAAAGTAACACTCCGATTGGGTTACAAATTGGAAGAAGTGTTTGATTCTACGCATTTTGCAGTATCAAACGATACAGTATATCTAAAACTTCCGGAAGCTCAGATTTTGGATACAATTCTCAATCCAACCGATTGTACAATATTCGCAGAAAAAGGCAATTGGAATCTCGACGAATTGAAAACCGTAATCAGCAAAGCCAAAATGGAAGCTGTAATTGATGCAAAGAACAACGATATCTACAACAAAGCAGGCGAATCGGGCAAAAAAGCGTTAGAAAAACTTTTCTCAACAGTCGGTTACAAAGTAGATTTTGAAGACATCAAAAATATAGAAAGACCGTCACTACAATAATTTTTACGCTTTCAACAACGGGAAACACAGAATTTTTATAAAGGACAATTTTCTCATCATTAGAAAAAAATCAGGGTTTCTGTGTTTTCCGCTGTTTAATTTTGTGACAAAAATTGAGTTGATAAAAATTTTACCACAAAAACGTCGTTAACTTTACACAATTTTCAAACAAAAAACAGTAAATTTGCAACGTAGAAAAATTACAAAAAACATCAATTATGGCAAAAGTTTTCAATCCGATATACGATACAGTTTTTAAATATCTCATGGAGGACAAGAGAGTTGCAAAAGTTCTCCTTAGCGGGATTTTGTCCAAAAACATCATAGACGTTGCCATTAAAAGTCATGAACATATAGTTCACCGTGGCGACGACTTGCAACTTCTGCGTATTGATTTTGCAGCAACGATTGAAAACTTAGACGGCACAAAAGAAACTGCTACAATAGAACTTCAAAAAGCCTCTGAGCCGGAAGAAGTTATGCGATTCCGCAGATATTTCGGCATACAGATGGCGAGCGATGACAATGCAGACGCTGTTATAAAACACCATCGCGACAAAGACAAAACTCCATATCAAATATTAAAACCGCGCCATATTTACGGTATTTTCATACTCGGACACAGTCTTGGCAAAGATTACGAATATCCGTTGATAAAGGGTCGTACAGTATTCACCGATGAAGACGACAACATTCTGAATTTCAGAACAAAAAGCGAATTCATCAATGGCATGACATACGATTTGTACATCATTCAAATCCCGCATTTACCAGAACGTCCGAAACGTCCTTTAGAGAAAATGCTTCGCGCTTTCGACCAGCGTTACAAGGTGGAAGGCAATGCAAAATTTGTAGATTTAAACGAAGATGAAGACGATTCTTCCGACTTCAATATTATCCTCAGACGACTTTTTCATGCTACTGTTAACGAGCAACTTCGCGGCGACCTCGACTATGAAGATTCATTAATTCGTCAAGCTTTATGGGAAAAAGCCGAACGCGAAGAACTCGAATATGAACTGAAAGAAAAAAGAAAAGAAATCGAAGCCAGCAAAAAAGAAATTGAGGCTGGTAAAAAACAAATTGAGGCCAGTAAAAAACAAATTGAGGCCAGTAAAAAAGAAATCGAAACCAAAGATAAAGAAATCGAAACCAAAGCCAAAGAAATCGAGGCTAGTAAAAAAGAAATCGAAACCAAAGCCAAAGAAATCGAAGCTAGTAAAAAAGAAATCAAAGCCAAAGACTCACAACTTGCAGCGTCAATAAAAATGCTGGCATCGTTGGGGGTTGCTCATACACAAATCGCTGAAACTCTCAAAATTTCTATTGAAGAGGTTCATAAGGTATTGAAATAAAAATACAAGAATAAACCCTAAAGCCTTTACCTATGGCTTAACTCGTAATTATTTAATTATCACTAATTCCGAAAAACTTTTTAAATGGCATTTCAAAAAGTTTTCGGAATTATGATTAAAGCAAAAGTGAAATTATTTTTCTGAATCGATTTTGATATATGTTTGTACCAAAGTCGTTTCTTCCAACGGATAGAAACACAAATTCTTTATAACCGCCGGAACAAGAATAGTTTCACCTTTTTTGAGATCAACAAAATTTCTGTCGTCATCGTATTCTATACGACATTTTCCGTCGGTACACATATATATAATAAACGAATCAATTTCCGGTGTATCTTTCTCAATCGGCATATTAAAACGGAAAATGTTGGTAGTAAAATACTTACAATCAACAGCATTAACCGTTTTGTTGATTTCGGAATTGTATTTTACTCGATAATCATTGTAAAACTTGTAGTCAATAGCATCAACAGCCTGATGATTATGAAGTTCTCGCGATTTGCCGTTTGAATCTACTCGATTGTAATCAAATATACGATATGTTATATCGCTATTTTGCTGAATTTCAGCAAGTAATATACCTTTTCCGATAGCATGAACCCTACCCGACGGAATAAAAAATACGTCACCTTTTTTTACTGGCATAAAATTGAGAATATCCATAAGTTTACCGTTTTTCACTGTTTCAAGATATTCTTCTTTTGACATCTCTTTGTTGAAACCGTTCACAAGCTGCGCACCGGGCTCTGCATCAAGCACATACCACATCTCGGTTTTACCAAATGATTCATGCCGTTGCCAAGCTAATTCGTCGTCAGGATGTACTTGTACAGAAAGATTATCGTTGGCATCAATAAATTTTACAAGCAAAGGGAAATTGTTACCAAAATTGTCGTAAACAACGTCGCCGACAAGGTCTCCCATATAGACTTCCAAAATTTCGTTAAGAGTATTTCCTGCAAGGAAACCGTTTGAAATCACTGAATTGTAATCGTCAACACCCGAAATTTCCCAACTTTCGCCACAACGGTCCGGTACTTCTGAACGATTAAAAATTTTTTTAAACTTGTCACCACCCCAAATTGGTGTCTTGTAAATAGGTTTGAATTTTAAAGGATACAAATTATTTTCCATGATACTAGTGTGTTATGAAAAAGAAAATTTAGAAATTTGGCTTTCGGTATCAAATTTGTATTTTGATTACCAAAATTATTTAACTATATTTGCCAAATCATTTGCAAATTTAACACTTGGCAAATATAAAAACAATAAAAACAATATCAAAATATTTATTTTCATCAGCTTGAATATCAATATTTTGAACAATAATTATGAAAATATCAGAAATTAAGTACAAAAAATTTTGGAAGTGAACAAAAAAAATTTGTATTTTTCTGAATTAAAATAGGATAGAAATTTAGCGTACAAAAATCAACATACGGGCTTATGAAAAAGCTAAAACTCAGTGTAAAATCCAAATTCAATCTTATATTGATAGCGTCATTATTGCCGTTTGCAATAGTGAGTACAATTTTTGCGTATCTGCTATCACAAAATAAGTCTTACGAAACTTACGAAGAGAGTGTATCGGAGATTAAATTATCGTATTTGAGATTAAAAGAATACGAACAGTCGTTTCTTTTGAATTATCCAAACGATAATGTATTCTTCAAAACTACTGAAAATGAGTATTTAAGAAAATTTGAACTGGAAAGCAAACAACTTGATAAAGATCTTGATGTATTGCTCAATAACCCAACTACACAACAATTGGATTTGAGCGACAAGATTTATATGCTCAAGGAAAATGCCGACAGTTACGAAGATTTGTTGAAAAGCATTTCTTCCAAAATTTACCAACGCGGTAGTTTTCAAACCGGTATCATAGGCGAAATTGAAAGAAGTTACGCTAACGCAGTTTCGCAAAATTCTTTGGATTTGTCGGTATTGGCTTCGTTGAAAGAAATGGAAGTACAATATCTCAGTCGTAAAGACAAAACTTATTACGACAAATTTATTTCATTGTATACACATTTTATGGGAGCAGCTCCGGGTAATGTGGACGATGTTGACATCACAATTACTACAGACTCGCTTCTCATTGACTCTGTTGCTCATGCCGTTGTAAATGCTACTCACAACGATGTGTTGAAAAATGCCGACAAACTGAAACCGGTAAACGACCTCAAAAGATATTTTACAGCTCTTATAAAAATCGATAAGGAAATCGGTTTCAACCGTGAAGAAGGTCTTTTGTTTGACATCCAAGTTGAAAAAGCAAAACTTGACGATATTAATTCTATCATAAAATCAGTACAAGATGTTAAAACCGATTCTATGAATTTAACCAGAAATTTTTTCATCGGATTGGTTATAATACTGATTTTGGGATTGATAATTGCGCATATCAAGATTTCTAAAACAATAAGCGTAGGCATCGAAAAAATCGGCGGTTACCTTATTCAACTCTCCAAAGGTATTTTGCCTGACAAGGAAATTCCGGCGGACGGCAACGACGAACTTTCGGAAATGGCTGAAAACTTAAACAAATTTGCTCGCGGATTGAAACAAACAACTGAATTTGCAAGTTCTATCGGTGCAGGAAATTTGGATACTGAATTCAAACCGTTGTCAGAAAACGATATTCTTGGTAACTCGTTGTTGGAGATGCGTAGCAACCTTTACAAATCTCAACAGGAAGACGAAAAACGTCAGCACGAAGATGATTTGCGTAAATGGTCAAATGAAGGTTTGACTCAGTTCTCTGAAATTCTCCGTCAAAGTACAAGTAATATTTCGGAATTGTCAAACAACGTTTTGAAAAGCTTGATTCACTTCTTGAATGCAAATCAAGGCGGTTTGTTCCTTTACAACGATTCCAACAAAGATGATATTCACTTGGAACTTGAAGCATCTTACGCTTACAATCAAGAACGTAAAAAGAAAAAGAAAATATATCTCGGCGAAGGTCTTATCGGTACATGTGCGATTGAAAAATCTTACGTTTACCTCACTGACTTGCCGGACGATTATTTAACAATTACCTCAGGATTGGGCGGCAGCAATCCGTCAAGCCTTTTGATTATGCCGCTGAAAGTGGAAGATCAAATTTTCGGTGTGTTGGAAATTGCATCGTTCAGAAAAATGGAACGTCACGAAATAGATTTCGTTGAAAAAGTTTCTGAGTCTATTGCGTCAACACTCTCTATTGCAAAAATCAACCAAAGAACAGCCGACCTTCTTACACAATCTCAGCAGCAAGCCGAAGAAATGGCATCTCAAGAAGAAGAAATGCGTCAAAACCTCGAAGAACTTGTTGCTACTCAGGAAGAATCAGCAAGAAAAGAGGCAGAAATGCAATCAATTCTTAATGCCGTTCACTCTTCTTCTTTGGTAATAGAATACGACTTAACAGGAAGAATCACAAGTGTTAACGAAGCTTTTTGTCGTACATTAAATATTGAACGTCAACAAGCAATAGGACGCAGTCAGGATGAATTCCGTGATACCAGCGACCCGATTTCTATGCAGGATTCCGATTTTTGGTCTCGTGTAAAAGACGGTGAAGTAATAAAACGTACTGACAAATATTTGGTTTCCGGCGAAGAACACTGGTTGCAACAAGTTTTCACACCGATTCTTGACTCCGATGGTTTCCCGTACAAGATTCTCAACATGGCAACCGATATTACTTCGAGCAAAAAACAGGAACTTGAACTTCAGGTTCAAGCAGAAAAAATGGCGGCTCAAGAAGAAAAATTGAGACAAAATCTTGTAGAACTTCAGAAAACGCAAGAATCAATGGCAACTCAGCAAGACGAGCTCAACGATGTTAACAGAAAACTCAAGAGCAACGAGGAAATATTGATGAAAGCGGTTTCAAAATCGCAAGAACAAGAAAAAGAGTTGCAAACCAAAGTTTTGGAACTCAACAGATTGCACAAAGAATTGGAACTTCAGCAAGCCGAAATTCTTGAACAAAACAAAGAACTTCAAGAGAAAGAAAGACTTCAAGCAAAAGCATTACAAGATGCCGACAAAAATCTTGAAAGAGCAAGAGTTAAAATCATGGCTGAATTTGTCAGAAATCTTGAGCGTCAAAGTAATGTTATGGACAAAGCGGAAGACCTTTTGCGTCACTCTCCAAACGTGCCGAAGGAATCAATCGAAACTATGCACGAAGTTAACAGCGAGTTCAAAGTTTTGATTTCAAAATACAAAGTAGAATAACATTGATATAATAAATATTGATTCTTTAATTTTTATGAGGCTGCTCAAAATTATCGTAAGATAAATTTGGACAGCCTTTTTTTATTTAGTTTCGTTGTTTTTTTCTTTTAACTTTTCCTTAACCAT
>Ga0256405_10012396_pt1 | contig 10567 bp, 7 predicted proteins | sample RumenRJG_02DNA_FD_189096 | JGI IMG/M metagenome (GOLD analysis project Ga0256405, IMG submission 189096) | Bovine rumen microbial communities from Lethbridge, Alberta, Canada - RJG_02 | ecosystem: Host-associated > Mammals > Digestive system > Stomach > Rumen | place: Canada: Alberta | collected... | reverse complement strand
AAGTATTTTTAAGTTGCATCTCATCGCCAATTAAGTCGTGTCGCAAATATGTCGCAAAATTACGGTAAAAATCCGAAAAAAGCAAGAAATGAAACAAAGTTTAACAATAACAAAAAGTGGTGTAACCACTTGGATTACACCACTTTCTTATGATTTTCTTATTGTTGCTTACCTATTCTTACTTCACCTCCTCGAAGTCGGCATCCTGGATGTTCTCATCCTTTGGAGCCTCCTGCTGAGCCTGTTGCTGACCAGCAAAAGGATTGTCCTGAGGACCAGCCTGAGCACCCTGGGCACCCTGATACATCTGCTGTGAGGCAGTCTGCCAAGCAGCATTAAGGGCGTTGATGGCGTTGTCGATAGCAGCGATATCGCCAGCCTTGTGGGCATCCTTCAACTGCTGGAGAGCCTGTTCGATAGCGGGCTTGTGCTGAGCAGGAATCTTATCGCCAAGCTCCTTCAACTGATTCTCAGTCTGGAAGATCATGGAGTCTGCCTGATTCATCTTGTCAACACGCTCACGCTCCTTCTTATCAGCCTCTGCATTAGCCTCAGCCTCAGCCTTCATGCGGTTGATTTCATCCTGTGACAGACCTGATGAAGCCTCAATGCGGATAGCCTGCTCTTTACCAGTAGCCTTGTCCTTGGCAGAAACCTTGAGGATACCGTTGGCATCGATGTCGAAGGTTACCTCAATCTGAGGAATACCACGACGTGCAGGAGCAATACCTGTCAGGTTGAAGATTCCCAGCTGCTTGTTTTGGTTAGCCATAGGACGCTCACCCTGCAGTACGCGGATAGTTACCTCTGTCTGATTGTCAGCTGCGGTAGAGAATACCTCGCTCTTCTTGCAAGGAATGGTCGTGTTGGCCTCAATCAGCTTGGTCATTACACCACCCATGGTCTCGATACCCAGTGTCAGCGGAGTAACATCGAGCAATACGATGTCGCCTACGCCACCTTCCTTGTTCAGGATAGCACCCTGGATAGAAGCACCAACGGCTACCACCTCGTCAGGGTTAACACCCTTTGAAGGCTCCTTGCCGAAGTAGTTCTTTACGAGTTCCTGTACAGCAGGGATACGGCTTGAACCACCTACGAGGATTACCTCGTCAATATCAGCAGTATTCAGTTTGGCATCAGCCATAGCCTTCTGACAAGGAGCCAGACAAGCCTGGATGAGTCCGTGAGCCAACTGCTCGAACTTAGCACGAGTCAAAGTCTTTACCAAGTGCTTGGGCACACCACCAACGGGCATGATGTAAGGCAGGTTAATCTCTGTGCTTGTGCTTGAAGACAGTTCAATCTTAGCCTTCTCAGCAGCCTCCTTCAGACGCTGCATAGCCATTGGGTCGCTCTTCAAATCGGCACCCTCGTCGTTCTTGAACTCCTGTACCAGCCAGTCGATGATAACCTGGTCGAAGTCATCACCGCCCAGGTGCGTATCACCATTGGTAGAAAGTACCTCGAATACGCCACCACCGAACTCCAGGATAGAGATATCGAACGTACCACCACCGAGGTCGAATACTGCAATCTTCATATCCTTGTTAGCCTTGTCAACACCATATGCCAAAGCGGCAGCTGTAGGCTCGTTGACGATACGACGTACATTAAGACCTGCAATCTGACCAGCCTCCTTCGTGGCCTGACGCTGTGAGTCTGAGAAGTAAGCAGGTACAGTGATAACGGCATCGGTTACCTCCTGACCCAGATAGTCCTCAGCAGTCTTCTTCATCTTCTGCAGTACCATAGCAGAAATCTCCTGTGGAGTGTACTTACGTCCATCGATGTCTACACGAGGATAGCCTCCCTCGTTGACAACAGTATAAGGTACGCGCGAGATTTCCTTCTCGGTCTGCTGCCAGTTCTCACCCATGAAACGCTTGATAGAGTAAACGGTATTCTTTGGGTTGGTGATAGCCTGACGCTTGGCAGGGTCACCAATCTTACGCTCACCGTTTTCCACGAAGCCCACCACAGAAGGCGTGGTGCGCTTGCCTTCGCTGTTAGCGATAACTACTGGCTCGTTGCCCTCAAATACGGCAACGCAGCTGTTAGTTGTTCCTAAATCGATTCCAATAATCTTTCCCATAATTCTATATTTTTTAATTGTTAATATTCAAAAAGTGTCGACTGATAAACAGCAAAGCATGTGCCAAAACATATTTTTTCCAATATTATGATGACATTTTGGCATAAGTATGAAAAAAAAAGCTTATCTTTGCAGCACATTATTGAATCAATAGTAAAAACTGCATTGCATGAAAAGAATGGTTTTATTGGCAGGACTTGCCTTTGCTCTGCTGACTGCTACAGCGCAAGATAGTCCTTATATTGTAAAGACCAAGGGTGTGAAGAAGACCGTAAAGAAGGCTAAGGAGGATGCTGCTGCCTTGGAGGATGAGAATGAAGCTACTGACTTTATGGGCAGGAATTTCCGTTTCTATAGCATGTGCGACTGGAAGGAAGGCATGCGCTTCATGGTGATTCCTGAGAAGTATGACCTGTTAGTAACCACCTTCCGTGATGCCACGAATGATAAAGGGGTGAACAATGGTATGTTGCGCCACAAGATCATGATCTATAAAGGTCATGAGGATATGCCTAATGGCAGGGTTCATATCAACTTCCTATGTGAAGATGAGAACCGCGACTATTACTATGAATTGCCCAACGGAACATTTGACGAATATTGCTATGGCAAGATGGGTGTTCCAACACTGGCCTATCTGGGTGATGTGGACAAGGCTCGCGAGTTGCTGGTTGGCAAGACATTGCTGACTCGTACGCAGAATTTCCGTGTAGATACAGAATATGATGGTGATGGCTATCGTGATGTTTCTATTGATAAGAATAAGGTGGTAGAGGTGAGAGCCATTGGAGTGGGCACTCGTTCATTTCCTGTGAAGATTGTGGTAGAGGACGAGAATGGCGAGCAGTTCTATCAGAATGTGGCCATGAGTAAGACGAATTGTGGTATGCGCGATGATGAACTTGCTTTAGATGACAATGAGAGATTCCTGTTCAAGAACTCTTTTGAATTCACTGATGACAATATGTCAGTATCGGCTGACGTCAGGGATTACCTGAATGCTACCGTCCACACGAAGGTGGCTACCAGCATGAGTAGTAAGGGCTCTGGTAAGGTTCGCGACATCAGAGTGCCTCGCTTTACTGGTTTCGTAATTGATGAAATCAAGCCTATGAAGAACAATTACTTTACCCTGACCCTACGTGAGACTGAGAGTCGTCGTATCTATTATAAAGATGTATACTTTAATCAGGTCAATGAGGGTGAAGATAGTGCAGCTGTCAAGGAAGATTTCTTTGGTTATCTCTTCGCGATGGGTGAGGGCGAGGCTCGTAGCACCAGCAAGGAGACACGTGCTGCCATCCGTGAGGGTCGTGTTATTCGAGGCATGACAAAGGATGAGGTAGAGATGGCTGTTGGTGAGGCTTCCAGAAAGATTGAGAGTGACGATCACTTGCACGTATGGCTTTATGCTCGTTCAAACGGTGTTGTACTTGACGTGATTTTCAACGAGCAGGGCACTGTAATGGAAGCTAAAGCTCGTCTGGGTGATGTTAATGAGGATCTGCCTGCTGCCCAGAAAAAGAAGACTATCAAGAAGGGAGCTAAGAAGAATACAACTCCAGTTGATACAACTCCGAAAGAAACTACCAAGAAGAAAGTCCAGAAGAAAAATGTAGGTGGTATTCTTGGAGGTACGATGGAAACGGGTTCGCCAATAGAAGAATAAAAAAATAGGGGAGTAATTTTATTCACTCCCTTACTTTTTGCTATTACTTCTCTGCTCTTTACTTCTCTGTGATGGCCTCCATAATCTTGGCCTCCAGTTCCTCGCACAACTCTGGGTTGTCCATCAGCAACTGCTTGGTAGCATCGCGACCTTGAGCCAGCTTCTGATCCTCGTAGCTGAACCAAGAACCGCTTTTCTTGATGATGTTGTATTCAACACCCAAGTCAACGATTTCGCCCACCTTCGAGATGCCTTCGCCAAAGGTGATCTCAAACTCAGCCTTGCGGAAGGGAGGAGCCACCTTGTTCTTCACCACCTTCACACGTACTTGGTTACCAATGATGTTGTCGCCATCCTTAATGGCTGTCACCTTGCGGATGTCTAGACGTACAGAAGCATAGAACTTCAGGGCGTTACCACCCGTTGTTGTCTCAGGATTGCCAAACATGACGCCAATCTTCTCGCGCAACTGGTTGATGAAGATGCAGGTGGTGTTAGTCTTGGCAATCGTTCCTGTTAGTTTGCGCAGTGCCTGACTCATCAGACGAGCATGCAAACCAACGGCTGAATCGCCCATGTCACCCTCAATCTCCTTCTTGGGAGTCAATGCAGCTACTGAGTCAACAACCAGAATATCTACTGCTGATGAGCGAATCAGCTGGTCTGCAATCTCCAGAGCCTGCTCACCATTGTCTGGCTGAGAGATATAAAGGTTGGCGATATCTACGCCCAACTTCTCAGCATAGAAACGGTCGAAGGCGTGCTCAGCATCGATGAATGCAGCGATACCGCCTGCTTTCTGACACTCAGCGATGGCGTGAATAGCCAGTGTTGTCTTACCAGAAGATTCAGGACCATAAATCTCGATGATGCGTCCTTTGGGATAGCCACCAACGCCCAATGCAGCGTTTAGTGAGATAGAACCCGTAGGTATTACCTCAACATTTTCTACTTTCTCATCGCCCAGTTTCATGATGCTGCCCTTGCCAAAGTCTTTTTCAATCTTCGACATAGCAGCCTGCAAGGCTTTCATTTTCTCCTGTTGTGGGGTGAGAGCTTCACCCTCAGTTTCTTTCTTTGCCATATTGTCAATTTACAATTTTACAATTTACTATTTATTTGATTGTTTACAATTTAGAGTTCCAAGTCTCCATCGTGGATTTCGTGCCAAGGCAGACCCTGCTTGTTCAGCTGCTCCATAAATGGATCGGGATCGAACTCTTCTACGTTGTGAACGCCTGGGGTGTTCCAAAGTCCCTTGCAGAACATCATGGCACCAATCATAGCTGGAACACCAGTGGTATAGCTGACGCCCTGCATGCCTGTCTCCTCGTAGGCTGCACGATGTGAGCAGTTATTATATACATAATAGGTGTGTTCCTTGCCATCGTTGCCAATACCACGAATGCGACAGCCAATAGAGGTCTGGCCCTCGTAGTTCTCGCCCAGATCCTGTGGATTAGGCAGTACGGCCTTCAAGAACTGCAGGGGTACAATCTTTACTTTTGCTACACCACTGCCATCAGCCAATGGAGCCTCATATTCTACCTCGTCGATACGACTCATGCCAATGTTCTGAATTACCTCAAGGTGCTTCAGATACTGCTGGCCGAAGGTCATCCAGAAGCGAGCACGCTTGATGGTAGGATAGTTGATAACTAGACTCTCAATCTCCTCGTGATGCAACAGATAGCTGTCGCGAGGACCAATCTCAGGATAAGTCAGGTCCTTGTGAATCTCTAAGGGTTCCGTCTCAACCCACTTGCCATCTTCCCAATACAAACCCTTCTGGGTAATCTCGCGGATGTTAATCTCTGGATTGAAATTGGTGGCGAAAGCTTTGTGGTGGTCGCCAGCGTTACAGTCAACGATATCCAGATACTGAATCTCCTTGAAGTGATGCTTAGCAGCATAGGCTGTATAGATTGAAGTTACGCCTGGGTCAAAACCACAACCCAAGATGGCTGTCAGACCTGCTTTCTCGAAACGCTCGCGATAAGCCCACTGCCATGAGTACTCAAAGTGAGCCTCGTCCTTAGGTTCGTAGTTGGCAGTATCCAGGTAGTTGCATCCGCAAGCCAGACAGGCATCCATAATCGTCAGGTCCTGATAGGGCAGGGCCAGGTTGATAACCAACTCGGGCTTGTAGTCGCTGAACAGTGCCTTCAATTGCTCCACATCGTCTGCATCCACTTGGGCGGTCTTGATGTCCAGCTTGTAGCCAGCCTTGTGGATATCCTCTACTATCTTGTCGCACTTCGCCTTTCTGCGACTAGCAATCATAAACTCTGTAAACACGTCAGCATTCTGAGCAATCTTGAATGCTGCTACTGTGGCGACGCCACCAGCGCCAATCATTAAAACCCTACTCATATTTTCAATTTATTTAGCTATTTAGTTATTTACAATTGATTTCGTCTGCTTTGATGCCCAATGCTGCCATCAGCGAGTAGCCCAGTATCTCTTGCTTGAAGTTTCCTCCCTGCATGGGTTGCATCGAGAGTACTGTGATGTGCTTCTCGTCGTCAGCATGTTTCAATCCTTCGCGAACCTTATTATATATATGCTCTGCGTCAGGCACCACTACCATTCGTTTCACCTCCTCTGCATTGCTGATAACCTGCATCGAATCGACGAAAAGGTCGTCCATCGTAGTCAGGTCTTCCACCTTGACGCAACTGATCAGGAATTCGCCTACAGGTCCGCTGAACGCTTTCCCATCCAGTTCTGCAAAGTTGCCAGGATTGAAATTGTCCATTTTCGCATTCTTGTGCAACAAGACTACCTGTGTTTGCGAAACATTTGATTTTATCCCTCCATCCAGCGCCACGCATTCCATCCACTGGGCCATATCCGCCTTGGGAATCTGCCTGCCAATCATGCGTTCGAAGTTGACTATCAGGTCAAACGCAACCTTGTCGACGTAGTCTGCGTCGACAAGGATAACGTTCTCGCACCATTTCGTTTCTTTCATACGTGCAAAGGTACGAATAAGTGAGTAAAAAGCCAAACTTTTTGAGTTTTTTTATTTGGTATAAAAGTCAATCATGCGGATTAGGGCCTGCTTGCAGACCAGACAGAACTCAGGCTCCTTGTTGGTGCGCATCCTGCAATTCTCAAAGCCTCGCCATACACCTTTCGAAAGATAGCCTCCACCTTCTACAAGTCCTGCTTTGCCTTCCTTTACCAGATTCTCCCATTTGCCCTTGAAATCGTGCTTGGTAGTCAGGTTGGGTTCCCAGGGCTCTGTATCAGCAAAGTACATGGGGTCGCTGTCGCCATAGGGATATTCGTCGCCCAAGCCTCCAAAGCTATGCCCAAACTCATGAACCACCACAGGCTGGAACCAGTCTCCGTGGGTATAGCTCAGGTTATAGGAATTGTAGATGCCTCCACCTCCGTAGTGATTGGTGTTCACCAGAATGATGATATGCTCGTAGGGCGTGCCTGCCAATACGTCGTGCAACTTCTTCAGATGCAGGGTTGTCAAATAACGATCACTATAAAAAGTGTCGAAGTGCGAGCCCAATGCAGTGTGTCTCCAGATGCCCTTCGATGGTTCACTGGTGCCACTCTCTGCTGAGGGCGACATCACAGCCACCATGTTAAAACGGTTCTGCATCTGTTTGAAAGGTTCGTGCTTGAAGAGTGCCTTCATCGCCACCTTGCAATCGTTGAGGAATACGTCCATCTCGTGTTGCTGATAACCCTCTGCCACATAAGCCACATGAATACAACGGGTGGTGTCTGAGGCTTGCTGTAGGGTAACGTAGGGAGTCACCTTCTGCTCGCCAGCCTTGCGAATCAGTATGTCCTTTGGGTCTACGCTATGCGTCATTGTGGCAATCACATGTTCGTGATAGTTGCGCAACTCAATGGTAATCTCTACAGGCTGTTTGGGGAAGGGCATCAGAAACACGTTCTCAAACGACTTCTGCGTATGCTTCGACTCCTCAGTGGCAAGCCATTCCTGAAAGAGACTGGAGAAACTGTGGCGATAAATCACCTTGCCACTCGCCTTGTCCTTGACTATCATCTGCCCACTTCCCTTCAGGGGCACCTCAGCCAAACGCTGGCGTTTGCCATACCATTTGGGTAGAGCCACCAATTCATCTACATAAATCTGTTGTTGCTCATTGTTTCCACAGAAAGTATAGTCTATCCGGAGGGTGCGATCCTCGAAATAGTCGTCAAAATGCTGAGCCCACACGTAGTGTATCGCCAGCATCAGCAGGGTAGAAAGGATTATTCTTCTCATCTTATCTTTTTTATCTTGCAAATTTACGCAAATCCCTGCTATCCTCCAAACTTTTAGGTGAAAAAGCGTGTGGGTTGTTGGGCTCCATACTATATCAACATGGGCTCTATACACTATCTGCATGTGTTCCATACGCTATCCACATCCGTTCCATAGTCTGGAACGATGTGTTTCTCCTAAAGAAACAGAGTGTTTCTCCTACGGAAACAAAGTGTTTCTCCTAGAGAAACAAAAGCGAAACACTATTAAAAGCGAAGATAACTCCCTTAAAACATTAAAGCGAGGCTGCTTTTGCAGGCAACCTCGCTTTGTAATTATTATAATAAGGTGTGATTACTTATTAAAGAACTTACGACCGTTCTGGATAACGATACCCTTGTAGCTCTTGTCAACCTTCTGACCAGAGAGGTTGTACATAGGAGCGTTGGGATTCCAAACCTTGTTCTTTACAGTCTCAATGTTGGTTGAGCCACCAGGAGTGAACTGGAAACCGTAGATGCCAATCTGGGTGTCAGGTGAGAACATAACATAAGTCTCATTTACTGGCAGTGTAACATTAATATAGCCAATGAATTGGTTGTTGACATCAGTAGCTACTACATAGTCCGTTGTAGTATGAACGGTATATTCGTTGCCATTGTTGTTATCATAACCTTCTGCATTGTATTGGTCTTGAGCCAAAATAGTTCCATCAGATTGCTTTACAAAATAAACCTTTCTGTTTTTTCCTGCCTTAGGGATGCGAACGCCGATTTTCAAAGAACCTGCTTGAGAAATCTTGATTGAGGTAAAAGCTCCCTTTGATGGTGCTGCGCCAACCTCTGGTGTCCAGAATGTTTGGTATTCATTGGGACATTTGAAACTTGGGGCGCCATCGTTATTGTATACCCAATATCCAAAATAGGTGGCCGTAGGATTACCCTTAGGAGAAACGTATACGTTAAACTTTGGATTGCATGCATCTGTTGACAAGGCATTATTACCATCTGTTTGGTCACTGATAGCCCATGCATTTGCTGCTGTATTGTCGTTAGCATTTGGTGTAGATACTAATGACATTTCTACACTAGTTGTAGAAACTTTTAATAAATAGTCTGTCAACTCAACTGGAACAGCCTGACTGAATGCTGTCGCATCGTCTGTTTCTTTGGGAAGTGGAGACTCTTCAGTACCTACACCCTTGTTGTTTGGTGAAGTGTTAGCAACAGATGTAATCTTTCCTTCTGCGAACTTAGTGTATTTATATTTTTCTGCTTCTTCAACATAGGTTTGCTCCAAAACTGATGTTATGTCCAATGTTTCAACAGAGCCACCGCCACCAGCTACAAGCTCGAAAGCAAAGAAATTCAATGAACCTACAGGATAAGTAACAGCAACAGTTCCTGCTTTTACACTAACACTGATGATAGGATAAACACTCACGTCACCTACTTCGACTTTATCGGTTTCTTGAACAACCTTGTTGTAAAGTTCTGTTTCGTTTTGAGTAAGAACGAGGTTGCGATCTGTAGCGCTGTTTGAACCAGTTCTAACATAAACTTTAAGAGTACCGTCTGCAGGAATTGTTAAAGTCATGTTGTTTTTTGAACCAGATTTTCCACCAGTCTTAAGGCATCCTTCAATCTTTTCGTATGCATCAGCTGTTCCAAAATTGTTTGACTTACTGTCGTCTGTAGCAAGTTTGCCGTCTGTATCGACATATTCCAACTTGAAACCGTCTTTCTCATAAGATGCCTGAAGAGCCCCCATGAAAGTTAGTCTCTGTGCGTTAACACTTATGGCTACAAACGCCATTGCAATTAGAGTAAAAATTTTCTTCATAAGCATAAATGTTTTAGTTTATAAATTAAGTTAAAATGTTATGTCTTAGCGTCTTTGTGCGTCCACCAATTCTATGGTTAAGAGTAGGGTTCTGCACACTATGCGCTGCAAAAGTAAGGTTTTTCTGCGAAATGAACAAACTTTTTAAGAGTTTTTTTCTTTTTGCAAAAGAAAAAGGAGTTAGCATTGTGCTAACTCCTTGATTTTCTTGGCGCTTCAGGATGGGCTTGGATTTAAGAAGATGAAATCAATAGAAATATTTAGAAATCATAAGAAACTGAAAAACAATTAGTTATGAAAACGTATCAAATAGTTTTCAAAAGTTAAAATTTCGACTTCTTTCAAAAATTGGGTGCAAATTGGGTGCAACTTTCGGAGAAAATGTGTATCTTTGCACCCAGTTAAACGTATAAGTTATGGCACAATTTTTTCTAAGAACTAAAAGAGAAACAGGGGAGTCTCCCCTTTATACCAAAATAAGACGCAATGGAATGCAGATGTATATATGTACAGGCATACGCGTAGATATACAAGAGTGGAATAAGGCGCAAAGGAGCCTTGCAGCCATGCGACGTTATGAGAATACTGAAGAAGGAGCTAAAGTCCATGATCTGCAAATGAAGGTAACAAAGGCCATTGACACGCTTTATGCCGAGAACAAAATAAACACGAAGGAAGACAAGGCCATTATTGAGCAGGCTTTATCCGCCATTGTCAATGGCAC
>Ga0256405_10012395_pt1 | contig 10568 bp, 21 predicted proteins | sample RumenRJG_02DNA_FD_189096 | JGI IMG/M metagenome (GOLD analysis project Ga0256405, IMG submission 189096) | Bovine rumen microbial communities from Lethbridge, Alberta, Canada - RJG_02 | ecosystem: Host-associated > Mammals > Digestive system > Stomach > Rumen | place: Canada: Alberta... | reverse complement strand
TGCCATCGGTGTTCTTCGCCCAATAGATTACATTGAGCGGAAAGCCCCTGCGGATAGTGTTGACAACCGCATCCCTCTGCTTGTCCTTGTAAACGAATTCCCTCTGATACGCAGGGCGGATATTGAGTTTGCCGTTGTAGCCGATAACCCCGTTCTCATCGTTGTTGTTGATGTAGTTCTTTGCGATTTCACGCACGGTAACATCGAGTTGTCTGATATGCATAATTCCTTGTTTTTAAGTTTCTGATACAAAGGTAAGCAAAATAAATGAGATTTCCAAATTTATTTTTAATTTTCTTCACCCGGACGGATCCCAGGAGAGCCCGCCGCTGTTCTGTTGATCATATTGCATAATATAGCAAAAAAATCGACAATTCCAAATAAAAAACAAAAAAATCCGCATCTTTCGATACGGATTCTTTTAACGAAATGATATTAAACTATTTTAAGAAAAAAAAGTGTCTAACAAGGCAGTTTGAAATTGTGGATGCCGTAAACCGTTATACTTTGTGCGACTATTTCGGAGTTAATGAAATTGTACGGCAAAAACACTCTCACTGCGCAAACATCGATGGGCAGGCGGTATATTCAAGAATACTTATTAAGCGCATTTGCGCTTAATTAAAATTCTTGCAAAAAGTTTTTTGCCTTCAACAAACGGGTAGCCGTAATTATATTCATTAACATTTGTGTTGCACATTGATGCCACAATTTCAAACTGTTCGGGGCAATAAACATCAAGGAAAGTAATAGGCACACCCATAATCCCATTGTAATCCATTGGAATTTCAGCGACTTTATTCACATTGATTGCATCAATATTGTCGTAATGCTTGTACTCATTCGAGTACCTTTTGTATAAATCCAGTTTTTGATACCTTTTTTCCGTTGGGATATTGGTGTACCATCCGCAATTTCTAAATTTAACCACATTCTCATCGGGATTGAAAACGCCATCCGAATATTCAGTGGTTACACTTTTTCCGAGTTTGAAGTATGCGTTGCCGCCGCTAAAACCCCAACCCATCCAAAGCCTATTTTCTTTAATGTAAGGGAAAATTTCTTTTGTAATAGCCGCATTTTTAGGGCCCACAATGATAAACTTCTTCCCATAGTCCATAAGTTGCTTGACATATTCACGGAACAGGGAGAAAGGCGGATTGGTAACAACCACATCGGCTTCCTTGAGGAATTCAATGCACTCATCACTACGGAAGTCACCGCTACCCTCGAGTTCCTTGATAGTGATTTCCTCATCCTCAACCTTGCGGTTGCCGTTCTTGTCACCCTCATAGATAAGCACAACGCCCTTGCCCTCGGCTTTGTAGCCGGTGGTGATAAGTTTCTTGAGTCCTAAAAACTCAAAGTTCTTGGAGAAGTATTTGAAGAAGTTGGATTCCCGTGCGTCATCGCAGTTGCAGTAAACGACTTTGCCCTTGAAGAAGTCCTTGTAGTGGGACATTTCCTTTTCAATATCGGTGAGCATCGTGTAGAATTCATCGTTCTTTGCTACCTTAGCTGCGTGGAGGTTGGAGTTCTTTGCCATAATCTTAAATAGTTTTTGTTATCTCATTTCGTTGGTACAAAGGTAAGCAAAATTTTTGGATTTACCAAATTTTTCTGCAGTTGATTTCAAAAAAAATATCTCGAAGCCCGTTACTGTGGAGAACAGGGGATCGCACGCTCGACGGCGCCTCTATATTGTCTTAATATAACAAAATTCTTGAGAATTCCAAATAAAACAATAAAAAAACACCCACGTTTTCTCGTGAGTGTTCGGATAGGCACTTGTTTAAGTATATTACTCTGCTTTACTGAAATAGTTTTGGCAGCACTTTGCAATTTCGCCCATTGCGTCAATTTCCTTGGTGAGCAAGCCTAATGCTGACTCGCATTCTTCCGTGGACATTCCGTTACGGATAAGGTTTTCATGTTCCTTTCTTTTCGCTTCGGCTTCTTCGTACTTTTCGGTGAGAGATTTAAGCTCGTTGATGAATTCTTTTTCAGCCATGATTCGATTCTTTTTATTTATAATGTAACCTCGATATTCCACATCGTTTTGCCGTTTAACATATCTCGCAAATATTCATCTTTTTTGGAAGAGATGAGAAGTTCTTTCATATCTCGGCAATATAGGCTATAAACCTTTGACAATTCATCGTGGTTTAGCAATTTTACACCAGGAATAAAGTATTGTTTGATTCCGTCAGGGTGATAGCCGCACACGCTTTCCGCATATTCCTTAAATGTAACTTTAACACCGGGCCACGTTGGATATATCTTTGAAAGTCCTTTGGATTCCGCTTTCGTGAAGTGTTCTCTTACTTTTTCCATTCCGTTGTTCTTTTTACAAAGGTAAGTAAAATAATTTACAATACCAAATTTTTCTGCATCTATTTTCCACTCTGACAGACAGACTGTGGGAACAGACTTGAGTCGTCTGACGACAGGGGATCCTCGACGCTGCGGCGTGCATGTATTGTCTTAATATAACAAAATTCCTGAGAATTCCAAATAATTCACAAAAAAATCACCACGATTTCTCGTGATGATTTCCTTATTCCCTATTTTTCCGCTATTCCCTAAACGTGGATAAACGAAAGTTCGTAGTCGAGGTTGGCTTTCAACTGCTTGTACTTTTTCGTGTTGTTGATAGCCGCATACTGCTTTTTCTCCTTTTCGAAAATGCACTCCATAGCCGTGCGTGCGAAAGTGTTTCTGTCCCCGAAGGTGTCGAAGTCCCAAGACTGAGCCTCCAAAAGCCGCTCCGCCTCTTTCTTCATCGCTTTCGTGGATTCGTCGATAATCTCGTTGATTACCTGCAGTGTTTCTTCCTTTGTCATATCTTTGCCGGGTTTTATTTCAGTATGATTTCGATACTGATAGGATATGCGTCCTTCGTGTAGTCCTCCTTGTTGAAGTGGACGAAAATGAAAGTGGTGTCTATCTCAACGCCCACCACGTCCTCACGGCGGTATTTCATATCCCATCCCTTGTTCACATACTCCACCAATTTCTTGAGAAGTCTGTCGTAAATCTTTATTCCCTTTTCAAGTGTCATAGCATTGTATTTTTTATTAGTCGCAGAATCCGCTCCGTACTTTGCGTCCTTTCACGAAAATTCTGTAGGCGAAGAATCCGCTTTCCTTTGCGAATCTCACGGCACTTGCGATACTCTCAAAGTGCTGCGTAAGGCAGTAGCCGCTTGCAGTGTTGAGGATGAGTTTGCATTTTTTCTTTTCCATATCTTTCCTTATTTGTTGGTACAAAGGTAGGAAAAAAATTCGACAATTCCAAATAAATTGCGGTAAAAAATACCGCAAATAAAAACCGAATTGCCCGACATGTGTCGGAAAAAATGTCGGAAAAAATTTGGATTTCTCAGGAAAAATGTTATATTAGTATAATATAAACCCGCCTGCAGCGGCGTCGCCACGAGTATCCGCCACGGGATGACGGCAAACAAAAAAATCCCGCACTTTCGTGCAGGATTTCCGTTTCAGAAGTCAGTTCGGTCAGTCCATATCCCCGAAGAACTCGTCCCTCAACTCCCCGAACTCTACCTCCGCTCCCTCGGTGTCCCCGAAGCCGAGGATAAGGTACATTTCGAAGTAGTCTTGGCTATTCACTCCCTCAAAGCCGCCCTCGGTAATGAACTCGCAGAGCGTGTTGTAGGCTTCCTCCCTTTCGCTCTCGGGAAGGTATTTGCAGTCCTCCGCAAGATTCTTGCGAATGCAGTCGAAGCACTCGCTCTCGGTGGCGAAGTCACCGATTCTCTCCACCTCAAAGGCATTTTCTTCAGTTCCGTAGAAGAGGGTGTAGTTGGCTTTCTTGTTCATGTCGGTAGTGTTGTTGGTGTTTTTCATAGTAGTTTCCTCCATTGTTTCTGATACAAAGGTAAGCATTTTTTCTGAATTATGCAAATTTTTTTTCACTTATTTTTATGGTTGTTTTTAAGGAAAACCTCCCTGCAGATAGCCGCAACCTCATCGTCATACTCCGATTTCGGTTCGTAGTTGTCATTGAAAAGTCGGTTGAAGAATTCGCGGATTCCGTTGGTGGTGTAGTTGGTGTTGTTGTTAGTTTTCATAATGCGTTTTTTGTTTTTGTTTCCTTTCTATTATTTATACTCATTTTCCTGCAAATCCTTTCACAAAAATTTTAACTTTTTTTGTTTTTTTCTCCCACCACTCATTTCCAACCTTGCTACATTATATTATACGGATAACCGCCCGAATTCTTACAAGTAGTTTTCATTTTTTTTCATCTCGAAAGCCAAACTGTGCATGCCACGCTGCAACGACAGCATATATTGTCATAATATAACAAAAAAATCGAGAATTCCTAATAAAACGCAAAAAAAAAACACCCGATTGCTCGAGTGTTTCTTTTTTTTTTCGGTGGCGGCTATTCTGCGTAGCGGTAGAATTGCAGTACCTCTGTCACCACGAAGTCGCTTCCGTTATCGGGTTTCGTGAGTTCAAGCAAACCCTTCAACCCGCTTGCGTAGTACAAGATTTCGCTGTCGTCAGGTGGCGTGTTGATGTCGGAAGATTTGAGTGCCACGATGTCCGTGCGTTGTTCCTCCGTTCCCTCATCCTCCCAATACATACGCACCACGGCTCTATCGGGGCGGTGGTTCTTATACTGCTTGCACCACGAGCGGTAAAGTTCGGTGATTTCTTTCTTGCTCATACTATTTGTTCCTCTTGATAGTGATAGCGAAGTCGTCAAAGTAGATAACCTCCTTGTCGGTGTAGGAGTCAATCATAAAGGCGTTATCATTCTCAACGTACTTGTTGAAGAACTGCTTCTGCGTGCAGTGGTCGGTGTTCATTCCGAGGACATCATACAAGTCCTGTGCGAACTCGTTGAGGTCATTCCCGTTTCTCTTGTTTGCCATAATCTTTCTCTTTGTTTGTTGATACAAAGGTAAGCAAAAAAATTGACAATACCAAAAATAATTTCAAAAATTTTCATCCCGAAGCCCTACCCTGATAAGGTCCTGTACGCCCGCCGCGACGTCAGGTTTTATATTGTTTTAATATAACAAAAAAATCGAGAATTCCAAATTTACTGAAGCAAAAAAGACGGGAAATATCCCGTCCTCTTTTGTCCTCTTTTTATTCTCCTTTACCCAATCCACTCTACTGATTGGATATAGTCGTAAAAACTTTCGTATTCATCCTCAGCCTCGAGGTAACCCTCTGCGTAATTGGCAACCTCGTTTGCCGAAACTCCGAATGAGTTGTCGTAGTCCGCCACGTACACGCTCCCCATCACGACCTCTCTCTGCAAGACATCCACTTGCTCCCTCGTAAGCTCGTGCAGGTGGAAATCGTTGAGCTCAAGGCGTAGGCAGTCAAACACCAATTTAACGTCCCCGTCCTTGATAGGCACGTATTCCTCATCGAAATTGATTCCTTGGATTCCGTCACGCTTGGCTAAGGTGACATATTCGATTCCCAAACGGAGGCCGGTCTTGGCAGGGAGCGATACCATATCCACGCCGTGCGCAAGCATAAGGGCGTTGGTGCGTTTTCTCATTTGTGCAGTAGTCATAATCTCTTTCGTTTTGTTTGTTGTCACAAAGGTAAGAAAAAAATTTGAATTATGCAAATAGAAATAGATGAAAATTAACCTGTGAAAAATTTGGATTTCTCAGGAAAATTGTTATATTAGTACAATATAAACAGGGCGATCCACAGACGTGCAGCGTGGCATGCGTTGCTTCAGCTTCAGTGCATAAAACGAAAAATCCCGCACCATTTTCAGTGCAGGATTTCCTCGCTCGTATGTCTCCCTACCCTATTCGTTAGGGAAGAAGTGGATAATGTGATAGGAAGGTGTCGGAGCATAAGGGCCGTCTATGTTGAACTCGCGAGCGAATCCTTCAAGGGAAAACTCCCACTTTTCTCCGGCCCCGTTGTAGATTTCCATAAACTCATCGTCAGTCAATTCGGAAATATCCTTTCCGTTTCCCTCTTTGAATTTTTCCTCGTACCAATCCTCGTACGAATCGTAACTGATAACCCTTACTTTCATATCTCGTTATTTTTTAGTCGGTAAGTCCGCAATCAATGATTTCCATGTTTTCGGTGCGAACCCAAATCGGATAAGGTGCACCCTCCATAGTTCCGTCCACGTAGTACCATCCGTAGTTTCCCTCCAATTCCTCATCCTCGGTGATACCTAAGAACTCCCTCGTTTTTTCATGTTCTTCATCGGTTTCATAAAGGCCCGTCAATCCCTCTCTGATAAGCCGCTCCGACAATACCTCAAGGGCGTGGTCCTCCGAAAAAGCCTTGACCTCAAACGGCCCTGAAAGTTGGTAGCCGCTACCACACCAAAGATTGATTTTGTAATTCCTTTCCATAATGTCTGATTTTGTTAATGCAAAGATAGGTAAAAAAATTGAATTATGCAAGGATTTCATCGTTTTTTTTATTCTCGTGCAGAATCCTGTAGGATACTGTAAATCCTCGAAGTTCCTGTAGTTTATATTGTAATAATATAGCAAAATTCCTGAGATTTCCAAATAAAAAGCAAAAAAAAAACACCGCTTTCGCGGTGCGTTGGTTTAACATGATTCTAAAAATAATATCCTAAAAATAATATCCGTTATTCGGGGGAACCCCTTATCGTGGTTGTGCTCTTTTCCATAAGCGGTTCTACTTTTCGTTATTTTTAAGTTTATCCACCTTTTCGGTGAGTTCTTTCACGCGGATATTGAGTGTCATGAGTTCGGAAACAAGTTGTCCCATGTAAGTGGGCATTGTCTCAAGGAAACGTAATTCTGCTTGTGTCATAGTATCGTTTTTTTAATAAAGGGTGACGGGGTTTGAATTGTATTCCCATTCGGGAGCTTGTCGCTATCCTTATCCGTCCTTTGCGCAGGTCAAGCCTTCTTCTGCTTTCAACTTTCCCTCATTGTTTCTGATACAAAGGTAGGAAAAAAATTTGACAATTCCAAATAAAAATGAAAAAATCTAACATATATTAGATAAACCGCGATTATCTAAACATCATTAGATATACGCATGGCAGCCACTGCCAGCATGACGGCGTCGCTGGCTGTTTATATTGTCATAATATAACAAAATTTACGACAATTCCAAATAAAACAACAAAAAAAAATCAGCGATTTCTCGCTGATTCTTCTCTTTTTCGCTGATTTTCTTACGCGGCCTTTACCTCGTCCCAAACCTCGTAGGCTCTCTGCCATTCAACTCCAGGCCCTTCGGGGACAAAGCCGATTTTCTTCCAATACTCGTTGCTCTCCCGATTCTCGTAGTCCTCTCTCGTGATTCCGTCCGATGTGTAGGAAAAGTCATCTCCGAAAACCTCTTTGAAAGCGAGCAGGGAAACGCAGACAAGCAGGTCATAGGGTTTCCTCGCGGTCTTGCAGAAATTCCACTCCCCATCGTTGGCTCGGATGGCAAAGGTTTCATAACTATCGTCCCCCTTGCCGTTGAAGACGATGGCGTAGTCGCTCATTCTCGGCTCTCCGTCACCCATTCCGCCTGCAATCTTGATTCCCATTTCGGTGACTTTTTTGTATGCCTTTCGGATGAGTTCAGCGGCTTTCGCGAACTTCTTTTCTCCGTCCTTAAGGTCTTTCGGGGCGACCTTTCCCTTGAACTCCCAATAATGTGTGTAACCCATAGCGATAGTGTTTTTGTTTGTTTAACTGATACAAAGATAGGTAAAATATTTGAATTGTGCAAATTTTTCTGCAATAAAATGAAAATATCTTTCTTCCATATCATCATGCTCGCATGCAGGCGCTGCTGTTCAGGATACCGATCAGCCCGCGAGAAAGCGTGCTCACAACTCATTCATTTTCAGTCATTTGTAAACGCATCATTACTGTGAAGGCGCCGCGACGCCAGCTTTTATATTGTCTTAATATAATAAAAAAATCGACTTTTCCAAATAAAAATGAAACAAAAAACCCGCTCAAGCGAGCGGGAAAAACATTATTATTATGAAACACACTAGGACTCTCCAACGTGGTAGAACGTCATTAGCATTCTCCCCTCGATGAACTCTGGATTGTAAATATACTTGAAATGAAGCGGCTTCGGCCTGTTCTCAACCTCAAAGATATGCCTGTCCCTCCTATGGACACGCAGGTTTGTGGGCCGCGTGGCGACAACAATCTCGCCAATCATCGTACCCTTGAACTCGCTGACTACCGACAACGCGCCATCGTCAACCATTCTCATACATTCATCGTACGGCATTCCTGCCAAAGCCTTTTCAACAATTTCCTTTTCTTTCATACTGAAGCTGCAATCCTTTATACAAATATACCAAAACCGATCAACACATCAAAATGATGAAAAATAAATTTGGATTTCTCGTAAAAAATATTATATTAATACAATATATTACAGAAGGCTGCCCTGTTTCTCAGGATGCGTTCAAAAAGGTACTCGATCGAGTACACCTATAAGAAAAGCCCCGCGTTTCCGCAGGGCTTCTCAATGTATGTAAGGTTACTAATAAAGCCAACCATAGATATTCTTGAACCAAGTCCGATTGGGATTGTAGTCCTCATAATCGTATTTCGGTCGCTCGATTTCCTTCAGTCCCTTTTTCGATAGCAACCATATCTCGAAGCAGTTGGTACCATCGTGGTGGTGAACCTGGACCTCAACGTGTCCGTTCTCAAGGGTGATTTCGTACTCTATTTGATAGCTGCAGTCAATGCAACGCTCAATAGCCTCCATAATGTCGTCACAAAGGACGGGGACAATCGTGGGATTTCCGTGCCAAAGTCCGAGCGAACCCGTTATCATGCACTTCTGCCCCTTGAACTTTGAATAGGCCATATTGTCCTTGAAGCAATCCCAATCGTCTTCAGTCAGCCTTGCCATATCGTCCCAATACCCATTGGAGCCTTCCTCGTGGCAAGTCCAACCGCACTCCTCGCACATGTCCACGTACTCATCGTACGGAAAGCTTGTGCCGTAGTAGGTGGAATCGAATAACATAGTTTTTACAAGTTGCTTTTTCATAACCTTTTCTCCTTATTTGTTGATACAAAGATAGGTAAAAAAATCGGATTATGCAAGGATTTTCGGAAATATTTTTCGATGAATTTTATGGCGGAAAAATTTGGATTTTTCAGGAAAATTGTTATATTATTACAATATATTACAGAGCCCATCTCGAACTGCACAGTTTCTATAGTTCCAAAGCTCGCAACAGCATGCGTTGCATGCGTCTTCCCGGGATACAGCGTTGCAGGCGGGCCCTTCTTCCGCCACAGCGTACCGCTAACTTGCTCATTTTCAGTAACTTATAGCCACGCTCGACGAAGCCTCGACGCCGCGACGTACAGATTTATATTGTCTTAATATATAAAAAATCCTGAGATTTCCAAGTATCATCTCAACTTTTTTCAACAAAAAAAAGGCAAGCACCTCGTGCCTGCCTAATGCTCAGTCGCCCTTATCCGCTTACTGCAGTACCTTGACCTCGCTCGCTATCACCTCATACGAAGTGTGGTCAAATCCGTCCGCGCCCGTGTACCGATTCGCCCTCAGCCTGCCCGTGACCTCAACAATGTCACCGCTCTTCGGCTCGGTCAGTTCACCGTCCTTCTCCCAAGACACCACTTGGTACCATGTGGTTTCGATCACCGGCTTGTTGTCGCGATCGCGATAGGCATAGTCGGTTGCCACGGAGAAACGGCACATTCTCGTTCCGTTAATGTCGGATGTCAGCGAAGAACCCACGGTACCACGGAGTTCAATTCTGTTCAGCGATTCCATTCGTTCCATATTCGTAATGCTTTTTATTTTAACCTGCCACAAATATATGAAAAATTTCCGTCATATCAAAATCTTTCTTCAACCCGTAAGATAAATTTGCATTTCTCGAAATTTTTGCTATATTATTACAATATAAACTACAGGAAGGCGGCGTTCTGAGGCAGTTGTTGCCCTGAAATCCCTGTAGATACTATAGTTGATGATGAAATCAGATGATGCGATGATGATGCGAGCCCGTTCGTCTCAAGCTCTCCACTCATAACAACCTCATTTTCAGTGCATTATAAATTTTGAAAAAATCGTTGAAAATTCAAAATTTCATGCCTTCTCTGGAACATTTATAACTTATTGATTTTCAGTATCTTATGAAACCGTAATTTAGCCCTTCCAGTCGACATGTCATCTGTTTATATTGTCTTAATATAACAAAATTCCTGACATTTCCAATACCCTGCACGAGTTTTTTCAAATAAAAAAAAAGAGCGACACTTTCGTGCCGCCCTTTCCGTAGGACTTTCTCTCCCGGTTAGACCGCCATAAGGAGAATCTTGTCGGTGGGGACATTCTCGTTGTAGCAGGCGATGTCCTCGTCATTGAGACTTTCAAGGAATTCCGCGTCCTCGTCAAAGTGGAAATACTTGTCGTCCTCGGAGAACTCATAGTTCTTGGAGAATCTCTCCACCTCCTCTGCGCTCAGCATAGAAGTGAGTTTGGACATAGGATAAACGAAACGGGGGTTGTTGTTCTTTCGGTTCATAATGCTTAAAATTTTTATTTGTTTAACTT
>Ga0256405_10012394_pt1 | contig 10568 bp, 10 predicted proteins | sample RumenRJG_02DNA_FD_189096 | JGI IMG/M metagenome (GOLD analysis project Ga0256405, IMG submission 189096) | Bovine rumen microbial communities from Lethbridge, Alberta, Canada - RJG_02 | ecosystem: Host-associated > Mammals > Digestive system > Stomach > Rumen | place: Canada: Alberta... | reverse complement strand
GCCCTTTCGAGCGATTTTTCCTAATTTACAATTTACAATGTACAATTTACAAAGGGCTTACGGAGTTTGGTACAACATTTTAAGACCCGTACGGACCCTTCAGTTTGTACAAAACCTACCAGGACGCTTTGTTAATTGAGAATTGATAATTGAGAATTGAGAATTTCTTACCCCTGCGGGTGCTCGGCGTCATATTCCGCGCCGCAGACACTCCAGAGGTAGGCGCGCATGGTGCGCTTGCCGTCGGCGGCGTTCTTCTGCGCCTCGAAGGCCTCCTGGTCGGCGGTCATGTGGGCAAGGCTGGTGGCGCGGGTCGCTACTGCGGCACGGACTGCCGTGAAGCGGTTGCGGAGCTCGACCTCCTTGGTGCTCAGCGCCGTGGTGCGCTTGTACGCGTCCGCAGAGCGGGTGTAGAGACGCTGGCAGCCGTCGGGGTTATTGGTAGCCGCCTGACGGTGGGTTGCGATGAGGTAGTTACCGTGGTTGTGACCGTCCACTTTCTTCGGTCTGAGGAGTGCGCCCTGGATATACTCGATACCTGCAGGGCCGATTTTTGCTTTTGCCATAATTGTTAAGATTTTGGTTTAATGGTTAATAGTTGGTTTACGCTTTCGACTAATTTTTTAAGAAAAAAAACATAGATAAACCCCTTGTCGTTTGTAGCCCTTGCGGGCTTTTGTGCCTTAGTCCGCTATGCCGCCCGGTGAGCAAGCTCCCCGTTCTGCCTACCGCCCTAATCCACACTCCTTACGGAGTACAAACGCCTGCGGACATAAACATAAAAAACAAGGCATACTGCGTTTTACATCCCGAGGAGGAGAGCGCCTCTAAGCTCGATAAGAGGGGTTAAGGTAGTTGATAGTTGATTATATGTCGGCATGTATGCCGACGGTTTGACGAATCAGGCGGCAGAGGTGAGCCGTCATCGCCCGTAGGGGGACTACCGTTCCCGCGTTCCCTCGTAACGCTCCGTGGTTTTGGTCATGATGGTGGTCGTAGTGTCTCCGTGCTGCACGTAGCTTGCCGTGGTCGTCACCACTCGTGCAGCCGTACAGGACGCGAAGCCGACCGCCAGGGTCCCGAAGGACAATGCACAAAGAACGATTTTTTTCATAACGGTTCAGGTTTGTCGGTTGTTTTTGTGGTTTCCGAGGCGGCGGATAGTCCGGACTATCCTGTCCGCTCCGGTCTTCCGGAATGTTCCTTTTTCCGCAGCAGCTACTGAGAACAGAGCGATAGACGCAGCCGTTGCAGATTATCCTATCTTTCCGAAAGCGAGTGCAAAGGTAGTGCTTTTTTCCGACTCTGCCAAATATATGTCACCGTCCGACACCTTTGAAAGTGTTTCAGACGAACATGTATCCGCAATAGGCGGCAAAATCGCGTGCCATTTCCAGGTTCATCCATCCTCGCCTTTTGACGTCGCAGAGCCAGTTGGTGGTGTGTCTGCGGTGCTTGCACCAGCCGTAGAGCAGTACGTCGAAAGCAAAGTCCGGACGGTCGTAGTTCATCCGTTTTTGCAGCCGTTCGGAGAGTTGCGTCAGGGTGATTTTGGGTTGCTGTTTCATAAAAATGAGTCCGAGTCAGGTCTTACTTAGGTCTTATTCAGGTCTTACTTGGGTCTTATCCGGCTCTTGGGTCAGTTTTTCTTTCACTTCCCTCCAGATGTGTTTTTTGGGTCTCTTGTCCCCTTCTCGCATTCTCCTCGCCACCTCTGCAGCGATGCGTGCGAACAGCGTCCGTCCTTCCCGTTCCGCTTCCGAAAGGGGTGTGGTCCGTTTTTTGGGCGGCATATAGACCACGATTTTGCCGGATTTGAGGGTGCGGTAGATTCTCCCGCCGAGTTTGCCGGAAAGGGCAGTGATACCGAGTGAACGGTTTAATTCCAGTTTTGCCATAAGCGTTGATTTTTTTTGCCGGACCTGCTTGGTCCGTGTTGATGTGATTAAGATTGTGATTTGATATAGATAACCTGCTGCCCCGTCGGATTCGCCATGTGCCATCCGTCCCGTTCCTCCGTGGTGCCGTACTTCTTGTAATAGTCGTTGAAAGAGAGGGTCCGTGTGCGGGTGACGCCGAAATCCTGGACATAGAAATAGGGGTTTCTGCCTTCAGGCGGTCCGTTCCGCTCCAGTTCGGCGATGATAGCACTCCTTTTGTCCTGCGGCATCTGCATCCATAGCCGCAGGGTGCATGCACGGCGGTGCGGAAAAAGCCGCTCGTCCACCGAGAAGAGATACCAGAAACGATTAAATTCCTCCACGATAAAATAGTCCATAGTTTAATTTTTTTAACTGTCCTGTCCCGTCTTGTCCTGTCCTATTATTGGTAGGATGTATGGGACAGGACAGGACTTTTTCTTTTTAATTTTCTTTGGTTACTTTCTTTTATTACCCTTTCTTTTTGATCGCCCATGCATGGTCGATACTATGGGGGTGAAAGACGGTGCAAAGGTACTGCTTTTCTTCGGAACGGTTGTGGGCAAAATGCCCACTTTTATTCATCGTGCGTAAAATTCTGCGGATATGGTCAGCCGATTCGTAAAAGCGGTAGCCTACGACTTCATAGGCATCCATAAACGAAAAGCCCTCTTCCACGGTGAGTTGTTGGAAGAGAGCTTTGATGTCCCGGTTACGGCGGGCACGACGCTCCGCCGTCGATTCTAAGCATTCACTTACTTCTTTTTTTTCATACTGTTGGGATTTTTGAACTGTTAAACACATAAAAAACGGTGTCCCGCGTTTCACAACGAAGGACACCCACCAAAAAAACTTTTTCTAATTCCTCACGCCACTGCGTGGGGTTTGGTATATATATACGTATACGGTGTTGTTTAGTCAATCGGCATGCCGGTTTGGTACTCAGCATTACCGGTTGATGTTGCTGCAAAACCGATCTGCGGGTCCTGCATCAGTCCCATGGATGCCCATGTAGCCATTTCCGTACTCGGAGCAATATAATTCTTTTTCATAATTCTTATTCATTTAGAAGTTAGTAATCTAGTTGTTCTAGTGTTATAGTATTCTAGTGAACTAGAATTATTTTACGATTTGACCTTGGAGGTTATAAACAGCCTCGCCACGGCGGATGAATACCTGACCATTCTCGATGAACTTCTCAGCCTTCACAGCCTCAGCCTCTACACTCTCCACCGCGGTTGCAGTACCGAAGCGCAGACCGATACGGGCCGGAGCCGAAGCACCGCCGGGCAGTTGCAGGAAGGCCTTGTTTGCTGGAACAGCGTCTGCAACGGTGTACTGATAGAGCATGTTGCCGGAGAGGATGTAGTTCTTATCCGACTGGACAAAAGCAGAAGCCGGTTTGAGGTGGTTAGTACCTACAGCAGCAGCGCCGGTGGTGTAAGGCAGGGTGTAGTTAGCATCTGCGGTACCAAAGAGGATAACGCCGGTGTTGGCTGGGATTTTGCCGGTAGTGATCTCATGAAGATTCAGCACCTTGTCCATAGCTACATAGGTAGCCGTGTAAGCCTTCAGACCGGTCGGAATCGCTGCATCGCCGTTAGCGTCAGCCGAGAAAGTAGCCAAACCGGATCCGTTCAGCGTTACATTGTAGCCGGTAACCGGAGCAACGTAGTTGATGATAAAACGGTCGTTGATAGCGGTGTTCTTCTCTTCATCTTCAATAGAGAAGGTGTATTTGTTAGCCGGGTCGGCAGCAACACCATTTACGAGGATGTTATCAGCAACTGTGATCGTTTTGCCCAGTTTCTTGTCATAGATCGTGAACGAAGTACCGGTGAAATAGGAGAAGTTAAACGTGTATTCGCTATCCTCTACTGCACCAAAACCAAGAGGCAGGTTGTTTCCAAGCTCATTAGTATAATACTTCGTGTAGCGGTCAGAATTATAGACTACATAGAGACCGCCTTGCTGACCTGCACCGACAACCGCATCATAACCATTATCATCTGCATTAGAGAACGGATTGTCCACAACGATTTGAAGCACTTTGTCTCCTTGATTGGCTGAAGACATCGTGATTTGCAGTGTGGTTGCTGCAAAAGCACTGATTGAAGCAATCAGAATGCTAAAAAGAATTGTGATCTTTTTCATTATTGTGTTTATTTAAAGTTATTAACTTAGAATGGTTTACGTCTTCCGGGAGCCGTACCGAGTTGACTATTTACTTCATCTTCAGTACCATTATTATCACCCGCTCCTTCTCCCACTCCGGATAAACCCATAATGGGTGTTATCGGTTCCAGAACCTGCATTGCAGCAGATTCCGGAACGATATATGCTTTTTTTAAAGTCGTCTTCATAAATTTACTTAACGATTTTCTTGCCATCCACTACGTAGATACCATTCGGCAGGCTGTGATAGTCATTACCTACGAACTGACCGGTAACAGTGTAAATACCCTTCGCAGCAGCGGTAGCCTCAATATTCTCGATTGCGGTCGGCATCTTAGCTACCGGAACGATCTCGAAACGACCCTCGATATTGGCATTAGCAGCGGTGCTGAACATATAAGTAGCACCCTCTACCATCTCAACCTCGGTACCGGTGAAGTTATCACGGATAGCATAGTTGATATTATTAACATGGCTGATAGTCATGGTGAACGAAGTCTGCTCTTTGGTGTTCATGCCAAGAACGGTACCCTCCAGGTTGTCCGTAGCCACCTTAGCCATCTTCTCGTCATTAACAGAAGCGAAGAGGTTGAAGGACTCATTCATGTATTTAGCAGCATCGTAACCATTGTCATACTCAGCGCTGAAATTATCGCTCTCAATGAGATACAGTTTGTCCTTTGCACCATCAGCAGCAGCAATCTCAATCATAGCAGTTCCGGCACTTACCTCGCGATTACGTGCAGGAGCTGCGACCGGAGTGGTTGTCGGATCCGGGTTGTAGATGTGCTTCTTGTAGTTAATCACAGCGTCCTTCTCACCATCACGAATCCGGAAGATAAATGCTTGCATCGGATCAATCGTTGTTTGCGCAGGCTCCCCAAAATAAGCACTGAAATCACCTAAGTTAAGCGCATCCCACCAGTTGTCTGCCGAACGATAAACATAAACGGTAGCCTCCAAGTTTGCATTATTGCCTGCAAAATCAGTCAGCATTTCCTTGATATCAATCGGAGCCATGTAGCTGTTTGCATAGTAGTTCCAAGTACCATTGATCGGCAATGTGAAATCCGCATTACCCATCAACGGGCATTTGAACGTGTAAACAGTACCCGGAGCCGTAGCGCCACAAGTTACCTCGTAGCATTGGAACGGAACAAATACATCTTCGTCAGCCATTACTTTCCATGGATCATTGGCTTGAGAGTAATCAACATAATAGAAAGCAGAAGGACTATCAAACAGAACTCTGTTTACAAACTCAGGGTCTCCACCACGTTGTACAGCGCCTCTTTCCATATCATCTGTAAAGGCAGGAACACCGAAACGCTGATAGATAAACTTACCGGTAGCATGATAGCCCTTAGAAGTCAGTTGAACCGTTGCATTCGGGTGACGGTTAGAAGAAACCTCCGGATGGAAAAGGAAGATAGCCTGAGCGGACTCAGAGGACTCCAAAGTGATATTATCTTTTTGGTTAGCAATAATACCATCCTTACCGGTAACTACCAGTTTACCACCAGCTTTTACGATAATATGAGCCTTAGGACCAAGAATAACACGACCAACTTCAAGGATTGCACCACTTTGGATAGTCAGAGTCTGCTCACGCGGATTAGTTTTCTCGTTGTCGGTAAAGTCATTGATTTCCAACTCTGCCAATTTCAAATGGCGACCAGTCGCAATCACATCCTCCACATTAGTGATCCATTTTACAGAAGCGCCTTCTATTTGCGGATGAGTATCATCTATCTTAGATACCCAGTTACCAGGAGTAGGAGCATCACCTATGCTGATTACATAGGTAGAGGTACCATCGCCATCAGGAACAGTAGTAATGTGGATATCTTTGTCTGAGAAATATTGTTCAAGCGACTTGCCACCGATAGAAACACCATCGGTTTCGTTTGTAATGTTAGCTCCGGTACCGGTAACAGACAAACCGTTAATGGTTACAGTATTTGGTTGAGTAGCAGTTATCTCGGTGATCTTAATAGTACCCTCTTCCGTATTGTTAATTTTACCACCTGCGAACGTACCACCATCAATGGCAATAGTCTTCACCTTGGAATCACCTTCGCCCGTAGTAATGATTTCCTCAAGAGCATAACCATGATTTGCAGCGATATAGGAGTCACCTTGAATAGTTACTTGGCTCTCACCTACATACGAGCCCTCAGTAGAGATTACAATACCACTACCGGTTGCTGTAGAACCGGATTTCGAGTCATTTGCAGTTGTGTAAACAGCACCTGTTCCTTCTACAGTTGCATTCTCAAAGTCAACGATACCGGACTTAATCAATGCACCGGTACAACCTCTTACATATCCTTCTACTTTCCAACGGCCATAACCACCTGCATAAATACCAAAAGGTTGATCACTATCACCAACATTGCCATGAATTGCCTCCTGCGCCTTTACAATACCGGTCGGGTAGATACGTACATAAGATGAATATTTTTCATCGTCATCAGTTCCAAAAGTATGGTTCTTGATGTTGTCAACAGCATAAGAGCCCTTATCGTATCCTGCTTTTACCTGCGCAAAGAAAGGTTTGTTGTTAACAAGAGATACACTATTCGGATTGACAATAGAAGCTAATGTAACGTTACCCTTATTGAGTTCGGCCGGAACGATGTCATTTAATTTGGTCATTTTATCGTCAAAATATTTCTTCGATCCGAGATAACCACCAGTCTGGATACCATATTTCTGGCCTTCTACTGTACCATAGACATCAATACGTACACCATATGCTACACCCTTGTTTGAGGTAGCAAGTCCCCCTTCGATATAAGGAGTACTTCCATTATAAGCGATATAAGGAACAGCATAGATATTGGTCGCATAAGTCAAAGCAGGCTTTTCAGGTTCTGAAGTTGTATAAGCTTCACCTGCATCACTACCGCTATAAACCTCCTCAATACGGATAGCAGCTTTATAGCCGGATGTGGATTGCTTAACTGTAACGCCCTCACCGATATAGAGGTGCGTGAAATAATTAGCACCATCTACACTCGGATCAACATCCTTATTCGTAGAACCGGTTACGTAAAATAAGTTGGCGCTTTTCTTACCGTCAATGGATCCTTCTGTTCCCGCAGGAGTCGTAATTTTGAGCGTACCATGGGTCAGCAGGAACTGACCATTAAATTCCATAGTGTTACCGTTAAGGTCAATCTCTACGGTTTTAGCAACACCATCCATGTTCTCGGTACCTAACCAATAGATTTTGCCTGTTGATACCGTAATGTCGCTATTCAGCGTAATTTTACCGCCATTCGTTGCCACATCTTGCCATGCGTCATCGAATGCTGCGCCAAGACTGATGGAGTGGTCTCCCGCCCAAGCGTTTGTGCCGATCAGCAACGCTGTTGCCAATAGCACGAGAGAATAAAGTTTTCTCATTTTCGTTTTAGTTTTGTTTAGTTAATACTGTGAGGGCTTGCACCCTCGTTAATTTAAAAATTAGTTGTTTTGTTTGTTTTCTTTTTTATTTGGTTAATACCGGTGGCTTGCGCCACGTTAATTAGTTTGTTTTCAATGTTTATAGTCTTCTAGTCTACTAGTCTACTAGTCTACTAGTCTACTGGTCTACTGGTCATACAGTCGATCATAGACGACGAAAAAGCGGTAATCCGCTTTGATTGGATTACCGCTTTTTAATGTTTAATGTTTAATGTTTAATGTGTGAGGTGCTACTTGTCGTCGTAATGTTCCTCACATTGAATAATAAGCACCCTTATACTTTCATCATATATGTCATAGATAATTCTATCGTGTGCCGTGATGTGTCTTGAATATGTTATGTCCCCACCTCCTACTAATGGTTCAGGATGTCCCAAACCGGAGCGAGGGTGTTGCATGATGTCGAACAGAATTCTGGTAGCCTTCTTAAACAACTGAGGATTGGACTTTTTCCACTTGGACAAAGTCTTCTCTGCTGTTTTAGTATAGTCAATCGAATACATCATAAGCTATCAAAAAATTGCTGCATCTCTTGAGGAGTTCTGCATGTTGTAGTTTGTCCTTCAGCAAAATCTTTGCGAGCCTTGTTAATTCGACGACGCATCGCCGGTGTTATTGTTTGTCTCTCTTGGGTAAACGCTTGGGAAGACGTCTCTTTTTTTCTAAACGTCCAGCCCATGGTTTGAATCATTTGCTCAAACCAACTTACCTGTTCAACCGGGATTTGAATCGTAAATGTTGACATAACTTTTATCCTTTCCTTCAATTTTGCTTGCAAAATTACAGCTTTTTTCTGATATACGCAAGTTATTGAGCAACTTTTTTACTTTTGTCGCTCATTTTTACGGTAATCCAATATGTCAAAGATCGTTTTTGCGCAGAGCGCGTAGTTTGCGTAGGTTACGTAGTTTGCGTAGCGTTAGCGCACTTCCACTCCTTGGAGGGTGTAGGTCTTGCCTCCACGGAGGATGTAGATCGTGTTGCCGATGAGGATCTTTTGAGCCTCCATATATGGCGGCTGCACGTCTTCTATCCCTTGCGTCTTGTCGTACCGGGTATAGACGGCGCGGTAGGTGGCGTTCTTCGTGACCGAGGTCAGCTTCGGACTCCAGCCCTTGAACGTATAGCCGTACTGCCCTTCGTCCTCTTTGGTCGGCGTCTCGCCTTCATAGACCGGCACTGTGCCGTAGTCCAGCGTCTGGCGGTCCAGCTCCGTACCGTCCTCGTCGAGGAAGATGACCGTGTATTGGTTCAAGGTGCCTTCAAAGACCGCGGTGTAGGTCGTCGGACCGGTGACCTCCGTCAGCTCCGGAGACCAGCCGGAGAAGGTGTAGGTGTATTGCTTGTCCTTCGTCCTGGTAGGCTCGTCGCCCGTGTATTCGGGTATCTCGCCGTAAGGCGTTTCCGTCGTCAGGAGCGTCCGGCCGTTGTGGTTCTTGAAGGTCACGGTGTATTGCTTCGGGACTGGCGTGAAGGTAGCCGTATAAGAGGCATTGCTTTCCGCCGGTACGACCTCTGGGCTCCAGCCGAAGAAGGTATAGTAGTAATGCTCCTCCGAGTATTTGGAAGGGATGAGGCTCGTGGCAGGCGTCTCGCCGTACTGCACCGTCACCTGATCCAGCACCGTCACGCCGTCTTCGTAATAGAAAGTGACGGTGTAGCTGTTGCGTACGCTGTCATAGGTAGCGGTATAGGTGGCGTCGCCTGTTACCGGTACTATCTCCTTGTCCCAACCGGCGAACGTGTAGGTGTACTCCGCGGTAGTGGGGCGGGAAGGCTTCTCGCCGGTATAGACAGGTGACTCGCCATAGGCCACGGTGGTTTGGGCTAACGGCGAATTATCCGAATTGAGCCAATTTATCGTGTAGGTTCGCTTGGTGGCCGTGAAGGTAGCCGTGTATTCGGCGTTGCCGGTAACTGCCTCTACTTGCGGTGTCCAGCCCGCGAAGGTATAGGTGTATTCGGGTGTGTTCTCCTTAACTATATCCGCGTGCGCGGGCGTATCGCCGTATTCGAGCGTCTCGCTCGCAATGAGACTGCCGTCCTCGTTGAGCCAGTTGACAGTATAGCTGTTCTTCGTAGCCGTAAAGGTAGCCTGATAGGTGGCGTCGCCTTCCACAAGCGCTATCGCAGGTGTCCAACCGGCAAACGTGTATGTATATTCCGCAGTGTTGTCTTTGGCGGCATCCGCGTGCGCGGGCGTAGCACCGTATTCGAGCGTCTCACTCGCTATGAGACTGCCGTCCTCGTTGAGCCATTTGACCGTGTAGGTTCGCTTGGTGGCCGTGAAGGTTGCCGTGTATTCCGCGTTGCCGGTAACTGCCTCTACTTGCGGAGTCCAACCGGCGAAGGTATAACTCCACTCAGCCGTATTAACTTTAGTCGGATCTTCGTGAACGGGTACAACGCCATATTCAACGGTAGTGGTACCTAACGGCGAATTATCCGAATTAAGCCAAGTTACGGTATAACTGCGTTTAATGCTATCAAAGGTCGCGGTGTAAGTGGCATCGCCGGTTACTTCTGCAATAGTAGGTGTCCAACCTGCAAAAGTATAGGTATATTCTGCCGTACTCTCCTTATATATATCCGCGTGCGCAGGCGTAGTACCATATTCCAATGTCTCGCTCGCTATTACATTGCCATCTTCATTTTTCCAAGTAATCGTGTAACTATTCTTTGTTGCCGTGAACGTAGCGGTATATTCTGCATCGCCAGTAACGGCTGCAATAGTAGGTGTCCAACCAGCAAAGGTGTAGGTGTTCTCACTATCGGTAGGCTTGATAGGCGTGGTCGGCTCAACAGGCATTGCTCCGTACTCTACATTTGCGGAACTAATAGTAGTACCGTCTTCATCATTGAAGGTAATGGTGTAGCTATTCTTGGTAGCTGCGTACGTAGCCGTATAAATCGCTGCCTCTGTAACCGATGCTATTTCTTTATCCCAACCGTTGAACGCATAGGTATATTCCGCCGTGCTTGCTTTGGTCGGATCTTCCGGAG
>Ga0256405_10012393_pt1 | contig 10568 bp, 10 predicted proteins | sample RumenRJG_02DNA_FD_189096 | JGI IMG/M metagenome (GOLD analysis project Ga0256405, IMG submission 189096) | Bovine rumen microbial communities from Lethbridge, Alberta, Canada - RJG_02 | ecosystem: Host-associated > Mammals > Digestive system > Stomach > Rumen | place: Canada: Alberta... | reverse complement strand
ACAACTCTTACCATATTGAAATCAAATTAACTTTTGATTATTGTATAGTTAATCACATTTGATATCTAGTCATAACATTCAAATTTCTACAATTTGTCTGTAAACTAGCTTACAATGCTTAAAACAGATTACTTTGATGCTCATCACCGCCATAAATGGCAGTGTTTTCGCATCCGGTTAGTGGATAAAGATTTGATGCAGTTTCCTTTTCAGACTATGAAACAGTATGAAAAGTTTAACGCTTACATGCTAAAACATGGTATGTATGGCCTAATTGGTAAGTTTGATGAGTTCTATGTCGACTTTTCTTTCATGGAAACAAAAGGCGGCTATATCTTCTCAAAAAATGCTGATGGCTCCTATAATGAAAATGACATGGGACTTGTAAGTGATGAGGCTTTGCAAGGCTTGCAAGAGATTGTAGATTACACTAAAAAGTACGTGCCTAAGTCAATTTTAACCATGGGTGATTGGTCTTCAATTAATCAATTCTTTTGTGATGGGAAAGCTGCAGCTATCATCACCGGTCCATGGGCCTTATCAATTCTATCTAAATGTGGCGTTAATTTAGGCTATGCTCCATTTCCAAAGTCTTTTGATGGTAAGCCACTAAAGTCATTTTTAAGTGCTAAAGGCTATTCAATTCCTAAAGTTTCCAAGCATCCAAAGATTGCAAAAGAATTTCTAGAGCTAGTTACTCGTCCTCGATATGCTTTGTATAGATACAGTGCTACTAATGAATTACCACCTTTAAAACATTTGTTCTTAGCATCTTTAATCAATCATGATCCTTTTGCTAATGCCTTGATAACCCAATTTAAACACACTGTAGAAATGCCTACGCAAAAGAAGTTTGGTAAGTTTTGGAAGGGACTTGATAAGGCCTTAAATAAGGTACTAGTTGAAAATGCGCCATTAGAATCTACTTTTAAAGAGGCCTTTGAAAGCTTAAATCAAGAATAGTGGATACCAACGACCAATCTAGAAAAAGGCTAAATTGAAAAGGTAGATGCAAAAGAACAGCTAGAACTTTGCCTTGTATTAGCCTTTTGTAAGTTGTCATAAGAAAGTCTTAGATCTAATCTTTTAAAGCCTTTTTCTCATTAAGCTCATGCATAGCACTCTCTTTAGCCTTTTTGATGTAATCACTTTTAGACTCAACAGCTTCAGCTTTTACTTGATTTGCCTTTTCTTTAAAGCTCTTTGGAGCGATAAAGATAAGGTATAAACCAAGGGCTACTAAGATACCACCAGAGATCACATACACAAAGTTGTAGCTTAAGAAGGTGACAATCACACCGCCTAAAATCGGACCTACCGCACCACCTATCATTTGCGCTGAGAACATTGAGCCAAAGGCAATACCACGAGAGGAAGGTGGGGTTAGAAGCACAATAATCGAGTTAGCCGATGGGAAGATCCCTGAAAAGCCTAGGCCACATAAAAACTGCATTAAACCAAATAAGATTAAGGTATTAGGTACACCTTGAAGGCCCATTAAAACACCGGCGCTAATTAAAGCTGCGACAATGGTTTTATAAAAGCCTATTCTTTGACCAGTCTTGCCCCAAATAGGAGAGGCTAGAGCTCCTGCGATACCTCCTAAAGATAAAATTACACCTGAGAGTAATACAGTTTTATCTGAGTTATTACTTAGCTCTTGTACATATAGACTTACAATTGGCTGGATCTGCATGATAACCAAATAGGTCATGCACACAACAATGAGCAAGGTCAGTACATTTGAGTTTTTCAAAAGCGCCATGTAGGTATTGCTTTTCTCTTGGTGCTCATGATTTTCTTTAAGTAGAAGCTCTTTTGGAGGCTCTTTGATGTAGAAGATAGTAGTTAAGGTAATTAAAGTTAAAACAGCAGCACCAATAAAAAATGAGTTTCGCATACCAAAATAAGTAGCTAAAACACCACCTAATAAAGGACCTATAATACCGCCACAGATGTTCGCGCTTTGCATAAGGCCCATAGATAGACCTAATTTATTTTTAGGTACATAGGCAGAGACCATTACAAGGCAAGCTGGCCATAAACCTGCTGCAATACCTTGGAAAGCACGGACTAAAAATAACTCAAAAGGATTTTGGACGATACCGCCTAGAAAATAGGTAATGGCAAGCAAAATTGATGATCTGATTATCATCGGTTTCTTGCCCATTTTATCAGAGAGCTTTCCCCACAAAGGAGCTACGATAGCACTTACAGCAAAGGAAATTGCGTAGGTAAGACCTGACCATAAACCTACAGCGTCATTGTCAGCACCTAGCTCTTTTTGCATATAAATTGGTAAAAAGGGAATTAGCATGGTATAGCTTGAGCTCATTAAAAGCGCAAAAGATACACAGATGGCTAAAAGTATTTTCCAATTCATACGACGTCCTTAGTAAGTCTTTCTATTATAGGTGATTTTGCAGACTTAGGCGTTTTTGATGACAAAGAAAAGCAAAAAACTCAAGATTTAGTATTGCTTAAAATACAAACCTTGAGCTTGAATGGTAAATGTTTATTTTATTAGTAGTAGTTAAAGACTATTTTACTAGTGACTTTAAGAACTTCTTTAAATCTTCGCCGATTGCCTTGTGGCGTAAGGCGTATTCAATAAAGGTTTCAACGTAACCTAGCTTGTTACCGCAGTCATGTGATTGACCTACGATGTTGTAAGCTTCAATTTCCTGAACCTTCATTAAAAGATCGATAGTATCGGTTAACTGGAACTCACCACCTGCACCTAATGGGGTCTTCTTAAATAGAGACCAAATTTCAGCAGGTAATACATAACGACCAACTACTGCGTAGTCTGATGGAGCACTCTCAACTGGTGGTTTTTCAACCATAGTCTTGATGCTGTGGCTCTCGCCAGCCTTTAGAGCAGCACCGCCGATATCTACAACACCATATGAGCTTACGTTCTCATGAGGAACTTTCTCAACCATGATTTGTGGAGCACCGGTTTCCTCGAAACGACGAACCATAGCTGCTAAGTTATCTTTCATTAAATCTGACTTCACATCATCGATGATCACATCAGGTAACAAAATTGCAAATGGGTTCTTACCTACGATAGGAGCTGCGCATGAAATAGCGTGAGCTAGACCTTTTGACTCGCCTTGACGAACACTTAGAATTGAAACGTCATCTGGGACAATGTTTTGTACCTCAGCTAAAAGCTGACGCTTAACACGCTTTTCAAGAGTAGCTTCTAGCTCGAAAGAAGTATCGAAGTGGTTTTCGATAGCGTTCTTAGAAGAGTGGGTAATTAAAACGATGTTTTTAATACCGCAAGCTACAGCTTCTTGAACCACGTACTGAATAAGTGGCTTGTCAACTAAAGGCATCATTTCCTTAGGAATTGCCTTAGTAGCTGGAAGTAGACGGGTACCTAGACCTGCTACAGGGATCACTGCATATTTGATGTTACCAAAGTTCTGATCTGGCATTATGCACCTCTGTTATTTATTGTTTATTTTTAATTATGCTATTTTTGATTTTTATCATTTTTAAGCATCGTTCCGCATTCACTAAAAGCTTTGGGATATTTTTTCATCAAATAGCCTAAAACGATTAAAGTGTAGACAAAATTGATTATAGCATTACCGTAGCTCTTATAGCTTACCCAAATGTCTTCAGCTTGCGCTTCAGTGACATCAAATAAACTTGGGAGGTAAAAAGCAATTACTATATTCAATAATCCTGCTAATACAAAGAACACCATATAGCAGTTAGCAAAGATCTTAAACACCTCATCTGGGAGGGGAATTTCTTTACCAAGCAGGTAGGCAAATGGGTTCTTTTTTAAAATATATTGGAATACAAACAAAGCTAAAGCTAAGATGAAATTAACTACGGTCACTTTCCACTTAATAATCGCAGGATCTTTTAAGAGGATAGTAGGCAAGCCCAAGGCAAGAATGGCAACTAGCATAAAAATTTGCATTCTTGAGATGGTCTTAGTTAATACATACTCAATAGCAGATGCAATTACGCATGAGATCACAATCAAGGTTGTAGCAAGTACTAAATCATTAGTTGTCTTATAGCAGACAAAGAAGATCACCACCGGTACTACTTGTAATAGTTTTAAAAACATATTTTTCCTTAATTAGTCTTTGCGCGATTAACTTGGCTATTATCTGTATTTTGAGTTGAATTTGTTTGTGCTGTGTCACTATCTTTTAATTTTGCACTGTCTAAAGTAGATGTTTTTGCTGTTTCTGTGTGCTCTTGCTCATTTTCTAAAGTCTTGCACTCTTGTAATTGAAGCTTTTTAGACTTTAAAAGGGTAGCAGTAACTTTGGCATCAACTACATCGTTATTCTTAAGTGTTGGTTTTGATAGTGGGGAATAGTAAATACCTAGATTATCAGCGCTGACAACTTTAATCTGCTCATCTAAAAATCTAACGGTATCACCTAACTTTAAGTCATAGCTTAAAGTTGGTTTTGAGATAGTTGAGCAGTCGTTTATTGCAAATTTTAAAATGTCTCCTGTGCGTCCAAAATAAACTAATGATGGAGTGCAAATACCTTCTGTAGTTTTAGATTTTTGAGTTACCACATAGGAAATGCTGTCAGTTTCAGCGCAGCTTTCAAGATTAAAGTTAGTAACGGCACATAAGCTTTTAGGATTAGAACGCTTAATCTTTAAGTACTCGATAGTGTCACATAAAGCACAGCTTTCAACCTTAGTGCCTAAATCATTTTCTACAGAGAAGTAAACTGAGCCATCTTCATCTTTTAAAGCAGCATATTGACCTTGAGGAATGGTAATGGCACCTGCTTTAGTATCAAAAGGAATGATAAGGTAGCTATTAACGCAAGTTTTGTCAGCAATTTTTAAAGAGGATCCGACAGCAGCAAATGCTGTTTCATTAGTTTTAGGACGATAGGATAAAGTACAATTTTTAGAGCTAGCACTAGCTATGTCACAAGCTAAAGTGCTTGTAACGGCTATGGCCAAAAGTAGAGATGATTTGAAAAAATTATACTTATACATGGTCGCACATTATATCAAAATGAGCTTTAGATAAGTCTATGAAATTAGGGGAAAATGTCGATTGCAAAGAAATTTTGGCAGTTTTGCAAATTAAGTCACATCACTGCCAAATTTAGATTAGATAAAAAGCTTAAGCGTGGTTAAACACACCAAAATGTTGCATTGAGAAAGCAACACGCTCTTTTACAGTTAGTCGATGCTTTTTAGTTAGAGCTTCAATAAGTCTTAAACGAGGGAGTAGACCAGCGTTATTACAAATTTGAATAGCAAGACCAGGACGTGCGTTAAGCTCTAATAGCATAGGTCCTTTATCTCTATCTAAAACAATATCAGTACCAATGTAGCCTAAGCCTGACATATCGTAGCAAGAGGCTGCAAGCTCTAAAACTTCCTGCCAGTGAGGAACAGCAAGTTTGGTTAGATCTTTATCAGTATCTGGGTGGATAGTAATTGGCTCTCCAAATTGTACGGCACGTACCGCACGACCGGTTTTAACACAGATACCTACGCCTACTGCGCCTTGATGTAAGTTTGCCTTACCATCTGATGCTGAGGTTGAAAGTCTCATCATGCACATGATAGGGAAACCTTGGAAGACAATTACACGAGTATCAGGAACACCATCATAGCTGTAGCCTGAGAACACATTATCAAAGTGAATTAAGTCTTCAACTAAGGCAATATCTTGCTTACCACCTAAAGAGAATAGACCTGCTAGGATGTTGGTAATATGGCGTTTTAGCTCATGGTGAGTAATTTCTTGACCTGAGGTTTTAATAAAATTACCTGTAGTCTTACTCTTATCTTTGATAACTAAAATGCCTTTACCACCTGAGCCATGAGCAGGTTTAATACAAAACTCGGTGTGATCACCAATGATATTTAAAACATTTGCAATATCATGTTGATCTTTAATTGAGCCAAGTAAAATAGGAGTTTTTACATGGTTTTTCATCGCAATTTGCTTAGTTAAAAGCTTGTTATCTACAAGTGGGAATAAGTTACGCTTGTTGTAACGGCCAATGTAGTTAACATTACGCTGATTCATGCCCATGATACCGTCATATGCCATCTCAAATGGGGATGCGTAACGGTTTTTAAACTCTTTTAATTTATTTAAAAGTTCCATGGAGTACTCTCTTACTTATCGCTATTTTGCTCTTGAGTTTTGGCAGCTTCTTGCTCTTGAATTTGAGCTTGAGCTTGTTTCTTCCAAGTACGATAAGTATTGTGAGGATCTGACTTTAACTCTTTTAATTCTTCTTTTAAGCGAATTGACTCATGTTCAGTCTCATCACCGTTTTGGTATAACTGAATCTGAGATGCTAGTGGCTTAAAGCGCTTTAACTCTGATAGTCTAAAGCCAGTGTAGTTACCCATGATAAGTACTAATGCTAGAAGTACTAACTGTAGACCTAAGAAGTTAAAGGTAAAGTGCTGTACAAAGAGTGATGACATTGAAAGGTAAGCACAAACAGCGACAAATAGTGAGCCACCACCTTGCTTTAATACCTCTTTGTAACCTTCTTCTTCCCAAAGAATACTCATTCTCTCAATAGTCCATGAAAGAATAATCATAGGAAAGAATGTAACTTTAACGCCTTCTGTGATGCCTACTTTATAGGATACAAATGAAATGGTACCAATTAAGCCGATAACGGTAATAATCACCGCTGAGATACGGGCAACAAGTAGTAAGTTTAAGTGCGATAGCCATGATCTTACAATTAAACCTACACCTACAATGGCAATAAAACCTACTAGACCAAAGACTAAAGATGTCTGCAGAAAAGACATAGCAATTAGAACTGGCATGAAGGTACCAGAGGTCTTAATACCCACAATTACACGCAAGAACACTACGATCACAACACCAATAGGTAGTAAGAGTAAGTTCTTAAATAGTGACTGCTCATCAGCAGGAAGAGCTGATAGTGAGAAAGGTACTAACTCTTCACCAGCTGCTACGTCTAAATTAGCCTTTTTAACACCAGCTGCAACAGCACTTACAGAGCTATTTAAAGTAGTAAAGCTAATGCGGGCGTTACGGCCACCTGTGATATCTAAAAGTGAGTTACCGTTGTCATTCCAAATTAACTGATTTTTAGTTAAACCTGTAGAGCCATTTGATGGATCGAAGATCTTGTACTCTGAGTTATCAAATACTGCTACATATGACTTTAATCTTTGATTACGACGACCGTCACGAAGATTTAACACACCAACAGTTCTAGCATGAACGTTACCTACTTGCAAAATATGTACTAAAAGCTCGTCACGCTTGTACTTTGAAAATAGTAGGGAGTTAGTTTCGCTATCTTGATTTAACTCGTGGATAACCTGAGTTGCAAAAGAATATGGATTTGAGCTACGTGAAAGCGCAGTTTGGGCAATCTCATTGATAGCAGTGTTGTAAGGCTCTGGCTCAGTGTTTGGCTCAATAGCTGGCACAATCATTGAAGAGCTTTCAGCATCCTCATCAACTAAAATATCAGCACTGTAATATAAAGTCTGAAGACCTGCTGGATCACGCTTTGACCACTCTACATAATTTGAACCATCGCGTCTTACATAGTTAACGCCATAGCCAAGTGATGCTGTGTTTTGCTTAATTTGGGTAAAGCCAGGCTGTACCGCAGGAAGAGCTAGAATAACCTCAGCTGCTGCATCTTTTTTAGGCTCAAACTCAACTTTAGCCTCAACAGTCCAAATTTCCTTTTTTAAATTAGGAGTAAATGGAACATCGAAGGTGATCTTTTGATATGCAATTAAAAGAATACCTACTAAAAATAAAACTGCGGTTACAAAATAAAATAGACCACGAGATGCCATGATTAGCCCTTCTTATTCTCTGAATTGTCGTTTTTAGCTACTTTTGATGATGCTTTGTTTTTATTCGCTTTGGCATCTTTTGAGTTCTTTGAGTTTTGCTTTTCTTTAATCTCAATGGTCTCTTCGGTTGCTTTTGCCTTTTTATCAGTCTTCATCTTAAGCTTGGTGCCGTTTTCACTTTCAATCTTTTCACGAACTGATGGAAGGGAAGATTCAGCATTAGTACCTAAGCTTTGAGTTGCATCTTTAGATACAGTTGCAATTTGACCGCCTTGACGAGCTTTTTCTAAAGCATCGTATTTTTCATTAACATTGATACCTTTAGCTTGATTTGCTACATAGTCATCAATACTAATGATAGTTAAACCATCTTTGTCGGCACGTGGTTGAACGCGATTACGTGATACATCAACTACAGCAATATCGGTAAGAAGAGTACGACCGATTAAAAGGGCAAACTGCATTCTTGATCTATCAACTAAGTTAAAGTCAGCTGCGGTTGAGTAATCTCCAATTTTTACATTTAAACGTACGATTGGACGGTAGCTGTAGCCTTCAATTGAGGATTGGCGAAGTTTGGTTTGAGCCACAAATGGAGCTTCAACTTGGATTGAACGGTCATTGTGGTTAATAGTAAATCTCATCCACTTTTTGCCGTTGCGCTCAAACTCGGTAATATCTTGAGCTGAAATTGATGATTGAGAAGCACCAGTATCAATACGGGCTGCAATGGTTGCATTAGCTTCTTTTACATACACAAACTCTTCACCGCCTAAGATCATCTTGCCATCAGGAGTTTGCAAATCATAGTTACGCAATGGTTTTACCACTTTGCCACCTTCTTTTTCTTTTTCAGCAACTAATGAGTCGTAAACGAACTGATTTTGACGTTGTAGAGCTTTTAATTCTTCTAAGATTTGACGCTTGAATTTGTCATTTGATCTATCAATATCAGAACGAAGATTTGAGATAGCTGATCTTTGGGAATTTAATTCACCATTAATGCTTTGAATGGTGCCGTCGAGGTGAGTGATTTTATTACTGATATCACTAGCATTGTCGGCTGAGTAAACAGCTTGAGAGCCTAGTAGCAATGCTAAAAGTAGTGTTTTTTTATAATGCATTTTAAAAATCCAATGAAGGCTTAAAAATTTTGTGCAAGTCTAGCACAAATCAAGATTGATGAATTAAGAATGAATGATTAATTGTCAAAAAAAGTTAACACATTAGTCTTAGCTGAGACTTATCATTAATAAAGGGGATCTCCTAAAGAATAAAATTCATCATTTCAATACATTGTGAACTTGTTCTTAATAATATTGATAATAATTCTTATTAGCTTTTCTTTTTTAAAAAACTATGTCACAATAAACACAGTTTCAAATACAGCATAATATCTAAGGAGAATAAAATGGAAAACAATTGCAGACTAAGAGCTAATCATCAAGGCGTTGTAGGCGAGGGTGTTAAGTTCCAGAGAATCCGTCGCGTAACTGGCTACTTAGTGGGCACTTTAGACAGATTCAACGATGGTAAGAGAGCAGAAGAGTCTCAGCGTGTAAAGCACATGCACGTTTAATTATTTAAACACTTTTTCAAAATCTGTACAGATTTAAAGGCTTTGCTAAACAGCAAGGCCTTTTTCATTTATAATGCAGTCAAACAAAAATGTTATCTAGAACTTGTTTTTAAAGCTCTTGAAAATTAGGAAATAAAAATGAAAAAGTTATTGATTGCTACTGCGATTAGCTCTGTCTTATCTTTAAGCTCTGCTCAGGCTTTCTACATTACTCCATCATTCTCTCACGTTTCATCAAGTGTTAAAGGTGGCAATGATGTTGGTACTTCTGTATGGGGACTAGAAGCAGGTGGTAAGTACGGCAGTGTATCTTACTCAAACACTTCTTACAATGTTGATAAAAGCAAGAATATCGACAATCTTCATAATCTAACTATCCGTGGTCAGTATTTTGATGTGATTGGTGATGGTCTATCTTATTATGTAGGTTGTTCTTATACTGCTGCTTGGCAAGATGATTTCCACGCTTCAAAGAACTATAACATCACACCTTTTGCAACTTTAACCTATGCAACAGATGATGAGCTTTCATTTACCTTCGGTGGCGGTGCAAGCTTTAGTAAGCCTAAAAATAGCTTATTCCCAATTTTGCAAGCAAATTTTAAAAACGAGTCTCAAGAAGGTCTAAGTTTCTCTTTAGGTTTCCCTGTAAACAAGCTTACTTACAGATTTAACGAGTATGTAGCAGCATCTACTGAGTTTGACTTTAACTACTCTCCATACTACCTATTATCAGATGACTCTGCTTATGTACCGAAGGGATATATTCAAGATAGATCAAATGAGATTCAAGGCTATCTAACTATTAACCCTACACAGAATTTTGCAATTAAAGCAGGTGCTGCTTATACCATTAACCGTAAGCTAAAGTTCTACTTTGACGACGGCGATGAGCTAGCAAGCTTTAAGTTAGATAACAGCTTAAAGTTCTTCTTAAACGGTACTGCTAGCTTTTAATTTGTACAAATATTTGCTTTAAATATAGCTAAATTTGGCTTTATTTATCCACAATCAAAGCTTAGATACTTAGCAGGTACGCATGAATAAAATAATTTTTTAAAGAATGGCTAAAACAACGCTTTTTTGATCTTGGTAAATTAAAAAAATCGTAAAAAGTTAAAACGTACATTAAAAAAGGCTGTCGACATGTAAA
>Ga0256405_10012392_pt1 | contig 10568 bp, 9 predicted proteins | sample RumenRJG_02DNA_FD_189096 | JGI IMG/M metagenome (GOLD analysis project Ga0256405, IMG submission 189096) | Bovine rumen microbial communities from Lethbridge, Alberta, Canada - RJG_02 | ecosystem: Host-associated > Mammals > Digestive system > Stomach > Rumen | place: Canada: Alberta | collected... | reverse complement strand
TATGAATTCTGCTAATGAGATGTATAATTTTGTTCAGATTCCCCTTAAGATGTATAATCAGAATATAGACAGTATGCTTTATGTAAAGCAGAATAAGAAAAGCTCTTATGAAGCTGGTGAAGAAATTACTGCTTTTTTGCATTTTGATATGGAATATCTTGGTTCTACAGATGTATTTATCAGCCTTAAGGAGGCAAATGTTGCCTGTAAATGGAATCTTGCAAGCGAAGAATCCATGAAGCTAATAGAAGATAATTTGGATATTCTTACAGAAAGGCTTGCGGCAAAGGGATTTTCAATGTCGGCATCTGTCACATGTAACGAGCCAAGAGCCAGTTTTGTCGAGGATTTCCTTGGGGAACCTCCAGTTTCTGCTGATAAGCCTACTGACGGTATGGTACACAGATATAGCTTTGATATGAGGGCATAAATATGGCTGAAGAAAAGGTTGTTGACAAAAACAAAACTGCCGTGGCACTATCTTATGAGGCGGGGGATTCTGCGCCTAGGATTCTTGCTTCTGGTAAAGGGTATGTTGCCGAACAGATTATACAAGAAGCCAAGAAAGCTGACGTTCCTTTTTATCAGGATAACGAGCTTGCCAAGACACTTAGCAAGCTAAACATAGGGGACGCAATTCCTCCAGAGCTATACGAGGTTGTTGCGGAGATTTTGGTTTTTGTTAACGATATGGAAAAGATAAAATCAAAGCTAGGATAGGTTGATGAATAACAGAAGACAAGGAAATGATTTTGAAAAGCTTGCAGCTGATTATTTAGTCAGGGAAGGCATGACAATAATTAAGCTTAATTTCTACTGTAAGATGGGTGAGGTAGACATCATTGCAAAAGATGGAGATTACTTAGTTTTTGTTGAAGTAAAATATAGAAAATCAGCTTCAAAAGGTAGTGGATTTGAAGCGGTTAATTATAATAAAATGAGAAAGATTTCCAGGGTGGCCGATTATTATATGTACAGCCACCATTTTAATGGAGATACAAATGTTAGGTTTGATGTTGTTGCAATAGAGGAAGGACATTTAAAGCATCTAAAAAATGCTTTTGAGTATATACCAGTATGTTAAATTCAAGTCATAAAATCGCACAGGTAATGGAGGGAAGCCCTGCAGATAGGGCGCATCTTATTCCTGGAGATATAATTACCAAAATAAATAATGCGGAGCTTGTAGATATTTTTGACTATCATTATTATTCTGATGATGCTGATATTACAGTCGAGCTTCTGCATGAGGATGGCACCACAGAATCGGTCTTTGTTGAAAAGGAAGAGGGCGAGGATTTAGGAGTAATATTCTGCAATGGTTTAATGGATGACTATAAATCCTGCTCTAATAAATGCGCATTTTGTTTTATTGATCAGATGCCGCCTGGCATGCGTGATACTTTGTATTTTAAAGATGATGATACAAGACTTTCGTTCTTACAGGGCAATTATGTTACCCTTACCAATATGAAGATGGCCGATTTAGATCGTATCATTGCATACAAGCTTGGGCCAATCAATATATCTGTACATGCAACAAATCCAGAGCTTAGAAAGAAGCTTTTGCATAATAGATTTGCGGGTGATATCTTAGAAAAGATTAAAAAGCTTTATGACGCAGAAATCCCTATGAATGCGCAGGTTGTATCCTGCCCGGGGCTTAATGATGGGCCTGAACTTGATCGTACAATTTCTGATTTGCTTTCATTTGCTCCAGTAATGAGCTCTATGTCGGTGGTTCCTGTTGGAATTACCAAATTTAGAGATGGACTTTTTCCACTTCGCACCTATACAGCCGAAGAGGCAGGAAAGGTTATAGATCAGATTGAACACTGGCAGGAAATTGCCATGGAACGAATAGGAAATCATTTTGTGCAGGCTTCAGATGAGTGGTATATCCTGGCAGGACGTCCTCTTCCTGAGGCAGACAGATATGACGGATTTATTCAGCTTGAAAACGGAGTAGGAATGCTAAGACTTCTACATGAAGAGGTTTTAGATGCACTCGAAGATATAAAGAAGCCGCTATTTATGAGAAAGCGCCATGTTACAATAGCTACAGGAAAGCTGGCGGCTCCATTTATGAGAGAATTAGCGGATATTATCACAGAAAAGTTCAATCGCGTCACTGTAGATGTTGTAGAGATTCGAAACGAATTTTTCGGTGAAGAAATAACAGTTTCAGGCCTGATAACAGGTCAAGATTTAATCAAGCAGCTTAGTGGACGAAAGCTAGGAGACAATCTTTTGTTATCCTGTACGATGCTTAGAAGTGGCGAAGAGGTATTCCTAGATGACATTACGCTTTCAGAGCTTGAGTCTACTTTACAAGTTAAAACACGTATAGTACAATCAGACGGTCGCGATTTCGTATACGCGATAATAGGACGATAAAATTTACGCTGTGTTCAAAATCTTACGTTAACAATGATTCCGAATTCTTACGTCGACTGATGTCTCCTTCAGAATTGAAATACATTGTTAACTAGATTTTGTTCTACAGTTTATAGATGAGTAATCAGTAGTTCACAAGCTATTATGATTCTCAAGAGAAGCGTGCTGCTGAACGGAGAATTATAATGCTTGTGAACGTAACTGATTACGGACTAGGAAAGAAAGAGGTAATATATGGCAAGACCAGTGGTGGCGATAGTTGGTCGCCCTAATGTTGGAAAATCAACACTTTTTAATGCCCTTGCAGGAGAACGTATCTCTATTGTCAAGGACACACCAGGTGTTACAAGAGATAGAATTTATGCAGATATTTCATGGCTTAATTACGATTTTACTATGATTGATACAGGTGGTATTGAGCCAGATACAAAGGATATTATTTTATCCCAGATGCGCGAGCAGGCTCAGATTGCTATCGATACAGCAGATGTAATAATTTTCCTTGTGGATGTTAAGCAGGGATTACAGGATAGCGATTCAAAGGTTGCTGATATGCTTAGACGCAGTCACAAGCCGGTTGTTCTTGTGGTTAATAAAGTAGACAGCTTCGAGCGTGATATGGCAGATGTTTATGAGTTTTACAACTTAGGAATTGGTGATCCAATTGCTATTTCTGCATCATCACGTCTTGGTTTTGGTGATATGCTTGATGTTGTTGTAAGCTACTTCCCAGAGCCTACAGGAGAGGCTGAGGAGGATGATACTCCAAAGATAGCAGTTATCGGTAAGCCAAATGTTGGAAAATCTTCACTTATCAATAAGCTTTGCGGCGAGGAGCGTGTTATTGTATCTGATATCGCAGGAACTACTCGTGATGCTGTTGATACTAAAGTAAGATACAATCACAAGGATTATATATTTATTGATACAGCTGGTCTTCGTAGAAAGAGCAAAATTAAAGAAGACTTAGAGCGTTATTCTATAGTTAGAGCGGTTGCATCTGTAGAAAAATCTGATGTTGTTATAATTATGATTGATGCCACTGAAGGCGTTACTGAGCAGGATGCAAAGATTGCAGGTATTGCTCATGAACGTGGAAAGGGTATAATTATATGTGTCAATAAATGGGATGCCATTGAGAAAAATGACAAGACAATGAAAGAGCACGAGACAAAGATTCGTCAGATTCTTTCATTTATGCCTTATGCATCAATTCTCTTTATTTCTGTTAAAAGCGGACAGCGTCTCGGCAAGATTTACGAGACAATCGATGCAGTTATTGAGAACAATTCAATGCGTATTGCTACAGGCGTATTAAATGAGATTGTTTCTGAGGCAGTTGCGCTTCAGCAGCCACCTACAGATAAGGGTAAGCGACTTAAGATTTTCTACACTACACAGGTTGCAGTAAAGCCACCTACCTTTGTCATCTTTGTTAATGAAAAATATTTAATGCATTTTTCTTATGTGCGTTATCTTGAAAATAGAATTAGAGATGCCTTCGGATTTGAAGGAACATCTTTAAAATTTATTATTAGAGAGAGAAAGGAAAACGAATAATGATAGTAGTGGGGAGAATTTTAGCTTTACTAATCGGTTATTGTTTCGGAATGGTTTTGATGGGATATCTCATCGGTAAGTCAAAAAATATTGATTTGACAAAGGTTGGCAGCGGAAATGTTGGCTCAACTAACACAATGCGTAATTTAGGTGTTCCAGCAGGTCTTATTACACTGGCTTGGGACTGCTTAAAGTGTGTTGTTGCTTGTTTCTTTGTTAAATTAGTTTTTGGTTTCTTTGTAGAGAGTCCTAGTATCTATATGGTTTATGCTGGACTTGGTTGCGTACTTGGCCATGATTTTCCATGTTATATGCACTTTAAAGGCGGTAAGGGAGTTGCATCTACATTAGGTTTTATCATTGCATTATTCCCGATTGGGCTTCCTATCCCAGCAGTTGTGTTTATTTCACTTGTTGCTTTGACACGTTATGTCTCATTAGGTTCAATTGTTGCAGAGTTATCCTTTGCAATTGAAATAATTGTTGCTGCTTGTCTTGGCGTATTTGCCGAAAAGTATCCAGGCAATGAAATCAAAGAAGTAGTTATTATTTGTTGCTTTGTTTCAGCCCTTTCAATCATACTTCACCATGCAAATATAAAGCGACTTCTCAAGGGAAACGAAAACAAATTCTCGTTCCACCCAGAGACAAGAGCGTAATTTTTATAAAGACTAGAGGTATTATATGGCTAGAATTAGTGTACTTGGAGCAGGTAGCTGGGGCATCGCTTTAGCTGTTATGCTCAATAAAAATGGTCATGAGGTAAAGGTCTGGTCCCATAGACAGTCTCAGGTGGATCAGATGAATGATACTCATACCAGCGATAAGATTAAGGGCGTGAAGCTTCCTGAATCTATGATTTTTACTGCTGATATTGAGGATGCCTGTCACACTGCGGATGTTGTTTTGATGGCGGTTCCATCTAAGGCGACTAGAGAGACAGCAGAAAAGATTAAGGATTATGTAAATAACAATCAGATATTTATTACAGTAACAAAGGGTATAGAAGAAGATACACTTTTTACTCAGACAGAGATTTTAGAGGATGTATTAGGAGATGATAAGCGCATTTGTGTTCTTTCTGGTCCTAGCCATGCTGAAGAAGTAGTTGTATTTAAACCTACTTTAGTAGTTGCTGGATCTACAGACAGGCAGACAGCTTTGTTTGTTCAGAATCTATTTATGAATAAATACTTTAGAGTATATTCTTCACCTGATGTGAAGGGCATCGAGGTCGGAGCTGCACTAAAGAATGTTATAGCTCTTGCTGCTGGTATGTCAGATGGACTTGGCTTTGGAGACAATGCTAAGGCTGCACTTATTACTCGTGGTATCAAGGAGATTTCATCTCTTGCAGTAGCTATGGGCGGTCAGGCAGAGACTCTGGCAGGCCTTACAGGCGTAGGCGATCTTATTGTTACTTGCTCATCAATGCACTCTAGAAATAGAATGGCAGGCTTTTACATTGGGCAGGGAATGAGTAAGGATGAGGCCATGGAAAAGGTTGCAATGGTTGTAGAAGGTGTGTATTCTGCTAAAGCAGCCAAGAAGCTTGCAGAGAAATACAATATAGAAATGCCAATTGTTAATATTGTAAATGCAGTATTATTTGAAAATCTAGCAGCTAAGGATGCTGTTTATGACCTTATGACTCGTTCTAAGAAGGATGAGACATCAGATTTAGATTGGTAATAGGACTAAGAGAGAATTAGAGTTCTTTTAAATGATGACGGCTAGCCAATATAGGCTAGCCGTTTTTTAGAATATATTTGTAATTATTGTAAGAATGACGTATGGCACAAATATAAAACTAAGTAATAAAGTTTTCATTCTGATAACTTTGATTCCATAAGCCTTGCAAATAGCATCTGCATTTTTCATGCAATCAAATCCCATTTGAATTATAACTAGTAAACCTACTGCTGTAGCAGCTGTGCTAACGGCACCACCCACAGAATTTGCGGTAGAGTTTCCAGAACGTTTAAGCATTCGTCCGCCGATGGCTGCTGCAGATACACCTGTCATAACATCTTTATCAAGTGTTGGATCGGCAGGAACCTCATAGGCTCCGTCGGCTAAATCTTGGAATTTAGGATTAGTGTATGCAACCTTTATACATATTAATGCGATGATTCCTATGACACCTTCTGCAATCATAATACCGAAGCCTGTAATATCTACAATGCTTCTTAAAGTATCATTAGTGTAATCAGAGCCGATGGCCACAATCATATCAAACAGAATAGCTGCAAATCCAGATGTAAGCATTGATACAAGACCAGCTATTAATAGTTTTGGATATAAAGAACATCTTTTTAAAAATTTGATTTCTTTTATTTCTAACACATTAAACCTCCTAAATTATTTAATTGAGTGGAATATACTGTATGATTCCTCTAGCTTGCCAGTGCTATAAGCCATGGAATTTCTATTCATTAATCCGCCATTTTCAAGTGTAATCTTAAATTCATCTGCTCTGTTATCGGCAGTAGCAGCTTTGATAAAATCGTCATTTAGCTGATATCGACTTAATATTAGTTCATCTGTGATAATGCCTTCTTTGCTGGAATCTAAGACTGCTTCATGAAGTGTGTTGAAATAATCATTAGCATTTTTTAGATTCTCTTCTTCAGATAAATCATTATTTAATGTGTATTCATATTTTATAGATGAAAGCTCACCATCACTTGTAAAAGCGAAGCTTACAAAGGAATGAAATAAATCATCTTCTGTCAAAGATAGGTAGACATTATAGCTAGTGCCTGGATAATCTGGATAATAAGTATCAGTGTAGGCAAGATTGTGCTTCTTAGCGATAGCTTCTAGCTTTTCAGCTGGCTCTAAATTTGTAACAGCAGGTTGTTCAAGGCCGGAACTAAATGAAATATTAATTAAATCATATTCAGCAGCACCTCTAACACTAAAGTAGATAACCACAAGAAGGAGAAATACAAAAAGGATCTTAAAGATGATTAGATTAGGCAATTTCAAATCTTTATCATAAGCATAATCCTGAATCTCTGGGATTGAATATGAATCGAAATTCATTCCATACATTTCAAGCTCTAACTGATTTTTGGCAGATGAAAAACCAATGAAGCAAATAAGGATAAGGCTTATACATAGAAAAATCATAATTAAAACAGGCTCTGTAACTTTATTAATTTCTAATTTGAATGGTGCGACACCTATTTTTGCCTGAACAGATATAGTGCTGAATAGAACAATAGATGCGACTATAAGATATATAAAACTAATTTGAATAAGTTTACGGCATAAATAAATATGCTTAATAAGACTATGTTCTTGTGACATCATAACATTCTCCTAAAAATTAACAGTAACGTTTGGATATTAATACCTACAGATGTGTTTGTCAATAAACAAACAAAAGATATTGACTATAAAAATCAAAAGTATTAAAATACTACCTAGAGTTTATAAGGAAAAAAGGAGAATGTATGAGAAAAAGTGTTAAAAATGTTAAAACAGAAGGGAAGATGATTATATGAAAAGAAAAGTATTAATTGGCATAATTTTAGCATTAAGCTTAGTAGGATGTGGTAACTTTGGCGAAGATGACAACAGGGGCGAAACTGTAATAGCGTCTAAGGAAAATGATTCTGATGAAAAAGATGAAGATGTAGACGCAGCTGATAAGAAAGAAGATAAAACTGAATCATCTGATGAGAAAGAAAGCGATGACAGCATCCAGGCTGAGCTTGCTTCTGTTGAAGAGGAATATCAAAAGCTCTATGACAATACAGATAGCGGTTCAATGTCACAATGTGAAATGAATGAAGCTGCTTTTAACTTATACGACGTGTGGGATAAGGAGCTTAATTCTCTCTGGGAAAGATTAACGAATGAGCTTGATGAAGACGAAAAGAAGGAGCTTGTTGCTGAACAAAAGGCTTGGATTGCACAAAAAGAGGCTAATTCAACTGCTGCTGGAATGAGCTGGAGTGGTGGTTCAGGACAGCCTTGTATCACCTTAGGTGAAGAGGAAGACATGACTCACAAGAGATGCTACGAGCTTGCTGAGAGGCTTGCGGAAGTTCGTGGTGAAGATTTTGAAATCCCTTCAAAGGTAGAAAAGAAAATCGAAGAAGAAAATCCTACATTAGATGAAGTATTCGAAAAGTTCGAAGGACAATGGTGCTTTGATACTGATAGAGGAGCTGTAATCGGAATTGATAGAACTGCAAATGATCCAGATATGGCTCCAGAAGGCAGTACATGGTATGTATGGGAAACAGGCGGAGACATAATTTCTGATTTGGATGTTTATGGTTATAGTGATTCAGATATTATCTTTAAAAGATATAATGAATTTCTTGAAAAAGATTCTTATTATTGGATGAGCTATTGTGGAGATCGTGTGGAATTTAAATATGCACATTCGTTAGAAGAGTTGGCTGATTGGAATGTTGAGACAACTGTTGGTTATTAATCTAAATATTAGTAAGTGAACAAATTGTTATTTATTTGTGAAACTTCATTTTGTGGTATCTAACCCTATTGACTACTAGATAGTGTGGTGGTAGTATAAACCTATCAACACAACATCTAGTAGTTTTTTATTTGTCTTTACTAGATATTGACTGAATTGTATTTACAAATGTTTTTGGTATAGATAAACCCGGAGGTTAATATGGAGAGATTTGTTGTTAAGAAAGATGGTGCTCTAGAGCCATTTAATGTACAGAAAGTTGTTGAAGCAGTTGGCAAATCAGCAACTCGAGTACTTGTAAAATTTACACCTGAGCAGGAAAAGTTTATATGTCAATTTGTTGAAGAAAGAGTGGAGGAACTTGGACTTGAAAAAATTGAGATTGCACAGATGCACAACATTGTTGAAGGAGCTTTGGAACGAGTTAATCCAATGGTTGCTAAATCTTATAGAGATTATCGCAACTATAAGCAGGATTTTGTACAGATGCTCGATGATGTTTATAAGAAGTCTCAGAATATCATGTACATCGGCGATAAGGAGAACTCTAATACAGATTCGGCTCTCGTATCGACAAAGCGTTCGTTAATCTTTAACGAGCTTAACCGTGAGCTTTACAAGAAATTCTTCCTTACAACAGAGGAAATTCAAGCTATCAGAGACGGTTACATCTACATTCACGATATGAATGCAAGACGCGACACAATGAACTGTTGTCTGTTTGATGTTAAGTCAGTACTCGAAGGCGGCTTTGAGATGGGTAATATTTTCTACAATGAGCCTAAGAGTCTTGATGTAGCATTTGACGTTATCGGTGATATTGTTCTTTCTGCTGCAAGCCAGCAGTACGGTGGTTTCACAATTCCACAGGCAGATCAAATCCTTGAGAAATATGCTCAAAAGTCTTATGACAAATATATGGAAAAGTATTTATCTCTTGGTATTGATAAAGAAAAGGCTGAGGAAGTATCTATGGCTGAGGTTCAGCGCGAGATGGAGCAGGGCTTCCAGGGCTGGGAGTACAAGTTCAATACTGTTGCTTCAAGCCGTGGTGATTATCCATTTATCACTGTTACAATCGGTCTTGGTACATCTACTTTTGCAAAGATGGCATCAAAGGCATGCCTTAAGGTTCGTTCAATCGGCCAGGGTAAGCCAGGATTTAAAAAGCCTGTTCTTTTCCCTAAGGTTGTATTCCTTTATGATGAAAATCTTCATGGACCAGGTAAAGAGCTTGAGGATGTTTTCGAAGCTGGCATTGATTGCTCACGCAAGACTATGTACCCTGATTGGCTTTCGCTTACAGGCGAAGGATATATTGCAAGTATGTATAAAAAATACGGCAAAGTTATTTCGCCAATGGGATGCCGTGCATTCCTTTCACCTTGGTATGAAAGAGGCGGAATGAAGCCTGCAGATGATAAGGATGAGCCTGTATTTATTGGCCGTTTTAATATCGGTGCAGTTTCACTTCATCTTCCAATGATTTTAGCTAAGGCTCGTCAGGAATCAAAGGACTTCTACGAAGTACTTGATTATTATCTTGAGATGATTAGAAAGCTTCACATTCGTACATATGCTTATCTTGGAGAGATGCGTGCATCAACAAATCCTCTTGCATATTGCGAGGGCGGATTCTACGGCGGACATCTTGGATTCCACGATAAGATTAAGCCTTTACTTAAGGCTGCTACAGCATCATTTGGAATTACAGCTTTCAATGAGCTTCAGGAGCTTTACAATGGCAAGTCACTTGTAGAGGATGGAGATTTTGCTATTGAAGTGCTTAAACACATTAACGAAAAGGTAAATCAGTTTAAGGAAGAGGATGGCAATCTTTATGCTATCTATGGTACTCCAGCTGAAAACCTTTGCGGTTTACAGGTAAAGCAGTTTAGAAACAAGTATGGCATTATTGAGAATGTTTCAGATAGAACTTACGTATCTAACTCATTCCACTGCCATGTTACTGAAGATATTACACCTATTCAAAAGCAGGATTTGGAAGGCAGATTCTGGGAACTTTCAAACGGAGGAAAGATTCAGTACGTTCGTTATCCAATCAACTACAACCGCGAGGCTGTTAAGACTTTGGTTCGCCGTGCAATGGCTAAGGGCTTCTACGAAGGTGTAAACTTATCACTTTCTTATTGTGCTG
>Ga0256405_10012390_pt1 | contig 10570 bp, 15 predicted proteins | sample RumenRJG_02DNA_FD_189096 | JGI IMG/M metagenome (GOLD analysis project Ga0256405, IMG submission 189096) | Bovine rumen microbial communities from Lethbridge, Alberta, Canada - RJG_02 | ecosystem: Host-associated > Mammals > Digestive system > Stomach > Rumen | place: Canada: Alberta... | reverse complement strand
ATTCTGTTTTTATTGTTCTTTTTTATAGAGTCTCACTTCTTCATGATTCCATTTCAGATAGGCACGACGCATCCGTCTGGTCAATGCCCTGTAGTTATCTTCGACAGTCAGTTTCTCGCGACAGAGACGAGGCTTTACCTCTAAAGACATCCTGCCAGGATGCAGATGAAACGACTTCTTGGGCAGCACCTCTCCGAATCCTTTGATAAACACAGGCAGGATATCGAGTTTTAACTGCTCAGCCAGATAGAAGGCACCACGCTGGAACAGTCTGATCCTGCAGTCCTCCGAACGGGTCCCCTCAGGGAATATCACCACCGAGTAGCCTTCGTCAACCTTCTTCTGGATCTTCACTTTCATCTCATCCGTATCAGAGACGGGGAAGAAATCTGCATAACGGATGATGACGCCGTAAAAGGGATTATGCCACACCCAGTGCTTCGTGAGGATGATCAGTTTCGGTGTCAGCATCATAATCGCCATCAGATCCAGATGCGACTGGTGGTTGCTGATGATGATTGAAGGCTTCTCGAAATCCTCACCCTGTGGGTTACGATAGGTGAACTTCGTACCAGGCACATGATGGATGATGAATCTGGCATGCTTCTGCAGGATCTTATGGTACTGATACTTATGCTTCTCCGTAGCCCCTCCGACGGTGATGAGCAGAAAGCCTGTTAACGTCAGGATGATGGCATCCACGAGGAAGAAACAGAAGGAGAAGATGGTATAGAGCGCCTGCTTGATGAAATAGAACGACCTATAGAACAAGGCACCTACACACAGGATCGTATTCAGCGCACTGATACGGAAGAAATCATAGACGGGACGGAAATGACTCACCCGTTCCTCTACCGGGGGATAGTACACCCTCACATTGACAGAGGAGATCGGACAACCCGCCCAGGCTGCAAACACCAACAACTCCAGTTCCGCCTCATAGCGCGAGGTGACCAGCGGCAATAGTCTCAGCGCCTTCAGGTTGTAGAGTCTGAATCCGCTCTGGGTGTCAGGGAGGTTGATGCCCGTCTGCAAACAGAACCAGAAGTTGGAGAACTTGTTGGCAAACGTGTTCTGGCGGGGCATATTCTTCTCCGTGAGATTCCTGCAGCCCACGATGATTGCCTCAGGCTTCTCCTCCATCTTATTTAATAAGATTGGTATATCGTCAGCGAAATGCTGGCCGTCGGCATCAATCGTGATCGCATGGGAAAACCCTAATTCCTTGGCTTTCCTGAAGCCCTTCACCAGTGCATATCCCTTACCTCTGTTCTGAGGGTACGACACCAGCGTGATGGGCATAGGGAGACGATGAAGAATGACGGCAGTCTCGTCTGTACTACCATCATTCACCACAATCACATCCTGACAGTAGGCTGTCACATCGGATATGACCTGTGCGATTGTCCCGGCATTATTATACGTCGGTATGATGACACATACCTTATGCATCCAGCACCTTATATTGCAGCGACATCTTCACAGCCTCGTCTGCCTCGTCGGAGACGGTAATATCCACAGTCAACATATCCTGATCCAGTACCTCTTTCGTAAAGGTATAGACAGGGGTGTCATTCGGTCCTACGATCTTCTTGAACCGGATGGTCTTCACGACACTCAACTGCAGTTGTTTCCCATATTTCTCTTCTAATATCTCCTCACCTATCTGCATCAGACAGACACCAGGTGTCACAGGGTTGCCTGGGAAATGGGCTTTATAAATGCGGTGCTCGGGATTGAACTTCACCTGGCACTGGTAGTTATCCTCACCCTGTATTGTGGAAACTACTTCGAATAAATCGTTGATCAGTCTCATTCTTCTATAATTGGAGTAAATGTATATTTTATCTTAAATCGGATGTTTATCAGGTGGATCTCACCATCAGGCGAGAAGGTAATCTGCCTACTGATCTTCCACACATCCTTCTGCTTAGGAAGGTTGGAGAAGAAAAACGACATATCTCCCTGCAGCACCTTACGGATGTACCATTTGTCCAAGAACGGCGGCAGGTTCGACAGTTTGGTCTTCTTGCCGTTGTACTCGAAATCAAAGGCTGTCAGTCCGAATTCATTGATCACGGTGCCAATGACCTCTGTTGGCGACGCCATCTTCATCACACAGACACCCGAGATCTGATGTGGTCCCGCTTCCAGCAACAGATTATACTGTCTGACTTCTGCAGTGTCTGTGACAACGGTGTCAACTACTACAGAGTCAGTCAGCACGATCTCCTCCTGAGCCAGACAAGGCAACTGGAAGAACAGTAGCAACAGACTAATTAACCTTAAATACACTCTCATTAATCGTTGTATTCACTTTGGGAGACAGCAGTTTGACAGTAGTGTATTCACCCGACTTCTCTATCATCTTGATGCTCTCCACCATCGTCAGTGTAGGGTTGAAATACACCTCAATGGCAGCATACACCTGCTTCACCTCCTTCTTCTTCGGCAACATCTTGGCGAAATACACATCACCTTGCTTGAATAACGTCACATCGAAGTCGGCCGAGTTCATGATACCACCACCAGTTACGGTATTCAGGATGATTGTCGTGATCTGACGGAAGATCTTGTTACCCTGGATATCGATATTCTTGGTTGACTTAGCCGACTTGATCTGCACCTTGTCGCCGTTCATGATAAACGTATAGTCGTAAGGTGTCGTATATTGCCATCTGATTTTGTCGGGCTTCACAAAATACAGCACACCCTTCGACTGCATCTCCTTACTCAGGAGTTTCATCCGCTTGGACTGCACGAAGTCGCACTGCAGCGTACGCAGCGCATTCGAAGACTTCTCCATCTTTGCCAGCACCTGCTTCTCCTGTTCGCTCGTAAGTTTGGTCTGTCCCATCACTGACAGGGGACACAGACACGTCAATAGTATGACAAACGATCTCAACATATTTCTACATTTAATAATTTCTATTTCGCTATCAACACGCATCCCGACAGAATCAGGAATACGCCGACCCATCTCTCAATCGATATATGCTCATGGAAGAAGATCATCGCCGCAAACATGCCCATCACATAACTCAGACTCACCATCGGATACGCCATGCTGAAAGGGAAGTTCTTGATGATATACATCCAGAGCACGGAACCGACGGCAAAGCAGATACCACAGCAGATAAACTGCCAGTTGATCAGCAGTCGGCCGAAGTAGCCCCACGAGAAGGAGAAGTCACCTGCCTTCAGGAGTCCAAACTTCATCAGCACCTGTCCACCTGTCAGGAGCATACACTGCAAGAGCGATATGGGCAATAACTTCAGAATCATATTCCTTTCAAGAGTACTAACGCACAATCGCCATTCATGGTGCAGTTTACAAACAGCATCAAAGGCGTGCCTTGTTTCTTCATCAGATGAGCAGCCGCATACAGTCCTAATGCTGATACGGTATAGTTCTCACCGAACAGTTGTTTATACTGCAGATGTTCCGCCTGTGGGAAGAACTCATCCAGTACAGGCTGATACAGGCGGTCGTTCTCTGGATTCCCGTTCACACCCGTCATCACCGTCTGGATAGCCTCTACCTTGACATCGGCTTTCTCTGCGAGCATCTCCAACTGTCTGCGGATGTTCTGGACCGACTTCGTGCGGAAGACGCTGACACCAGCCAACTCACAAAGGTTATCAGGCGACGGCTGCGTATTGAGCATCATCGACATCGAACACTCACTACAGGGCACCATCCCTTCAACACCCACATAACCCGTCGTACGAAGCAACTCATAATACGACGCCAGCATCTCGTCATGTCCGCCTACGAGGGCGTTGGATATCTGTCCTAAACAGAACTGCATCCAGGCATCCTTCAAGGCCAGTTCGAAACTGATGCCACCCTCCGAATAGGTGGTGTTATAACTGTGGGTACCTGTGTAGATACTGATCGTCGAACTCACAGTGTTATGGGTCGTCTGCATGAAATAGGTGGGACTCAACGACTCCTCGCCGTTCTCCACCAGATCATCCAGGAACCTTTCCGTGTAGTCCAGACTGCCGATACTCGTTCCTGTGATGATGGCGTCAGGATGCCCAATACCCGTTTCCTTCAGCACCTTCAACGAGGTGACCAGGGCACGCTTCATGATGTTACCCATCCGTCGGGCCTCATTGGGGGCGATATACTCGCGGAACGCAGGGTTCACAGCCTTCACGAAAGGCTCGTGATAGACGATCGGCTCCTCCATCCACGCTTCAGAGAGCGGGTTCTGGATAGAGATCTGTTCTGCTGCTTGGATATATACTTTTCCCATCATTCATTCACTTTAGAGAAGATCAACGAAGAGTCATTGCCACCAAATCCGAACGCATTACTGAGGATATGCTGGATACGGGGATGCGCCACCTCTTCTGTCACAGGCTGAATACCCGCTTCCATCGGCGTCTTCCAGTTGATGTTCTTCGGTAAAAACTGGTGCTCAAGGGCCAGGAGACAGAACACTGCCTCGATACTACCCGATGCACTTGTGGTGTGACCCGTAAACGACTTGGTAGAGGATACAGGGGGATAGTGTTCACCAAACACACGCAGGATGGCTTTACTCTCCGACTCGTCGTTGTTGGGTGTACCTGTGCCGTGGGCGTTGATATACTGGATATCCTCAGGTTTCAGACCTGCTGTCGCCAAGGCGGCACTCATCGCCAGATACGCCCCTTCTCCCTCAGGCGAGGAGGCTGTCTGGTGGAACGCGTCACAGGTGTTGGCATAACCACTCAGCACGAACTTCGGCTTTAGACCGCGCTGCTGGGCCGATGCCGCCGTCTCCATCACCAGATAGGCTGCACCTTCTCCGAGGTTCAAGCCTGCCCGATCTTTGTCGAACGGTCTGCAGGGCTGGTGATCTAAGATCATCAACGCATTAAAGCCATTCAGATGAAACAGCGACAGGCACTCTGCACCGCCTACCACCACGATATCCGCCAGACCACAACGTAACATATTCGCTCCTGTGATGATGGCATTTGTGGCCGACGAACAGGCTGTAGAGAGTGTCGCCATCGAGGCGAAATCACCAAGGCCCTCTGCTATCATCTCCGTACATCCCGCACAGTTATGCGTGGCGATCTCGGCAATCTCCCGTCCGCAACCAGGCTCCTGGGCATGTATCAGTTCTCTCCGATCCATCCCACCAACGGTCGTACCAGAGATAAAATGCACCTCATCCAAGGGCTGTCCTAAGAGCAGGGCTTCCTGCAGGGTTTCCTGCAGGGCGAGTTTTCCAATCAGGGCAGTACGGGTATAGCGCTGACTATCCCCTAACCCGAGTCGCTCAGCCAACTCGTCATTACTCAGTTGAACCTCACCTACAGGCAGGTCAGTATGTGTGGACTTCAGATACCTGATTTCACGGATACCCGACCGTTCGGTCTGAAGCGAAGCCAGCGTCTCTGCCTTGCCTATGCCTATCGCTGATACGACACCTGCTCCCGTTATATAAATCGGCTCCAAAACAGTCTTATTTTGTACGGTTAGCCTGAATAAACTCTGCCATCACTCTGACAGACTTAAACACCTTCTTGCCGTCTTTGGGATCCTGCAGTTTGATGCCGTATTTCTTCTCCAGGAGCACAATCAACTCCAGGGCATCAATAGAGTCCAGTCCCAGACCGTCGGCACCGAACAGAGGATCATCGTCCCCCAGATCCTCAGGTGTCATATCTTCCAAGTTAAGTGCTTCAATAATCTCATTCTTAACTTCCAACATTAATTCTTCCATATCTCTTTCATTCGTTTTTAATTGTTATTATCCTTCTGCCTCGATATTGGTTGAGGCAAGTTTCATACGGCCCTCTGCAATGATCTCTTCACCCACCTTGGTACAGACACTTGCCAGTGTCATGTCAAACACATCCATCAGGATATGCACCTCAGTAGTCAGACGTTCATCCTGCAGCGGCTGACGGTAAATTTTCAAATTCTTAATCTCTCCAATATAGCCTAATTTGATAGGCCTGTTGTGCAAAAGGTTCACACAACCCATTCTGGCAGCACACGACTGTGCCATATTCTCCACGATACCTGCCGGCGAGAGTTTAGAATCGTCTAACAGGATATTGTCCTGCCGCACCATCAACTCCGTCACGGCGTCGGTATCATCACAACTCAGGATCTTGTCCACCATCATGAACGGCGGCCGCTGAGGGATGAGAGAAGCCATTTCAATCTGTTCTAACTCCATGATTATTTCTGTTTCAATTCGGTTTCCAGATAGTCAATAAACTGCGACAGGGTCTTCACTGCCTTCATTTTCTCGATATTCACCTTGACACCAAAGGTTGACAGCACCACTGCCACGATGTCCACATAATCCAGACTGTCAATGCCCATATCCTCCTTCAGTCTGGATTCAGGGAACACCTTGTCTTCGTCGATCTCGAGGTCGTCGATCAGAAACGCCCTCACTTTCTGTTCAATTTCTGTTCTTTCCATTTTATTTGGTTGTTTGTTTATTCTGCTTTCTTCGCCACGATGATGGTATGACCCAGTCCGAGATGATCATACAGTTGCTCAATCTCCAGACCAGCCTCACGGATGCACTTTTCCATATCCTCGGTGTTATACATCTTCGAGTTGCCGTTCGCCATCGCCGTGAAGTAAAGGCTCGTCATCGTGAGACAGAGGGCGGCGGTATCAAACCGCTGACGGTCCCATAGCGTCTCCATGATGAAGATACGGGTGTCGGCAGTCATCGCCGCCTGAGCCCGTTTCAGGATACTCACGATCTGCTCCATACTGAAACAGTCCAGGAACTGACTCATCCAGATGGCGTCGAGTCCCTCCTGCTTGGGGAACGCAGCCTGCTCGTCGAGGAAGTTGATCGGGAAGCCCTTGATGCGCTCTGCTCCCTGCTTGCCTGCCGTATTCTCCTGCATCATCTTGATCTGCTGGGGCAGGTCGAGGACGGTAACTTCGGCATCCGTACTATAACCGACGCACTGCAGTGCCCACTTACCCGTATTGCCGCCCACATCGTAGAGCCGCTTCACCTGATACTCATCAAACACGATCTTCAAAGCCTCTTCAAACGACTCGTCGCTGTAGAAATGGTCGAAGTTCAGCCAACTCTCCTTCACCTGCTGGGGGAATTCCGACAAGCCCTCATACAGTGTAGGCCAGTCGCCCAAGGTTTTCAGACCTACGGGACGCCCCTGTTTCAGCGACTCGTCCAGATAGAACATACCCTGATAGTTCACGTCGTGATTCATATCCAGATTCACCCTCGTGGATTGGTCGTTCAGGAGGAACCACCCTGCCTTCGTAATACTGAAACGGTCGGTCTCGGGATCCACTACGATGATACCCATGGAGAGCGATGCTTCCACCAGGCACTTCACGGCATAGTCAGAGAGTCTTGTCTCTTTGCAGATCTCCTCACGAGTGAGTCCGTTGGCCGACTGGTTGATCAACTCCAGGATGCCCCACTTCACCATGATCCTTGCCGTCTGGAAAACCATAGGCCCCCAGGCTATGATCTGTGCATAGCGCTGAGCCTCCCCAGCCGACTGCTGTTCTGCTGTATAAACTTTTTTTAATCCTGCACTTAATTCCATGCTATTGTTATCTTTTTCTACTCATCCTCCCAGATGTTGAAGTAGTTAAACCACTGCAACGGGTAGTCTTCGAGTATCTTTTCTATTTCTGCGGTATAGAGATCCACCAACTGCTGACGCTGTTCGCGATGAGGCAACGTCTTGTCGTAATCCAGATAGATGATCCTGCCGTCGTACGAGCCGTCCTGTTGTTTCATCGCCAGGACCATATACACCTCGAGACCTCTGTTCACAGCCAGGGAGAACGGACCTCGGGAGAGTTTTACCTTGAAGCCGTGGATCGTCGAATGAAGCACCTTCTTCGGATTCATAAAGCGGTCGGCAAACACACTCAGCGCCTCGCCACGATCCAGACAATCCACAATCTCCATGATGTCCACGCCATCCACTCCCACAGGGATCATCTTGATACCCATGTCAGCAAACTGCTTCTTTCGGTATTCCATCAACTCCTGCTTCTCGCCGCCATACACCAAGACATTACAAGGCTTGGTCTGACTGAGGTTATAGCCCACCATCTCACTACAGCCGACATGGGCATTCAGCAGCATCACAGGCTGGTCTTCGCGCACGTGCGCGTAAAAGTGCTCATGACCTATAGAGTGAACCTCGAAATGATGACCTGCATACATCGCAAACTTATCGATCACCGTCTGTCCGAACAGACAGTGGTTGCGATAGGTGCTCAGCAACGCCTGCCAACGACCCTGGCCTCTCCGTTTGCGGAAATACTGGTAGGCGATCCTCGAACCAGGACTGAACACCATCGCCACAGGGATTACGCATACCGCCATAAAGCGATAGACATAGCGGATATCCACCTTGCGTAACAACTTGATCAGCGTACGGTGCATCCAGGCATTACCGAAAGTCTCTCTGTTTTTATTCTCCATGCATCAACACTCTCCCCATTGACGACGAATCTCATCCTTGTCCACTTCTTCGATCAGGATCTCTGCCAAGGCTTCCACCACCTCTACGGGCACCGCCAGACGCGGGTCGTCGCTGTGGGGATTGATGGCAGGCAGGAAGTGGGGCATCTCGCCCTTATAAACCTCCCTCATCCTGGTACCCTTATTGCCTTCGCCAGTACATGAATACGTGATATTGGCAAGTCTGTCGCAGAGTTTCACGAACGGGGCATACGGGGTCTCGCGGATCCCCTGGTAGTATTTCTCCCCTGCCCTTTCAGCCCTGGTGCGCCCCTTGTCGTTAGTCAGGGCATACACGATCTCCGTCGCCAACAGAGCCTGTTCCTCCGTCATCTCAGCCCTCGCCATACGCAACACATCGTTGTACGTCACACGGGCATCCTCGATGCTGTCGTGGAAATAGGCGCCGAAGAACAGCGGCAGCACATCTGCCTCGCACGCGCAAACAAGATAACCGTAATTCCTCACGCCTTCCACCACCATATCGAGGTGGAAACCATATGGAAACATACCTGCATACGTCTGATTCACACTCTGATGAAGGTCGTGTGCAAGTTGGCGGAAATGCTCTATCTGATCGGCATATTTCTCCAAATAAGACTGAAATTCTTCCTTGTGCATGATATAATGTTTATTTTCAGGCGGCAAAATTACAAAAAAAATGCCAAATACGTGCGAATCATTTATAAAAAATTGTATCTTTGCAACCGAAATCATTAAAAAAGACATGAAAACTGTACTTATCACTGGGGCTACGAGTGGAATCGGACTCGGTTGTGCCCGCAAATTTGCCCAGAATGGCGACCGTCTGATTCTGACAGGTCGTAACACTGGGAAATTGTCAGCCATCAGTTCTGAACTGCAGGCACAAGGCACCGAGGTACTCACCCTCGCCTTCGACGTGCGTGATCGTGAGGCCGCCCGTCAGGCCATTGAGAGTCTGCCCGCCGCCTGGCAACAGATCGATGTGCTAGTAAATAACGCTGGTCTCGCCCTTGGTCTCGAACCCGAATACGAAGGCGACTTAGACGACTGGGAGGCCATGATCGACACCAACATCAAAGGCCTGCTTACCATGACGCGCCTGATTGTACCAAAAATGATTACACGTAATAGCGGACATATCATCAACATCGGTTCCGTGGCTGGCGATGCCGCCTATGCAGGAGGCAATGTATATTGTGCCACAAAGGCTGCTGTGAAAGCCCTCTCCGACGGTCTCCGTATCGATGTGGCCGACACCGCCGTACGTGTCACCAACCTCAAGCCAGGCCTTGTAGAGACGAATTTCAGTAATATCCGTTTTAAGGGCGATACCGATCGTGCCGCCAAACTCTATCAGGGCATCAAGCCATTGACGGGTGACGACATCGCCGATGTAGCCGTCTATGCAGCCAACGCCCCAGCCCACGTCCAGATTGCCGAGGTACTCATTCTCGCCACCCATCAGGCCAGTGGCAGTGTCATCGTAAGAAAACAATAACCATACAAAAAGTCCAACAAAATGAAAAAACTATTTTTAGCCTGCTGCCTAGCAGCCTTCTGTACATGCAACGCCATGGCACAGGAAACCGTTGATTCAACAATGGTCGATTCAACGGCTATTGAAGCATTACCGCTCGACAACCCAGTGACCCAGGCCATCATGGCCCGCCGTTCTATCCGTAAGTATCTCGATAAGCCTGTAGAGCACGAGAAACTCGCCTATCTGGTCGAGTGTGGCATCAACGCCCCCAGTGGCAGTAACCGTCAGCCTTGGGTTCTGCGCGTGGTAGAGAATCAGGAGTTGCTCGCTCAAGTGAACGATGTGTTTAAGCAACAAAACGCCAAGCAAGTAGCCCGCGACAAGGGCTTCAAAAACCTGTTCCGCAATGCGCCTAATATTATATTGGTATGCACGCCTGCGAAAGGCGGTGGTGAGATTGATGCCGGTATGCTGGGGCAGAACATCCTTAATTCCGCAACACTATTACAAATATAACTTTTTAAGTACCTGAGCAACAAAAAGTTGCCCAGGATTTTGCCATGTCGAAGAATTCACTTATCTTAGTGTTGCAAAAATAAACAAGCAAAAC
>Ga0256405_10012389_pt1 | contig 10572 bp, 6 predicted proteins | sample RumenRJG_02DNA_FD_189096 | JGI IMG/M metagenome (GOLD analysis project Ga0256405, IMG submission 189096) | Bovine rumen microbial communities from Lethbridge, Alberta, Canada - RJG_02 | ecosystem: Host-associated > Mammals > Digestive system > Stomach > Rumen | place: Canada: Alberta | collected... | reverse complement strand
GGCTATGGAGCCGCGTGTGCTCATTCTCGATGAGCCAGCAGCAGGACTCGATCCTGCCGGACGCGAGCTGATATTCAGCCATATCCGCGCCTATCACCGCCGCACAGGCAACACCACCCTCATAGTTTCGCACAGTATGGAGGACATCGCTTCGTTCTCAGACCGCATACTCGTTATGAATGAGGGAAAGGTCTTCTGCTTCGACGAGACCGAAAAGGTCTTTGCGCGAGCTGAGGAGATAACGCAGATAGGGCTCGATGTTCCGCAGATAACAAAGGTATTTATGGAACTGAAGCGCCGCGGCTTTGACTTCGGCAGAGAGGTTTTTACCGTGGAAAGGGCGAGGGAGCTTCTCCTGAGCCGCCTGAGCGAAAGGAAGGGACTGTGAGTTGCTGAGGGATATTACTATCGGACAGTATTTTCCGGGCAGCAGCATTATCCACAGACTCGATCCGCGCTTTAAGCTGGTGATAACGCTGCTCTTCATAATAATGCTGTTCAGCGGCGGAAATGCCGTTTGTCTGGGCATCGGCGCGGTCTATACCGTGACTGCACTGCTCCTCTCGGGGATACCGCTGAAGATGTACTGGAAGAGCGTAAAGCCGCTTATGCCGTTCCTGATAATAACGGCGGTCATAAACCTGCTTTTCGTGAGATCAGGCGATGTCCTGTGGCAGTGGAAGGCTCTGAAAATAACTGATACCGGACTTGATATAAGTCTGTTTATGATAATACGCATAGTTCTGCTCATTATGGGCAGCTCTATACTTACATACACAACGTCGCCGATAACGCTTACGGACGCGATAGAGAGACTGCTCTCGCCGCTGAAAAAGCTGCATTTTCCCGTACACGAGCTGGCGATGATGATGTCGATAGCCCTGAGGTTCATACCCACCCTCATTGAGGAGACTGACAAGATAATCTCCGCTCAGAAGGCGAGAGGTGCTGAAATAGACAGCGGCAGCTTCACTCAGAGGGCAAGGAACCTTGCTTCGATACTTGTTCCGCTCTTCATATCCTCGTTCAGACGGGCAGACGAGCTCGCGACGGCTATGGAGTGCCGCTGCTACCACGGCGGAGAGGGACGGACAAGGCTCCGGCAGATGAAGTCCGCACCGCGCGACTATATCGCGCTGGCGGTAACGATAATTTTTCTTGCAGCTGTAATAGCTGCCGGCAGGATATTCTGAGACCTGTATATATTATAAGAATTAAAAAGAGAGATGTGAAAATGAGTAACAGAAAAAAAAATAAAAACAGTGTTAAAAAGAGTGTAATAGGCGGCAAGACCGCTGTTGAGAAGGTCTTTTCGGGGAGCGGCTCCGAACCTGATGAAAAAGCATATAAAACAGGCGTGAGGACTGCCAAGGCGGTCAATCAGAACGTCCAGCGCAGAAAGCTCCAGAAGAAAATGGAAAAATTCAGGAGATCAAGGTTCTACCGTCTGATGTATACGCACGGACTGCTGTATTTCCTTATCTCGTTCGCAGTTTCGGCAGGAATAATGGCGTTTGCAATGGTGAATTACGGTATGCACCCATTCGGCAAGAAGCAGATGCTCGTTGTGGACTGCTGGCACCAGTATTACCCGTTTTTCAGGGTGGTGAGGGAAAAGCTCCTGACAGGCGGTTCGTTTATGTTCTCGTGGGAGAACGGTCTCGGCTCGAATTTCCTGTCGCTGATCTCGTATTACGCGATGAGTCCGCTGAACTGGATAGCCATATTCTTTGATGAGAACAATATCCGTCACGCATTCACGGTCATACTGATACTGAAAATAGGCTTTGCCGGAGGCTTCTTCCAGAGGTTCCTCAGGTACACCTTCAATCGCAACGATTTCTCGACCTGCATATTCTCAGTGATGTACTCGCTGAGCGCGTTCACTCTCGGCTACTACTGGAACGCTATGTGGTTCGATACGATAGCACTGTTCCCGCTGGTAATGCTCGGCATAGTGAAGATATGCCGTGAGGGCAGGTGGAAGACCTATACCTTCGCACTTGCACTCTCCCTCATATCAAACTACTATATCGGCTACTTCACCTGCCTCTTCTCCATACTGATGTTCTTCTCATCAGGCATAATCGAATTCAAGAGCGTCAAGGGCTGGCTTTACAGCTTATACCTTATGGTGCGCTCCGCACTTCTCGGCGTGTGCCTGAGCCTTTTCATAACGCTCCCGGCTTACTACGGATTGCAGACCACTTACAGTGCCGATGACCGTTCTATGCTGAGAAAGATACTTGACATCTTCAAGGAGGACAAGAGGTACTATCACCGGTGGAAGACCATAGTCTCCAACACCATCTCCTACAATGAGCCTACCAAGGTAGAGGGACTTCCGAACTTCGCCTGCGGTATGCTGTGTATACTCCTGATAGGCGTGTTCCTTTTCTCGCGCGGCATAAAGATACGCGAAAAGGTCCTCGCATCGGGAATGCTCTTCTTCATCGGACTGAGCTGCAATATGCGTCAGCTCAACTATGTATGGCACGGCTGCCACTTCACGAACCAGATACCCTATCGTTTCGCATTCATTTTCAGCTTTATACTTGCCACGATGGCCTACCGCGCCTACGACATCATACTTTCGAGAGGCGTGAAGATATACCAGCTCATACTTATGCTCACGGGACCGTTCTTCGTCTTTTATGTGACTTACCTTGTAAAGGGCAGCGAATTCGGTTTCAAGGGAGCGGTAAAGAGTTCGATTATAATCACCGGTGCTTACTGGGCAATATTCCTTGCGATAAAGGTATTCCCGTTCAGAAACGTGCGTGTCCGCAATACGCTTATGAGTCTGGCACTGGCGGTAGCGGTGTTCAGCGAATTCGTGAGCAATGCCAAGATAGGTGTAAAGACCGTCGGCGGCAGCGATTACAGCAGCTATCCCTCGCACTATGACGAGATAGAGTCTCTTCTCTCCACAGTCAAGGAGACTGACGAGGACGACTTCTACCGTATAGAAATGATCGACAACTATACGCTCAACGACAGCGCACTCTATGGCTATTACGGAGTATCGCAGTTCTCATCTGCGGCAAACGTTTCCGTAACAAGGCTCTGCAAGAGACTCGGCCTCTACGCTTCCGAAGCCGGAAACCGCTTCTATTACAGGACCAACACTCCTGTTGTCAGCACGCTCTTTGACCTCAGATACCTCATCAGCCGTTCATCGACTATGATGACCGAAGGATATGCTATGGACTATATGGCTGATGCCGGCGGAAGCTACATCTATTCCAGCAGATATCCGATCTCGCTCGGCTATATGATGGACAAGCAGATACTCAACGTGCCGGACTCAGGTGCGACCTGTCCGCTCGAATACCAGAGCGAAATTATGAAGGCTGCATCAGGCATCGACAAGGACTGCTTTGAACCTCAGGTAGTTTCAGTCGTCGATTACAAGAATATGGACGTTACAAAGAACGGCTTCGGCAACTATACCTACAAGCTCTCAAATGAGAATGCCGATACCGGCGAGACTACATATACCTTTGAACATACAGAGGGCAAGCATCTCTACGGCTATGCCGACTCTACCGGAAACTGCTGCGACTATCTTGATATACGCTGCGACGGCGTTACCGTTGACAGCGGCGACCTCATCAAGCAGTACGCATTGGTATTCCCGATGGGAAGCGGCAGAGAAGGCACAAATTCGACAGTCACAATCAGACCTAAGGAAGACCACAAATCAGGCAACTACAAAATGATGGTGTATGCGCTCAATCAGGAGACCTTCGAGGAGCAGTTCAAGGAGCTATCTGACGAGCAGCTCAAGGTCACATCGTTCAGCGACCGCAAGATCGAGGGTACGATAAGCGCTAAGGAAGCCGGAGTCCTCTATCTTTCAGTTCCGTACGAAAAGGGCTGGACGGTATATGTTGACGATGAAAAGGTCGATACGTTCCGTGTTCTCGGCGCTATGCTGGGCGCAGAGGTCTCAGCAGGCGAGCACACTATCAGGCTTGAGTATTACCCCGAGGGCTTTGTACCCGGCGTTATAATTAGTATTGCCGCTCTTACAGTTACCGGCGGTATAATGTGGTTTGAGAGAAGACGCAGAAAGAAGAAGCTGGCTGCTCCGCTCAGCGGCGGCAAGGCAGAGGCAGGCGATCAGCCTGACGAGCCTGTGGAGTTCTCTATTGAAGAGGGACAGATCACAGTCGGTGAGATATACAATCAGGAGATAGAGGAGGCTGAAAAGCCAAAGCCTGCCGATGACGAGGGCGAAAAAGCTCCGGAAGCGGTCAGTGCCGAGGAAAAAGCCGAAAATGTGACAGAGGAGACGGAAGCGGTTCCCGCAGCTGACACTGAGAGCTCCGATGCCGTTAATACAGACGACACGGAAGAAACTTCACCGGAGGAAAACGATGAGAAATCTCAAAGTGATGATAGCGTACAGGGGGACTAAGTACCACGGCTTCCAGCGGCAGACCAATGCTCTGACGGTGCAGGAGGTCGTCGAGCGGCACGTCTCAAAGGTGCTGAACCAGCCGGTGACTATCTGCGGCTGTTCAAGAACGGATACCGGAGTTCACGCCAATAACTACTGCTTCAATGTGAAAACTGACAGCCGGATAAACTGCCGCGGCTTTGTCCGCGGTGTGAACGGCGAGCTCCCGGACGATATTTCGGTGCTGAGCTGTGAGGACGTTCCCGAGGATTTCCACGCGCGCTTTGACTGCGTGGGCAAGGAATACGTCTACAAAATGCATTGCAGCGAGTCGAAAAACCCGTTTGCGACAGACCTTATGTACCACTACCGCAGACCTTTTCACCTTGATAAGGTCAGAGAAGCGGCAAAGTATTTCGTCGGTGAGTATGATTTTTCCTCGTTTTCGGCGGACAACACAGGTGAAAAGTCATCGGTGAGGCACGTCTATTCGTTCAGGATAGAAAATAGTGGAGATTCGGTTTTTATGCTTGTAAAAGGCAACGGATTTCTGTATAATATGATTAGGATAATGGTCGGCACTCTTATCGACGTGAACGAGGGAAATATTTCCCCGGGCGACATTCCGGCGATACTCGCCGCGAAGGATCGCCTCCGCGCCGGCAGAACTGCTATGGCTCACGGACTCTACCTCAATAGAGTCTTCTATTCAGAAGAGGAAATGTTCGCAGATCCGTGATCGTATTTTAACCATTGATATAATGCTTATACCGAAGTAAATACGGTAGTTATCGGGGCAAACCTTTCTGAGGAAAGGTTCTTCCCCGAACCCCTTTCCAAAGACTTTATTTTTGTTTTTCCCGGAATGGTACTCATTGCCGGAACAACAATCAAACTGTCTTTATCATCTTCTGATGATAAAGCAGTACCATTCCGGGAAAAACCAGATAAAAGTTTTAGGAAGGGAGTCTGAGGGTGACTCCCCACAGTGTGGGGAGATGTCCGCAGGACAGAGGGGACGCGCCGCCGTTAGCGGAACCCTTTTTCAAAAGGGTTTCCCTCAGTAATCACCACATTTATTTGGCATAAGTATCACAGCAATGGTATCGAAAGAAACAGAACAAAGGAGATGGATAAGGTGGCGGTAATTGACGCCGAGGACATAGTTGAGCTCAAAAACCGTAAACAGAGGCGGAAAAAGCTGATAAAGCTGCTGGTGATAATACTGCTGGCGGTAATAACGGTGGGGCTGTACTTCACGCGCGACACATGGTATCCGAAGCTGCGCGGAATAGGCAAGCAGTACAAGACCATCGTAAACACCGGACAGCTCGCAACGGGCAATTTCCCGATAGAGCTTTCAGCCGGAACGGATTATCAGATGAGATACACCGTCAAGAGGGTAATGGTTCTGAGCGACACTTATCTTTACATTTATGATACAAACGGAACGATGCTGAAAAAGCGACAGCATCCGTACCTCAATTCGGTCCTGAGGGTGGCTAACGGAAAGGCGCTGGTCTATGAGAGCGGCGGAAACAGCTTTTCCGTAGAGGACGAGGACGAGGTATTTTACAGCAAGGAGTTTGAGGAGAATATCCTGTTCGCAAGGCTTAGCTCGGACGGCTTTACGGCGGTAGTTACGACGCAGAAGAATTACAGCTGCAAGATAACCGTATACGACCGCAAGGGAAGTCAGATATACGAGAGAAAGTGTATGGATCCGGTAAGCGACATAAGCTTTATCGACAAGAGCTCCGGCTGTATGGTGACGTACATAAAGGCTGAAAACGGAGATCATATAACTACCGTTCAGAAGATAGATTTCAGCAAGAAAGAGGAGGACTGGACCTCTCCGGGTATAAATACTCTCGGACTTGAGGTGTTTGGTTCTTCAGAGGGGGCTTTTGTCTATGGTCTTGACTCCTGCGGCTATGTCAACAGGAGCGGACAGATCAGCTCGTACTACAAGTATGACGGCGAGCTTGCGGCGGCTGCGAGCATAAGCGGAAAGTCTGCGGTCGCTGTGAACAATGACGACTCAAGGAAGTACACGGCGGTGCTGTTCTCAGGGAATGACGCCGAACCGCTGCTGATACCGCTGAATACTGCGGCAGTGGACGTGTCGGTATTCAAGGGACTGGCTTATATCCTGTGTCAGGACGGAGTCTACACTTACGATTTCAACGGAAAGCTGCGTTCGACGGCGAGCGTCAACGACTCTTATACAGGTTTTGTAAGAAGTGACAATCACATATTCCTGAAGGGATATAACAGGATAGACCGTATTGATTACGATACATAAAGATAAAAAATGAAAAAAGAAATGAAAAATGAAATGGAAAAGGCTGGTGATCGTTAATGGGCACTCAATTCTGGTGGTTCTATGATATAATCGTTGCTGCTGTCGTTCTTGTATGTATGTTTGTTTCCGGAAGAAAAGGCGCTATGAACGCAATTACCACGTTTGTGGCTTATATACTTGCGGCTGGTATAGCAATTTCTGTCAGTGCAGGCATATCAAGCGCACTTGCGGGCAGTACGATCAAGGACAGTAATGTAAAAAAACTCGAAAATACTCTCGGTGAAACAAAGTTTACCGCTGAGGTAGGCTCGTATATCGAAGGGCTTGAATATGGCGTTAAGGTTGACAACAAAAAGCTCGATCTCATCTATAACGGCAAAAAGAGCTACGACGATGAGATATTCAAGTATGTCAACACTAAAAAAGGTAAGAAAGTCGAAGAGGATCCGCAGAAATTCTATGACAAGCTCCACGAGGGCTATGCTCAGATAATGAAGAAGATAGTTGCGGCGGATATGAACAAGTACGCTTCGGAGTATGCGGCAAAGCAGGTCCGCGAGCATCCGGATAAGTTCAACAACATCATACCGCTTCTTGTTGATAAGGAGTCAAAAACTCCTGCCGCAAAGAAAATAGCGGATGAATACACGCAGGAGCCCTATAACAGAATAACGAGACTCCTGACATTCATTATCCTGTTTGTACTGCTTCTGGCAATAGCACTCTATCTGACACATACTATGCTCGGAAACGGCTATCACGCAATGACTCTTCCCGCACACGTCGGAGGAGCGCTTATTGGTATCCCGAAGGGCTTAGTACTGTGTTTTGCAGCAGCAGTCGCGGTGAGATTATTTGTACTTCTCGGCAGCGACGAAATGCTTTTCTTCAATTTTAAAGCAGTAGACCAGACATATATTTTCAAATATCTGTATAATTATGTTGCAGACAATATGTAAAGGATCAGGAGCAGCGTGCTCCAAAAAAGGCAAAATAACATAACAGGAGGAAACAGCCTGATGATAATGTGCAGTAAATGCAAAAAGCGTCCCGCGGTGGTATTCATTACCTCTGTACAGGGCAATGAAAAAAAGAATGAGGGACTTTGTCTCGCTTGTGCGCGAAAGAACAATATCCCTCAGGTAGCTGAATATATGGACCGTCTCGGAATCACGGACGAGGAGATCGAGCAGCTCTCAGACCAGATGATGGGTATGCTCGACGGCGATTCGTTTGAAATGGGCGGAAGCGGTCTTATGCCGGACTTCATATCGAATATGTTCGGTGCAGCAAACGGCGAAGAGCAGTCCGAGGAGAGCGGCGAAAGTGAGCCGAAGGAGACCAAGGACCGCGGTGAAGCCAAAAAGCCCGAGAAAAAAGGTCTCTTCGGCAGAAACAAGGAAAAGAAGCAGAAGGAACTCAAATTCCTCGGAAGCTACTGCACTAACCTGTCACAGAAGGCTGCGGACGGCGAGCTCGACCGTATCATCGGCAGAGACAAGGAAATCGCAAGAGTCGTTCAGATACTCTCGCGCAGGACAAAGAACAATCCCTGTCTCATAGGTGAGCCCGGCGTAGGTAAGACTGCTATCGCAGAGGGTATCGCTCAGCGTATCAGCGAGGGCGATGTGCCGTTCAATCTTGCCGACAAGAAGCTCTATCTGCTCGACCTCACTGCACTCGTTGCCGGAACACAGTTCCGCGGACAGTTCGAGAGCCGTGTAAAGGGACTCGTTGACGAGGTGAAGCGCGAGGGCAATATCATACTCTTCATCGACGAGGTGCATAACCTTGTCGGTGCAGGAGACTCCGAGGGTTCGATGAACGCTGCCAATATCCTCAAGCCTGCCCTTTCAAGGGGAGAGGTGCAGGTCATCGGTGCAACGACCTTCGGTGAATACAGAAAATACATCGAAAAGGACTCCGCTCTCGAAAGACGTTTCCAGCCGGTAACGGTCACAGAGCCGACTATCGAGGATACGGTGAACGTCCTTCTCGGCATCAAGAAATACTATGAGAATTATCACAAGGTACACATTTCGGACTACCTCGTAAGAGCCTGTGCGGAGCTCTCCGAGAGATACATCACGGACAGATTTCTCCCCGACAAGGCGATAGATCTCCTCGACGAGGGCTGCGCAAGAGCCTGCATACGCTCGCCCGAAATTGCTGAGTACGCAAAGCTCACCAAGGAGATAAAGGTGCTCGAGGATATGGAAAAGGACATCTCCGAGCAGCAGGAGCCCGATTATCAGGCACTCGCCGAGGTCAAGAGCAAGCTCATACATTCCCGTGAGGACGCCGAAAAGCTGAAGGAAAAGGCTGAGAATGTTCAGGTCACAGACGAGGATATCACAAAGGTAGTCGAGCTCTGGACGGGTATCCCGGCAAGCAAGATAGCCGAGACAGAGTTCCTCAAGATAGCGAAGCTCGAGGGTGCTCTCAAAAAGCGCGTTCTCGGTCAGGACGAAGCTGTTGGAGTTCTTGCAAGAGCTATCAAGCGCACGAGAGTCCGCCTGAACAAGCGCCGCAGACCGGCTTCGTTCATATTCGTAGGACCTACTGGTGTTGGTAAGACCGAGCTCGTAAAGGCACTTGCCGACGAGATGTTCGACTCTCCCGAGCCGCTTATCCGTCTTGATATGACGGAATATATGGAAAAGCACTCCGTTGCGCGAATGATAGGCTCGCCTCCCGGCTACGTCGGATATGACGAGGCAGGACAGCTCACGGAAAAGGTTCGCCGCCGTCCCTACTCGGTAATACTCTTCGACGAGATCGAAAAAGCTCACCCGGACGTTATGAATATCCTTATGCAGATACTCGACGAGGGCAAGATCGACGACGCTCAGGGCAGAACTATAAACTTCGAGAACACCATAATCTGTATGACTTCAAATGCCGGTTCGACCGATAAGAGCGTCGGAGTCGGCTTCAACCGTACAGTTGATGAGATCTCCAAGGACAAGGCAATGAAGGGACTCCGCGAGTTCCTGCGTCCTGAGTTCATCAGCCGTATAGACGAGATAGTGGTATTCCGCCAGCTCACAAAGGAGGACTTCGCTGAGATAGCTGCACTTATGCTCGATGAGATGAAGGAGCCTCTCGCAGATAAGGAGATCACTCTCACATATACCAAGGAGGCTCTTGAGCTGATAGCTGAGAAGTCCTTCGGCAAGCCCTACGGTGCGCGTGATATACGCAGAGTCATTCGTCAGGACGTCGAGGATAAGATAGCCGAGCTCGTTATCGAAAGAGCTTCCGAGATCGCAGAGTTAGCTGTATCGGCAAAGGACGGAGAGCTCGCTGTTGAGATTTCAAAGGAGAAGAACGCATAATGAAGAGATTTGTAGCGGCAGCCGCAGCTCTTGTGATGACTCTTGCAATGGCAGGGTGCAGTTCAAAGAGCAGCAGCAGTACCGTAAAGGAAAAGGAAGCTGCGGATATGTTCATCAGCCGTGCGGCATTCGACAAGGACTTCGACGGCGTTGAGGACATCGAAAAAGGTCCGGTGCTCGGCATAGAGAATGTCACAGCAAAAGCCGGCGAGACCGTCAAGGTGAGTATCACAGTTGATACTCCCGACCATAACTGGGCTATGTGCGGACTCCATATCACATATCCCGAGGAGCTCCAGTGCGAGCTCGAGGAGGATAACGAAACGGTGAAATGTGCAGTCGGGGAAGCCTGCGGCGGTAATCCGCTCACATCGACTATGAAGTGGCACGATGAGCTTCCCGAGGATCTCGCAGCTGCACACAGGAATATGTTTTTCTTTGCAGCACTGCTCAGGGACGATGACGGTACGAGCGGAAAAATAGCGACTTTCAGTTTTAAAATACCCGATGACGCAGAGTCCGGA
>Ga0256405_10012388_pt1 | contig 10574 bp, 7 predicted proteins | sample RumenRJG_02DNA_FD_189096 | JGI IMG/M metagenome (GOLD analysis project Ga0256405, IMG submission 189096) | Bovine rumen microbial communities from Lethbridge, Alberta, Canada - RJG_02 | ecosystem: Host-associated > Mammals > Digestive system > Stomach > Rumen | place: Canada: Alberta | collected... | reverse complement strand
TCAGGCTCTTCGGGTGGAAACAAGACTGATTCAATTTTTACACTTCCCTCAGGAACAAAAGCCTGCTCAGTGTCCTCCCCGATACCAGAAAAACACTCAGGATGCTGTAAAGACTCGAACGCTTCTGTAAGCGTTGACGCTCCAAAAGCCTTTATGCCAGCAACCTCCCTTGCCTCTGCGACATTTGCAAGAGGAACTATGCACTTCTTTATGCCTGCCCCAGCCGCAGTAGCCGCAGCCGCATGCACAGCCTTTACAGCTCTAATTGAGCCAGAAAGTTCCAGCTCGCCCATAATCAGGACTGGCTCTGAAACTTCGCAATCCTGACCGCAGCCTTTGTTCGCACGGGAATTTTCGTAAAGAACAGCAAGGGCAAGAGCCAAATCAAAACCAGCCCCTTCCTTCTTTAAATCTGCTGGAGAAAGGCTTATCAAAACCCTCTCCAGAGGAAAGTCGTATCCGCTGTTACGTATTGCGGAGCGCATCCTTTCTCGTGATTCTTTTACAGCCCCGTCTGCAAGACCTACCAAATCAACAGAAGGAATTCCTCGTCGCAAATCAACCTCAACGGCAACTAGGGAACCTTCATATCCAAAAGGTGAAAATGAAAATATTTGCATATAAAAAACCTCGTTTATAAAAACAATCCGTATGTTTATACGCATTAAAAGTTTATAATTTTCATTTTTGGAAAAGAAAATCACGTTTTATTTCATGCCTAAAGCAACTACTTTACCCAATCCGTATCGCGATAATCAAAATCTCCCAAATGCGGCAAAAGCTCCTCATACCAAAAACGATTTTCTATACGCTTGTCGCCAGAAGTCCGACCCAAATGCCTGTCAGCCCTAACGCCTTTTCCATGGAAATCGCTACCAGCCGTAACAAACATATCAAACTTACGGGCAAGCTCTTCAAGACGATAGGCTTCTCCAGCCCTGATACCCGGATGCCAAGCCTCAAGCCCAGCGACACCACGCGAATGAATCTGCTCAATAACAGGCTCTAACTTGCCCCAAGACAAATACAACGACATAGGATGAGCAATAACAGGAATTCCGCCAGCAGAATAAATGGCCTCAACAGCAACGTCCAAGTCTTCCCCCGTATGACTTACATACCAAGGTCTTCCGTTCCCTAAAAAACGATTGAAGGCTTCCTGAACATTCTTCACGACACCTTTTTTTACCAAATATTGAGCAAAATGAGGTCTTCCTATCTGGCTTGCAGTAAACATAGACTCAATCTCATCAAGAGTAACCTCAAATCCATTGGCATTCATTTTTCTAACAATCTCAAGGTTCCTGTTTTTTCTGTCCTCTGTCAGATAATCTATTACGGATTTCAATTCATTAGAATATTTTCTCAACCCATGTCCCAAAAGATGGAATTCGCCTGTTGACCAAGCTATGTTTATCTCGATTCCTGGATCAAAAATAATATCGCTTTCCATGCAGACTTTTGCCGCATCCCTTAGTCCGTCAACGGTATCATGGTCTGTCAATGCCCATACATCAAGCTTCTTTTCAATTGCATAACGAGCGGAATCGGCAGGAGAAAAAATACCGTCCGACGCTGATGAATGACTGTGTAAATCTATCATACGAAAATAATAGCATAAATAACATTTTTATGTTATCCTGTTATATATAGATAAATTTCTGCCGAAAGGATTAATATGCCAAAAGCAATTTCATACACAAAAGGTTCCATAGTATATTTTGAAGGTGATATTGACGAGCGAATTTTCATCCTTAAACAAGGACAGCTTGTCATAATGAGAAAAAATATCGAAACTCAAGGAACGGAGTCCGAGCTTCTTAAGTCAGGAGAATTCTTCGGAATAAGGTCAGCTATCGGTCATGTACCAAGAGAAGAAACTGTAACAGCACTTTCTGAATGTCAATGTCTCGTTCTCTCAATTCCAGAGTTTGAAGCATTGTTCAGCTCAAACAAGCAGCTTATGATGAAAATGCTCAAGGTATTCTCTGGTCAATTGAGGCAAGTGCACAAGAAGATAGACTCTGTCTTGAAGCTTACGGAAGAGCCTGACTTGCAGGAAGGTATGATGTCCGTTGCAAGAGTTTTCTTTGAGGACGAGAGATGGCAAAGTTGTGTCGATTTGTGCCAGAAATTATCTACTTTGCATCCAGAGATTTCAAAAGACAGGGATTTTTTGCAGATGTCAAAGACTGCAAATGCAAATCTCATCAAATATCTCAAGGAAAATCCTGAAGAATCATACGCACCTACGCCAAAAAGCAACTCGGGAGTATTCTCATTGCCAGCATTCAAGCGTTTTTCAAAGACTTATAACGATGGACAAGTAATAATTGCAGAATTCGAGAAAGGAGAAACATTCTACCTGATAGAAAAAGGAACTGTTCAGCTCACAAAATGTGTGAACGGAATGAACAAAAACCTTGATATTCTCAAACCTGGCGAGATTTTCGGAGAAATGGCAATTCTTGACAACTCACCTCGTTCTGCGACCTGCGTTGCTAGGGGTAAGGTTGACTGTCTGGAGTTCAACAAAGCGAACTTCGAGATTCTCATCACAGGAAACCCTCAGATTGGATTAATTTTGCTCAAATCGTTCTGTAAGCGTGTTTATGACCAGAACAGACGGTTCAAGATTCTTACGCTCAAAGACAACCAAGCAAAAATCGCGGACGTGTTCTGTATGTTTGATGAAATGAACCCGATACCAAATCCAATGGAAGATAAACGAAAATTCAACCTAAAGCTTACCGATGTAGCACACTGGGCAGGGCTTTCCATCGATGAAACCCGCGATGAAATCAATAAGCTCGTCGCATCTAAGAGAATCGAAGTATTTGATGATTATATTGTTATTCCTAGAATAAGAGAAATGAAGCGAATCGTTGATACAAAATCCATGATAAAATAAAAGCAAGGGGCTGTTTCTAATGCAGCCCCTTGTTTCATTTAAAACGAAATAATCTCATTAAAACACTCTATTGCAAACTGATCCGTCATACCAGAAATATATTCGACAACACATTTTTGATATGACTCGTTGTCAAAAATATCAAATACTGTCGAAGTCTCATATCGAAGATTCTTTCTTAGATTATTGCCGCTAATATCAGCATAATTCGAATAACAGATAAGCCACTCCTCAAAAGTGCTGCCAAGCTTCGGATAAGAATTCATGACAAAAGGAATACGACCATGCTTTGCATACGGCTGCGTTCTCATAAGAGTGCGGTAAATTGTCTCTAGCACATTCTGGGCATAATTCTGGAATTCCCGGAGCCTCCAATGATTATAAATATTCGCAAAACTGAATTTCTTTAATTCAGTAATAAAATGTGAATAACATTCTGAAAAATACAGACCGTCCTCTGGATTTGAATTATTGCACAAATCAACAATCAAATCATTTATCAGAACAGTCGTGTTTACAGCCCTACCGCTTCGATGAGATGCTGCCGGAGGATTTTTTCTTCCACCCAAGGTTTCTACGACAATCTCCCTTAACTGACGGTAGCTTCCCATATCCAGAATGTGATACATTCTGGCGTCCTCAATGTCACGTCCAAGAAAAGCGATTTTATCGCTAAGTTTTACGACGCAGCCTTCCCATGTAAAAGGCTGGATGACACCAGGCTTTTTTATATCATACAAATTAATCGCATCATTTCTCGGACGGATTCCCTGCTGGTCAATCTCACCGCAATGACAAATCAACCCGTCTCGGACTGCATAGGTCAGGTTCAGATTTCGCTTTATTCCATTCGGATCATCCAATGTCTCGATAAAATCAGCAAAAAACAGGGAATTACGCTCATGCCAGAATTTTTTTGGTGCTCCAGCCCCTTCTTTTTGAACTAAGAAAGAGTTAAGTATATCCTCCCCAGAATGCCCGAATGGTGCATGACCTATATCATGCCCAATAGCAATCGCCTCAGTAAGCTCTGCGTTCAGGCCCAAATATTTTGCAATTGTCGTTGCAACAGACGCGACATGACCGACATGCTCCATTCTTGTACAAACGTGGTCATTGTGAGGAGCAAAAAATACTTGAGTTTTGTGCCTCAACCGTCTGTAAGCCCTACAATGTAGAAGCCTTGTATAATCCCGCTCAAATTCCGAACGGATTCCGTTGCCTCTCGCGTAGATTTCAGTTTCACGGAGTATCGCCTGCGGAAACTTTATATTCAGTTCATCAGTACGCACATTAGCGAACGCATTTTTCATATGGTGTTCCTTCAAATATCGTAGATCAGAAATAATCAGGATTTTATTTTAACATGAAGCCAAAAGACAGAAAAGTGAAAAAGAAGGGAAATAAAGCCGACTATCGGACTTGAACCAATCACCTGCGCGTTACGAGGGCGCTGCTCTACCGGATGAGCTAAGTCGGCAAAATGCTTTGTTTTTGCAAGCAAATTGGGCCATCTTGGATTTGAACCAAGGACCAAAGGATTATGAGTCCTCTGCTCTAACCGCTGAGCTAATGGCCCGATTAGGTGATATTGAGTATATCAGAACAATCGGCTTTTCGTCAACAATGCAAACACAAAAACATGAATAAATTTCATTTGAATGTCGAGTTTTAAAACTCGACATTCATCCTAGTACGCTTTGTCGTGCACGCCAGAGATTGCTCTACCACTCGGCTCGTCCATATTCTTCCATGCAGCGTCCCATTCAAGGGCTTTTGCCGTAGAACATGCGACACCAGCTTCATGCGGAACAACTTTTGCGGCACTATCGCTAGGGAACAGACGGCTGTAAATCTCCCTGTAATAATACTCTTCCTTTGTTTTTGGTGGATTTATCGGGAAACGCATTTCTCTGCGGGCAAATTCAGAATCGCTTATTTTTTCCTCGGTCATTTTTTTGAGTGTATCAATCCAACTATAACCAACACCGTCAGAGAACTGCTCTTTTTGTCTCCAGACAATGCTCTCTGGAAGCATATCCTCAAAAGCTTTTCTGATAATCCATTTCTCAATACGCTGCGAACCGTCTTTCATGCGGATATTCATCTTGTCAGATGGATTCAAACGCATTGCAATGTCGATAAAATCTTTGTCAAGGAAAGGAACCCTGCCTTCAACACCCCATGCAGACAGTGACTTATTAGCCCTGAGACAATCATACAAGTGAAGTTTGCTCATTTTGCGTACCAGCTCTTCATGGAATTCCTGAGCATTAGGAGCCTTATGGAAGTAAAGATAACCACCAAACAGCTCGTCGCTGCCTTCACCAGAAAGAACCATCTTTATTCCCATTGATTTTATTACCCTTGCCAAAAGATACATCGGAGTGCTGGCACGAACTGTCGTAATATCATAAGTCTCAATATGATAGATTACATCAGGAAGTGCGTCCAAAGCCTCCTGAATCGTAAAATGAACCTCATGGTGCACAGTTCCAATGTAGTCAGCGGCTTTTTTTGCGGCTATCAAATCAGGAGAGCCTTCAAGACCAACAGCAAAGCTATGCAGCTGAGGCCACCAAGCGTCCGTTCTGTCATCGTTCTCAACACGTTTCTTTGAATATTTCTGAGTAATAGCAGCAATGATAGAAGAATCAAGACCGCCAGAAAGCAAAACTCCGTAAGGAACATCGCTCATCAACTGCTGTTTTACTGCCGTTTCAAGTCCTACACGAATTTTTGAAATTACGGACGGATTTATTATCTCACCTGCAGCATCAGTCGCTTTTGGATTATTCTTTACAGAATCAAATTTCTCCCAATCCCTGAAATACCAACGTGTAGGTTTCGCATCCTTTGAGTAAAAATAGTGTCCGTTAGGGAATTCCTCAACAGTAGTGCAGTGTCCTTCCAAAGCTTTTAGCTCAGAGGCAACGTAGTACCTACCCTGCTTGTCCCAGCCTTGATACAAAGGAATTACACCAATCTCATCACGTCCGATGAGATAAACGTCTTTCTCTGAATCATACAAGGCAAAGGCAAAGATTCCACTCAGCTCCTCAAACAAAGCTGTTCCCATCTGCTTGTACAAAGGCAGTATAACTTCACAGTCGGACTGGGTTTTAAAATTATATGTATCAGCAAATCTTTTTCGTAATTCCTGGTGATTATAAATCTCGCCGTTTGCAGCAAGAATGATTTTTCCGTCGTCAGAAACAAGAGGCTGCTTTCCAGAGAGAGGATCAACTATGGCAAGTCTCTCATGGCTCAATATCGCATTATCTCCTGTATAAACCCCGCTCCAGTCAGGACCACGATGCCGAATCAAGCGGCTCATCTCAAGAACCTGACTTCTAAGAGCATCTTTCAAGCTTTCATCAATCGGTGCGGAACCATTTCTCAAATCAAAAGCCCCTACAAATCCACACATACTATACCCCCAGACAGCAACAAAAAATAAAAAAAGGAGTCCGCTTCACACAACTAGTGCCAGCCGACACTAATTACGTAAAGCAGACTCCCTTGTCTTGTGCATTATATTAACAAAATAAAATGCAAAGGTCAACTTAGAAACTGACCGTCTTTTTCTGTTTTATCTTTCATATGTCTTCAGAACATTCTCTGCGACAGCAACCTTTGACTGCCGCAAATCCATGCTCTGCTTCTCAATATAGCGGTGGGCCTGTTTCTCGGTCATTTTCAGAACTTGAATCAGCACGCATTTTGCCCTGTCCACCATACGAAGCTCTTCAATTTTTGCAAGGAGCTTCCTGTTCTCATTCTCAAGTTTTATCAGGCGGCTTCGACTCGCTATAAGTAATTTTACGCTTTGATAGAAAAAATCAGGACTTACGGGCTTTGGAACGACAAAGACACCAAAATCCTCAACAATCATATTAACATCATCAAGACGGTCACTATCAACAATAAGGACAATTCCGCTGGAAGAGTATTCTGCTGCATGAGCCGCAAAATCATCCCCGAACTCATCCGTAAGCGGCGTATCAATGATAATCAGGTCAAATTCGCTGTCAAGCAGATTTCGGCGAGCCTCGCTACCGCTCTGAGCCGTAACGATTCTATTGAAAGACTGCGAGAAAAGCATATTTGAAATAATGCCCATTGTTGTATTTGTATTAGAAACAATTAAAACACTATCCATAGAACCCCAATGCAAAACTAGCGATTATAACTCACCGAATTCAAAATCCTTAGTCAAAAACTCCCTGCCACTTAAAAAATCCACCAGCATTTTTGGCAGCACAGTCTTAATAAAATCGCCTTTCAACGCATATTTCAAAGATTCATCAAGGCTTGTCGGTAATTTTGCTAGATTTTTTATCTCATCAGGATCCGCATTATACAAATCAAAATCCGTAGCTGCAGGAAGAACTGATTTTTTGCTAATTCCTTCCAATCCAGCAGACAAAATCAAGAATGCAGAAAGATAAGGATTACAAGCAGAATCAGGGGAGCGGATTTCTATTCTCGCACCATCAGCCTTTGAGAACGGAATTCTTATAAGCTGATTCCAGTTCTGACATCCCCAGCTAACATATTTTGGAGCTCCAAAGTTGCCAAGTCGAACATAAGAATTAGGAATCGGATTCAAAAACGCAGTTATTTCAAGCATCCTGTTCAATATTCCAGAAATGAAAGACTTAGCCTCATCAGTCATAACATTGTTTGCAAGCTGGTTCTCCTCGTTTTTCATAAACGAAATATTAAAATGCAAGCCGTTGCCAGGCTTGTCAGAAATAGGCTTTGGCAGGAAACAAGCAAAAAGTCCATTACGAGCAGCAATTGTTTTAACTACGACTTTAAAAGTTTGCATATTGTCCATGGCGTTGAGAACATAGCTTGAAGTAAAATCAACCTCATTCTGTCCAGGACCAGCCTCATGATGGCTTGATTCAGGGTGCACGCCCATCTGCTCAAGGGTAAGACAAATCTCACGGCGCACATTCTCGCCCTTGTCTCGTGGGGCCAAATCACAAAGACCCGCATCGTCATGCGGAATCAAAACAGGAACACCTCTCTCATCACATTTGAATAAGTAGAACTCACATTTTGTTCCAATAGTAAACTCATAGCCGCTCTCAATGGCCTTATCAACGAGTGTTCCCAACAAATAGCGAGTATCTCCTTCAAAAGGAGTTCCGTCCTCATAGCGGATATTACAGAAAAAACGAATAACTCTTCCAGACTGAGGCCTCCAAGGCAGAACCGAGAGCGTAGAGGCATCTGGAACAATGAACAAATCACTTTTTCTGAAATTCATCAGGCCGTCCATAGCTCCAGCCTCAATTGGAATTCCTTGTACAAAAGCCCTTTCCAATTCACTTGGTTGTATTGAAATGGACTTTATTGCACCATAAATATCCGTAAAAAATAATTTTATAAAGCGTACATCATTTTCTTTTATATATTGGATAGCTTCCTGTTCTGTATACATTATTTTCCTCCAGTCTTTTTTGCGTTCATACCCGCCGGTTAAAGTACGTTTCTAACACCACATAAGGAATTCGTCATCTATTTCCTTATCAGAAGATGTTTGTCCCCATATAGATTTTTTAAGGACAGATTCCGACAGTTTTTTATAATCAGGAAATGAGTCCTGAATCTTTTTCAAACTTTCAGCTACAAGAGAAGAAACAACAAACGCTCCATCAGGACGAAGATGACTGCTATCTTTTTTTCCGGCAGGATAAGCAGCATATTCGCCTGGTTCAATGCTCATGTAAAAGCGGACGGATTCTTTCTCGCCGATTTTTTCAAGGAATTCTGTCGTTAAGGCAGTAACATCAATACACGGAATATTCTCCTGTCTTGCAACAGCTTTTATTGCGTCAGGATAAAGACCATGACTATTTTCAAGAATATGCTCAGACCTAAAGCGTCGGCGTGCAACCGGCGTCAAAAGAATCGGAAAACACCCTTTTTCTTTAAAAGATGAGACAAAGTACGAAAGATTTTTTCTGAATTCTCCATTCTCATCGGGAGAAGTATAGCGAGAAAGATCCTCGACTTTTTCATCGTTATGTCCGAACTGGATAAACGCAAAATCACCAGGTTTTACAATTTTTAAAACTCGCTCAAAGCGTCCTTCTGCAATAAACGATTTTGAACTTCGCCCGTTTCGGGCAAAATTCAAAAATTCCACATCAAGAGGAAAAAATCGTCTTAACTCTTGAATCCAACCTGTCTGAGGATACGTGGAAAAATCATTATACTGCATTACAGAATCACCAAGGCACAATATTCTCATACCAGTTCTCTCAATCTACTCAACAGTAACGGATTTTGCCAAATTACGAGGCTTATCAGGGTCATTGCCTTTTAAAACAGCACAATAATAAGCGAACAATTGTGCAGGTATTACTGACAGCATAGAAAGAAGACTTGGATCAGAGTCTGGTATGGAAATAATTGTATCAGCACAGTTCTTAAACGCACCAGATTTATCAGGAGTTATAACAACGGTCGCAGCCCCACGGCTTTTTACCTCAACAATATTAGATGCAAGTTTCTCATACAAATCAGGCTGAGTCGCAATTGCAATAACAAGAGAATTTTTATCAAGCAATGCAATAGAACCATGCTTAAGCTCTCCTGAAGGAAAGGCTTCACAATGCATATAACTTACTTCCTTAAGTTTAAGTGCGCTTTCCAAAGAACTAGCACTATCAAACAAACGTCCAATATAGAAGATTTTTGATTTATTAAACTGAAGACTTGCAAATTTTTGAATTTCAGCCTGATTTTTAATAATCTCCTCTGCTTTTACAGGTATTTGTTCCAGTTCTGCAAGCAATCTCTCATATTCAGATTGAGACAAATGACCTGTTGTAGAGCCAAGTTTCAACGCAAGCAAGTACAAACACATAAGCTGTGTAGTATACGCTTTTGTAGAGGCTACAGCTATCTCAGGCCCAGCCCACGTAAAAATAACCTCATCAGCTTCTCTCGTAACTGTTGAACCAACACAGTTCGTAATTGCAATGACTTTTGCACCTGATTCTTTTGCAAGTCTCAAAGATGCCAATGTATCCGCGGTTTCTCCTGATTGTGAGACAACAATGAACACATCATTCGGCTTAAAAATAGGATTTCTATAACGGAATTCAGATGCTACATCCACAACGACAGGAATTCTAGCAAATTTCTCAAACGCATACTTAGCAACAACGCCTGCGTGATAAGCAGTTCCACAAGCAGTAATTACGATACGATCCGCACCTTTCCAGTCTTTATCAAAATCAATTTCATCAAACTGTATATCTACAGGTTTACCATCTTTTTTTACAAGACGCGGACGCAATGTATCAGTAAGGGCCTTTGGCTGCTCAAAAATTTCCTTAAGCATAAAATGAGCAAACCCGCCTTTTTCTGCAGAATCCATATTCCAATCAACATGATAAGGAGCCCTAACAATCTTCTCTCCTTCTTGAGAATACAAATCTACATGGTCATCATAAAGGACTGCAACCTCATTCTGCTCCATAAAAATAACTTCACGAGTATATTCAAGAACCGCAGGAATATCAGATGCGAAAAAGTTCTCGTTTTTTCCAAGACCAATGATAAGTGGGCTTTCTTTTCTTGCAGCTATAACCCTGTCTGGATAATCCTTACACACAATACAAAGGGCATAACTTCCTTC
>Ga0256405_10012387_pt1 | contig 10575 bp, 5 predicted proteins | sample RumenRJG_02DNA_FD_189096 | JGI IMG/M metagenome (GOLD analysis project Ga0256405, IMG submission 189096) | Bovine rumen microbial communities from Lethbridge, Alberta, Canada - RJG_02 | ecosystem: Host-associated > Mammals > Digestive system > Stomach > Rumen | place: Canada: Alberta | collected... | reverse complement strand
TGTATCTTGTGCATAATGGTAAAGTCTTATTGCTTCATCTATCTCAGCTACTATTTTTTCACGCTCTTCATCTATTGACATTCCAAAGTGAGAAAACCAAGCTTTCATCTTTTGTAGCTTGTATAAAATTAGGTCCATTAAAAAGCCATCATCCCAATCCATATCATACTTGATAAAGTCCTTCCATTCAGCTTGCCATTGGCTGTTTATATAGCTTCTTGGCTTTTCTTTTGGTGCATGCTCGGCTTGGATAGCTTTTAATTCAGCTAAAAAATCTGGATAGCCTTGCTTTAGCTCTTCTAAATATTCTGCTTTTGCTGCATCTAAATCTGCTGTTAAATCTCTTCCTAATTCTTCTGCCATATTAGTTTCCTCTTAGTATACTAATATATTATACAGTATTTTATTTCTTTTTATTGTGTTTTATTAGTAAATAGATGTTAAAAAACATAACAAAAAGTTGTAGAAGACCTACAACTAAAATTAAAAAAGAAAAATTACCAGATAACATTTCGGTCCAAATTGTTTGTAGCCATGTTAGCATAAATATAAATACCTCTCAAAATAGTTTACTGCGTTAATTTAGCATAAAAAAGACCAAGATTATTCTTTGTGCTTGATCGTAGCAGTGAATAACCTTGGCCAACGCGTTTTTATACTGGCTAAACTAGTTATTTAGGTGTGCTCCCGTTACACTATCGCCCTATACGTTTGGCAGGGCTTATCGGAGTCGAACCGTTCCACCGGATTTGTAGTCCCAAGAAATAAGTATTAGCTCTATGTATTTAGTTTTTTGGCCTAACTCTCTTTTTTAATAATCTTCTTTGCTAAAAACGAAATAAGTATAGGCTCTATTTTTTGTTGTTAATTTGCGTTAGTTAGAGCAACTAGCTTTTCTAGCTCATATGTTCTAATAACCTTTTGCTTTTCTGGGTCAATTTTAGCTTGGTCATCTAAAACAATATCTGCTTCTTCTGGTGTAGCTACTATTTCACCTCTTTGCTCCATAATAGTGCCAATATTGATGTCTAAGTATGATGGGTCTAAATACTTGTCAAAGCCATCAGCATCTGAAGTATTCAATACTCTTCTATCGCATTCTATCATTAGATTTAATGAAATTACTTCCATTGTATCTAAATCAATAGCAAATGCTGTGCAGTATCTTGAGTCTCCCTTGATATGGAATTGTAAAGCAACATTCTTTGGATCCCAAACGCTAGTATTAATGTCATCCTTGTTTTGGTATCCGCAGTAAATTTCACCATCATTTAAAGTTCCATTGTAGCCATGGAAACCTTGAATAATATATCTACAACCTTGAGCTTTCATAGCTTCTAGATCAATATCATAATATTCAGCTCCTTTATCGCTTCTATCGTCGCCTGAGAACAATAAAGCATCTGCAAATGGTTTGTTTGTATAGTTAGTGAAGTTCATATAATCTACTGTGCCATTATTGAATATCAATAATAAATCGGCATCAATGTCATAAACATCTTTCCAGTAAACAAAAGTTCTGATATACTTACCTTGACAAGCTACTCTTGAACCTGTTGGTAATGTATCAATACCTTTACCAGAAGCTGAAGTATTTGTTGGTAAACCAACCTTATAGAAAGCTGGATTAATATAGATCTTTCCTAATTTTGGTAGATTTCTGTAGTATTCCAATACTTTATCAATGCACTTAGCTCTTAAAAACTTTAATGTGCCCTCTGATAATCTTGACTTTCTCCATCTTGCTTCATATTCAGTTTCAACATGTCTCTTAACTTTATTATTAGCAAAAAATGTAAATGTTCTGGCTCCATTTCCATCAGCTTTTAATGTATTTACTAATTGTAGTAAAACAATTGGATTCTTGGCTTCTAGTAAGTCCAAAATCTTTAATTGGTCTTCTGGATTAGCTCTTGATAATAGCATTTTTAAGTTTCTTTGTAGCAAAGAACCATTCTTAGCATATACTTGAGCTGCTTCATAAATCTTACCTTGCTTAAATAAAGCTGTAGCTTTCTTATATGGAGAATTTGCTTCAACTCTCTTCATAAAAGCTTCATCGCCAAACTTTTGAATTAGCTTATTAAAGTATTTAGCTTGCTTCTTTGACAATGGACAATTTCTTGATAGCTTCAAAGCAGCTTCTAAAATAGTAGCTTGCTTATCTGTCAAAGCCTTTATAGCTTGGTCTAACGAAGCCTTCTCACCCATATACTTAATAGATAGCTTTACTACGTCCTTCTTATCTAAGAACTTGGCAAATTCTACATTCTTATCTAATAATAACATAATGTTATCCTTACACTTTAAACCATTTTCTGTATTTACCAAGCCTTCATTGAATAGTAATTCAAATTCAGCTACCTCATCTAAGCCAAATGGTCTTGTGTAAGCACAGTAAGCATCAGCTATTTCTCTTAGCTTTACTAATGCTTCTGCAGGCTCTAAAACTGTAAACTCACGTAATACAATTTCATCACCTTGCTTATATTCTGGTAAGTCCTTTTCAAAGATTTCTGGTCTTGAATAAATACCTGTGCCAGTTTCAACTAAGAAATATGATACTAATTGTTCAATTAGTAATTCTCTCTTAGTAAAATATTTTAGGTCTTGTGGATTTGTATAGAAAGATGCTGGCACATTTAGCTTATAAAGTCTTGAAATATCCTCAACCATTTCCTTATCTAATAGCTTTGGTCTATCAACTATAATGCCAAAATTAGACAATAAGTAAGCATTCATATAAGCTTGTTTTGATGCATCAACTTCATTAATGCTATCACAAACCAAGAAACGTCTCTTAACTAGTAAATCCTTTAATTCCTTTTTCATTTTTTATATTCCTTTCCTTTATTTATTTGGCTCAGCTATTATAATAGGCGCTCTACCGATTGAGCTACTGATAGCTTCGCAGCTACCAGACAGGAGTCGAACCTGCAACCACCCGCTTAACAGGCGCATAGAAATAAGCATGAGCTCTTATAGGTATTTTTAGATATATCCGCCGCCTGACCATTTCGAACTAATCAGGACGGCTAGGTTTATTTTGCTTCCGAGGATTCGAACCTCAATCTCCCTCCTCGTGAGGGTGTACTAGCCGATTGCACTAAAAGCAAACATCAACTTCAAGTTTATTGGTGGGCCAGCTTGGACTCGAACCAAGGACCGTCCGGTTATGAGCCGGATGCTCTAACCAACTGAGCTACTGGCCCGTGTTTAGTTCTTTGCCCAGTGAACTTGTGTTCTCTGCTCAAGGGATCTAGTGGTATTTCACACATCGCACTCTCTCCTTGGAAGCTCGTGCTTGCCCTCTTACTATAGCTATTGAGGGTCTGTTGAAAACGCTTCTTATTCAGGGAGGACTATTATAGTGTTAGTGGTTATCTCGCAATGAGCATACGTCTTAATATTTTCACTATTATTATCGGAGCATTCTGTTCTTCCAGCTACTTCCACCACTTGTCTTCCAACAACAGCTCGCTGCAATGCCCGTCCACCTGACTGTGAGCTTTTCACCTGAATAAGATTTACGCCAACTAGCCGGCCGAATATCTGGTATACAATATCGCCTCTGTATATAGGCAAGCCTTTTGAAGGGCTCAATATATTATACAATATGTATTTTTATTTTTAACTAAAATTATACAAAATTTTTGGAGCACCGACCTGGATTCAAACCAGGGATACTGAGGTTGCAGCTCAGTGCCTTAATCACTTGGCTATCGGCGCATATTTGGCAGGCCTGAAACGACTTGAACGCCCATCTCGCGAATTTGGAGTTCGCTGTTTTACCAATTAAACTACAGACCTATATTTGGTGTGCCGTAGAAGATTCGAACTTCTGACGGGGCGTTCGTAGCGCCCTATTTTACTCCACTAGACTAACAGCACATAATTGGAGCGGGATAACGGTTATGCTCCGTCGACTGAACATTGGCAATGTTCTATTTTACTATTAAACTAATCCCGCATATGGAGCGCGAAGCGGATTCTGCCACCGCACCTGAGGTTTGGAAGACCCCAATACTGACTTTTATACGATTCGCGCATTTTTATAATACTCTAAGAAAGCATCTATTTTTTGCTTCATCAACTGCTTACCATCTTCTGAGTTTATACTGTTCCAATCTATTCTGTAAACAGTATAACCTAAACTCTCCAAATAAGCATCTCTTTCAGCATCATGCTCTTTTCTTTCTTTATGTTGCTTGCCATCAATTTCTAAGTCTATTTTCTTATTATTAACTTCAATTAAAAAATCTAAGAAATAAACGCTATCATTATGAGGCACTTTATATTCTTTGATATAACTAATATTATTATTAGTTAATACATCTATCCAAAACTTTTCAGGATATGATATTATATTTCTACTTTGCCAACCGTAATGTGTGCCATTCTTAAGCTTTGTCTCATAGCCTTTCTTACCAGCTTCAGATTTTTTAGCTAAAAACTCAGGAGACTTTTGTAAACATTTTGCGCATAAGCCTGACTTATTCTTATTGCTTATTAGCTTTCCGCACTCTTTACATACCCTACCTAAATTATAATTATTTGGCAGTGTTAAGTCAATATGTCTTCCATTAGCAGCTAAATTTTTAGCTATCGTTTCTCTAAGCTTTTGTTTTTGGTTGTCTGTAATTATATGACTGTGAGAACAAGCCTCTGAACAAAATCTTCCTGAGCCATATTTTTGTGTCATAACTTTGCCACATTTTTCACAAGTATGCTTTTCTTTTACCCAATTAGCTGCTTTATCAATAGCTGCTTGTATGCGCTTAGCATTATAAGCTTTACCTGCATTTTCAACACGCTTTTTACAGTTAGCTTCATTTTTATTATATTGTTCCAAAGATCCATACTTAGCTAAATAATGGGCTTTACAATGACTCTTATGTCCATTATAGCTTTGTGCATTTTCAAATTCTTTTCCACATTCACATTTAAACATATTTATGCCTCTCTACTATAATATACAATAAATTTAGCATAAATTTGGTCAGAATAAATCAAATTGCACTCCTGTTTTTCTGGTCGGCCCAACAGGACTTGAACCTGCATGATACCCAGTTCCCAAAACTGGTGGCTTACCAATTAGCCCACAGGCCGATAATATTGGTCAGGGTACCGTGACTTGAACACGGATAGCTCCTCAGTCCAGGTGAGGCGGCCTACCAATTGGCCCATACCCTGATAGTTATTTACTCTGGTCCTTCTACTTGGCTTTGCACCAAGACTTTATAAGGTTTGAGCTTACTGCCTCTGCTGTTGGGCTATAGAAGGATATTGGTGTGGAAGGAGGGACTCGAACCCTCAGATGCGTGTTTCTAAGACACGTGCCTATGCCAATTCGGCTACTCCCACATAATTTAATATTGCCTCACGTCACACTATCCCGATGCTCCCTTACCCAGGCGGTCTTTGTCATTCCTGGCACGTTCGTTGTTTACTGAGCTTTTGGCAATATTACTGGTCGGAGTGAAGAGATTCGAACTCTTAATTGTATCGGGCTTAAACCGATTGCGTATGCCAGTTCCGCCACACTCCGTTATTTGGTACAGGCTGAAGGAATCGAACCTTCGACACCCATCTTAGAAGGATGGTGTTCTATCCACTGAACTAAGCCTGCATATTCGGAGGCCACTTAAGGAATCGAACCTACAATTACTACTAAAAAGCTTTTTACTAATACTTACTCTATCTTGTGTGCATCCAAATAAAGCAGTATATTAATAATACACTTACCATTTTAAGTCATCTCGCTGACACTAAATTGTGTTAGTATTATCCACAATAAGCATGTGCGCCGCCTTGGCGTGTCCATATTTATATTATTGGTGGGTAGGGTAGGATTCGAACCTACGAACCCCGAAGGGACCTGATTTACAGTCAGGCTGCTTTAGCCTCTTGCATACCTACCCATATAATTGTTAATGTTCATTTTTGGAGCACCCAGTCCGCAACGATCGGGCAACTATTGCTTACAAGGCAATTGTTTTGCCAATTAAACTATAGGTGCATTTGGAGCTCCCGGGTCGATTTGAACGGCCGATCTGCTGTTTACAAGACAGCTGCCTTAACCACTGGGCTACGGGAGCATAAGACCTACAAAAGCAGCGCTACTTTTATAAGGTTGCAGGTTACGCCAATTGGCCTGCTATTTGTTGCTTAGCAAGACTGATCAATCTGGTTCGCATGCGATCACTGGTAGTGATGGTAAGATTCGAACTTACGACTTCCTGTGTATCAGACAGGTACTCTAACCAACTGAGTTACACCACTATAATGGTTGAGCTTTTTATTTATTTTTTCATCCAAGTGGCCCACGAAACTCGGATTATCTTAAGACTAGCTTCAGCACTAATGTGCTAAGCAGGAACGCTGGCGCCCTCTCGATGAGTTGCACACCGCTCCGCAGTTCATGACGCTGCGAACCACCTGGTCTTCAGAGAGCATATTTGGCGACCGCTGAGAGACTCGAACTCCCACACCGGCTCTTCACCGGCTACTAGCTGTTTTCAAGACAGCGCCCTTACCAATTAGGGTTAAGCGGCCATATATGGCGGAGAGTATTGTTGCTGCCACAAATAGCCTAATGGCTACGCAACGCTTAGCAGGCGTGCTCCAGGACTGCCTGGATTTGCTCTCCATATTTGGTGGGCAAGGTTGGAGTCGAACCAACGAACCTCTGGTTTTTCAGACCAGCGCTCTAAACCTTATGTGAGCTACTTGCCCATAACTGGTCCCTGGGACAGGAGTCGGACCTGCGTCGATGGTGCCACAAACCACCGCACTAACCGTTGTGCTACCCAAGGTATATATAGTTGGTGTCGGATGAAGGACTTGAACCCTCGTAAACCTATTCGGCCTCCTGGATGTAAGCCAGGCGCTCTAACCAACTGAGCTAATCCGACATAATTTGCAATAAAAAAGATGCTTGAGTTTTTTCTGTGTCCCAAGCATCCTATAAATCGTTTTAATTATTATATACTACAATATATTAATGATCTATGTCTTGAGACAGTATACGTGTTCTAAAGCTAATAGGGCGTGGTAAGCAATAAGAACCGACTGTTGTTCTTCCAAGCACTAAAGATAGCGTATGTCTCCAAGATCTCATATTCATCATTTTTGTTTTTCCTTTGCACTTCTACGTGCACACATAATAATTTAGCGTTATGTTTTGCTTAGTTTTTTATTTTTTTCTATTTGTAAGTAGTGTATGCTTTTCTCCTATCACCAGATTCCGCTTTATGATAGGTCCTTTTCTAACTGCTTACGGGTCATAGCTTCCACGGATTGGCTATGGACGACTTGTCACGAGTTCATTAGTGTTCTGCATTTCTGCAATTCTCGACTTAGGTTAGCTCTGGCACTGGTCTATCTCTCTTTTTGAGAGGCCTGTATCTCAGGCACATATTAGCTTACTATTATATTATACAATATTTTTTTTAATTTGTAAACTATTTTTACAAACTTTTTTATTTTTTTTATTGTGATTTTTTATAACAGCTATTATAAAAGTCTGGCATATGTCTAATTAGTCATTTTTTAACGCTTTGATGAGATACATTAAGTAATCTAGCTAAGCTAGCAAGCCAACCCGGAGCATTAAAATTAATATTAGACTTTAAAATCAGTTGTTCTCGTTCTTTATTTGCTTTATCAGCCTGTATCTTAAAGCTATTATCTGACTCTCTTTTTGTTCTACCTCGTATAAAAGCTTTATTAAAATGCTCAGGATAATGCTTTATTGTGTCGCGAACCTGCGGCCTGCTTAATCCTGTAATTTTTTGAACTGCCTCTTGTCAGCCTTGTTTACTAAAATCTACTTGACTATTTAGTATTAAGCTAAGCCGTTTAGCTCAAATTTCTGGGTCAAGCTTGCTAGCGGTAACTCTGCCTAAGCTATTAACCCGACCTTGTTTTGCTAAAGCTTCTTTTTTAAGTTGTTTTTGCTCTTTTTTTGAAACAAATTTTTCAATAAAAGCTGAATTTATTATTGCATCTTTAATAACTAATAAATAGCAATGTTTTTCTATTTTACTTAGTGCCTGATAGTCTGGCCAGTATACTCTACCTATACATTTTCATCCTAAATTATCTAAATATTCAGTCCTAATTCTGTCATGCTCTTGCATCCAATCTAATTTATGCTGACTACCATCAATTTCTAAGTATATTTTTTTATCTGGTCAAGCAAAATCTAAAGTATATCTATCAATTTGCAGCTCCTGAACTTCGAATATTTTTTCCTTTTTTAATCAAGCTTTAAAATATTTTTCAGGATAGCTTTCTTTAGACGAATGATTTAGCTTAAATGGTACCTTATCTGGATGCTCATTTAAGTACTTCTTTCGTGCTTCACTGATCTTTCTTTTAGTTTCTTCTGTATGTTTACTGCCGTAAGTGCCCATATTTTATTTCGCTCTCTCTACCCTATATATTTTAGCAAATGAAGTTGAACAGTTTTTTTAAAATGGTGCACCTAAAGGGATTTGAACCCTTGACCCCACGATTACTTCACCACATTTCTTTCAAGTAGTGGTCCGGACTTTGTCTTAGCCATATATTGCTACTTAGGCTCTCCGTGTAAAGTCTCTACACATAAGAATTTCTTCTCTTGCTCGGCGTTATCATATGTTTTGCACTTAGATTTCACCGAATTAGCGGAGTGTTCATTAATAGCTTTCTCTATTAAGCTTCTAATAGTCAAAAGTCGTGTGCTCTAGCCATCTGAGCTACAGGTGCATATCTGGCAGGGCTGGAGAGACTTGCACTCCCAAAAAAACTGAGGTCAAAGCTCAGTGTGTCTACTACTTCCACCACAGCCCTATATAAAAAATGCACTTCCTTTTTATCAGAAGTGCACTTAGCTTTCATATTTGCTTTTATAGTTAGCTTTCTATAAACGCACTTCTTTCATGGCAAGGATAACCTAAGAATACTTTAGTACTCTTTTGTTTAGGTTGTTGTTTATATTGTTTAAAAATCAACTTTGTCATTTGTATCCTTTCCTTATTGTTTTTCTTTTGTATTCGACCCACTCCGCTTTCTTCTTACGGAAATATTCTACATTTCAAGCCTAGGAGGGAATTGCACCCACAACCTGCTTATTAACGGTAAGCTGCTTTGCTTTTTAAGCTACTACGCTTGTGGAGATCGTGGTCACGCATAGAGGATTCGAACCACTGTTAGATAGCTGAGAACCACCTGTCCTAGTCCACTAGACGAATGCGCGATATTTGATAAGGAACCAGCAAACCTTATCGTCCCCTACTTTGTATATCCTAATGACGGCTTACCCGATATACACTTTCAGTTCGTCTTTCCTGCAGTTTGACCGTCATGGCGCGTGCCTACTCAACCGCATTACTTGGTCTTTTTTGGTACCCGGTGAGGGATTCGAACCCTCGAGTTCCACCGTGAAGGGATGGTGACTTTAGCCTATTCGTCTAACCGGGCATAAGTTTTGTCTGCTCTAAATCAAAGATAACTCTCGTTTCCTTCTATAACTTACAGACCAGCGCTTGATAACCATTTACTAGTATAACTATCATTAAACTGAGTTTGTTCCTTTTGACTCAACGTGGTCCGCATTACTAGCTCTTTCGAGTGCGTGCTGAGTTCTTTAACCCCGGGCCCGAAGGACACCGGAGTACGATCATATTTGATAGGTTGACTTCGCAGCTCGCCTGCTATCTAACAGCATCAGTTAGAATGCTATGAGTTTTTTCGTTGCTCACCAACCGGCGTGGCCCTTACGTCCAGCATTACGTATCGAGTTATTGTGCTGCCTATCCAGCTTGACAGGCTCAACCCTGTCTGCAGGAGGATGCCTCCTGGAGTTCCCTTTGCTAACGTATCAGGTGGGTGGGCCAGGCTTTCGCCAGCCGAACGTGTTTACTTTTTCCATATCTAATCACTAAGAGTGAATTAGCCCTAAACCTTTTAGGTAGTAAACTTATAGGCTTCTGGATGCGGGAGAAGGACTCGAACCTTCGGCCTTTGGGTTATGAGCCCAACGAGCTACCACTGCTCTATCCCGCAATACTTATTGAGGCTTTCTTTTTGCAGTGGCGCCTCTACCACTGTATCTTTGTGGTTGCAGCTGTGGGAGTTGAACCCACCCGCCGAGGGTATGAGCCTCGTGACTGAAACCGCTAGTCTAAGCTGCTATATAATATTTTTAAGTTTCAAATAAGCAGCCAGGCAAAGAATCGAACTTGCAATAATGACTTCAGGTACCTTGCCATTATCCTTTGCTCTCAACAGAGCAGCTACACCAGTAGCACCTGACATATTGGCGGGCCCGCCCGGACTTGAACCAGGATACGCAGGTTAACAGCCTGCAGTCCTAACCTTTGGACGACGGGTCCATAAAGTGTTAGATTTGATTACACTTGGCACTAACACATTGTAGGTATTCACTTATAGCCTACGCCACCGTTCACGCACTGCAAAATGCTAACAGTCGTCTTAATATAGCTCTCTTGAACTACCCAAGCAAAAAGCTCAAGCACCTCTCAGCTATAACAGGCTTATTTGCATAGCCTGACCCTTTTTCTGGCGGCT
>Ga0256405_10012386_pt1 | contig 10576 bp, 8 predicted proteins | sample RumenRJG_02DNA_FD_189096 | JGI IMG/M metagenome (GOLD analysis project Ga0256405, IMG submission 189096) | Bovine rumen microbial communities from Lethbridge, Alberta, Canada - RJG_02 | ecosystem: Host-associated > Mammals > Digestive system > Stomach > Rumen | place: Canada: Alberta | collected... | reverse complement strand
TTCAATATCTTGTATTTAACCTCTTGACAGGGCACTGCTAAAGTCGTATCATAACACGCGAAAGCAATTCTTACCCCGAAGCAAGGAGAGAGAGATGCAGATCGCCGGTCTTCAAAAATTGACGCTGCTCGACTATCCGGGACATGTCGCCTGTACGGTGTTCACGCCCGGATGTAACTTTCGCTGCCCCTTCTGTCACAACGCGCCGCTGGTCCTGCCCGAACGGCTGGGCTGCGACACGACGGAGGAGGAAGTGCTGAGCTTCCTCAAAAAGCGCGTCGGCGTGCTCGACGGGGTCGCGATCACGGGAGGCGAGCCGCTGCTCCACAAGGACATCGGCGCGTTCTTGGAGAAGGTGCGTGCGCTGGGCTTCCGCGTGAAGCTGGACACGAACGGCTCCTTTCCCGACCATCTGATCGAGCTCGTCAGAGCGGGGCTCGTCGACCGCGTGGCCATGGACATCAAAAACGCCCCCGCCCTTTACGGCAGGACCGTCGGGATCGAGAACTTCGATCTCGCGCCGGTCGAGCGCTCGAAGGATTTTCTTTTGAGCGGCGAGGTGGAGTATGAGTTCCGCACCACGGTGGTGCGGGGTCTGCACACCGCCGAGAGTCTTGTCGAGGCGGCAAGGTGGATCGCGGGCGCGAAGGAGTATTACCTCCAGCAGTTCAAGGACAGCGGCGACATCATCGCGCTCGAGGGACTGGGCGCGTACGGCGAAAAAGAAATGCACGAGCTGGCGGATGCCGTCCGGCCGATCGTCCCCTCCGTCGAGGTTCGGGGCGTGTAAAGAGAGAAAAAAGAGAGTATTTGCTAGCACAGGAGGATAAAGGTATGTACGAAGTAGTAAAAAGAGACGGCAAGATCGTCGACTTTAACATCAACAAGATCGCGGACGCCATCAAGAAGGCGTTCGACGCGACCAAGACCGAGTATAACGACAGCGTCATCGACTTTCTGGCGCTGAAGGTCTCGGCAGACTTCCTGCCGAAGATCCGTGACGGCAAGGTCGCTGTCGAGGACATCCAGGACAGCGTGGAGGCCGTCCTCTCCCGCGGCGGATACGAGAATGTGGCCAAGGCCTACATCCTCTACCGCAAGCAGCGTGAGAAACTGCGCAACATGAAGTCCACCTACCTTGACTATAAGGATACCGTCAACAAGTACCTGCACGTCGAGGACTGGCGCGTCAAGGAAAACTCCACCGTCACCTATTCCGTCGGCGGACTGATCCTGTCCAACTCCGGCGCCATCACCGCCAACTACTGGCTCAGCGAGGTCTATGACGAGGAGATCGCAAACGCCCACCGCAACTGCGACATCCATCTGCACGACCTGAGCATGCTGACCGGCTACTGCGCGGGCTGGAGCCTCAAGCAGCTGATCAAGGAGGGCCTCGGCATCCCCGGCAAGATCAACTCCTCTCCGGCCAGCCACCTCTCCACGCTCTGCAACCAGATGGTCAACTTCCTCGGCATCATGCAGAACGAGTGGGCCGGCGCACAGGCCTTCTCCTCCTTTGACACCTATCTCGCTCCCTTCGTCAAGATCGACAACCTCAGCTACAAGGAAGTCAAGCAGTGCATCCAGTCCTTCGTCTTCGGCGTGAACACGCCGTCCCGCTGGGGCACCCAGGCGCCGTTTAGCAACATCACGCTCGACTGGACCGTTCCGGCCGACCTGAAGGATCAGCCCGCGATCGTCGGCGGCAAGGAGATGGACTTCACCTACGGCGACTGCAAGGCCGAGATGGACATGGTCAACAAGGCCTTCATCGACATCATGATCGAGGGCGACGCCAACGGCCGCGGCTTCCAGTACCCGATCCCGACCTACTCGATCACCCGCGACTTTGACTGGTCCCCCACCGAGAACAACAAGCTCCTCTTCGAGATGACCGCCAAGTACGGCACGCCTTACTTCTCGAACTACATCAACTCCGACATGGAGCCGAGCGACGTTCGCTCGATGTGCTGCCGTCTGCGTCTCGACCTCAGAGAGCTGCGCAAGAAGTCCGGCGGCTACTTCGGCTCCGGCGAGTCCACCGGCTCGATCGGCGTCGTGACGATCAACATGCCGCGCATCGCCTATCTCGCCGCGGACGAGGCCGACTTCTACAAGCGTCTCGACAAGATGATGGACATCTCCGCGCGCAGTTTGAAGGTCAAGCGCGACGTCATCACCAAGCTGCTCAACGAGGGTCTGTACCCCTACACCAAGCACTACCTCGGCACCTTTGCCAACCACTTCTCCACGATCGGTCTCGTCGGCATGAACGAGGCGGGCCTGAACGCCAAGTGGATCCGCAAGGATATGACCCATCCCGAGTGCCAGGAGTTCACCAAGAACGTCCTCAACCACATGCGCGAGCGTTTGAGCGATTACCAGGAGCAGTACGGCGACCTCTATAACCTCGAGGCCACCCCGGCCGAGTCCACCTCCTACCGTCTGGCCAAGCATGACGTCGAGATGTTCCCCGACATCATCACCGCCGCGGAGCCGGGCGGCACGCCCTACTACACCAACTCCTCCCACCTGCCCGTCAGCTTCACCGAGGACATCTTCGCCGCGCTCGACATCCAGGATGAGCTGCAGACGCTCTACACCTCCGGCACCGTGTTCCACGCCTTCCTCGGCGAAAAGCTGCCGAGCTGGGAGGCCGCGGCCAACCTGGTGCGCAAGATCGCCGAGAACTACAAGCTGCCGTACTACACGATGTCCCCGACCTACTCCGTGTGCAAGCATCACGGCTATCTCACCGGCGAGCAGTTCACCTGCCCCTACTGCGGCGAGAGCGCCGAGGTATACAGCCGCATCACCGGCTACTACCGTCCGGTCCAGAACTGGAATGCGGGCAAGACCCAGGAATACAAGGAGCGCCGCGAGTACGTCATCGAGAATTCTCATCTGACGCACAACGGCCCGATCTACGCGGACAAGAAGGAAGAGCCCGCTCCCGCCGCCCAGGCTCCGGCCGCGGATGCGAACGAGAAGCGCACGATCCTCTTCAGCCGCGTGTCCTGCCCCAACTGCACGATGGCGGCGAACTATCTCGCCAAGGCGGGCATGGAGTATGAGAAGATCCTGGCGGACGAGCACATGGACATGGCGCGCGAGTTCGGCGTCAAGCAGACCCCGACGCTCGTCGTAACCGACGGCAAGGGCGGCTTTGAAAAGTACGCCGGCGCCGGTGCGATCAAGCAGTATCTCGCAGGCTGATCTGCCATAATAAAAAGGGCCGGCGCCGCCGGCCCTTTTTCCTATCAGATAAGGAGTAAGCTGTCATGTATGATATCATCGTGATCGGCGGCGGCCCCGCGGGGCTGACGGCCGCCGTGTACGCCCGCCGCGCGGGCAAGAGCGTCCTCATTTTAGAGAAGGCCGCGCTCGGCGGCCAGATCACCTGGAGCCCGAAGGTGGAGAATTTCCCCTCGGTCGTGTCGATCTCCGGCACGGACTTGGGCGACCGCATGGCCGAGCAGGCCATGGCCCAGGGCGCGGAGGTCGAGATCGAGGAGGTCACCGGGATCGAGGACTGCGGCGATTTCCGCCGCGTGAACTGCGAGTTCGGCGCGCACTATGAGGGACGCGCCGTGATCCTTGCGACCGGCGCCAAGCCGCGGATGCTCGGCGTCGAGCGCGAGGAGGAGCTTGTCGGCTCCGGCGTGGGCTACTGCGCGGTGTGCGACGGCGCGTTCTTCAAGGATCTGCCCGTGGCTGTCAGCGGCGGCGGCAACAGCGCGCTGCAGGACGCGATGCTCCTCTCCGAGACCTCGAGCCGCGTCTATCTCATCCACCGGCGCGACAGCTTCCGCGGCGAGGAGGCGCTGGTGCGCGCGCTGCGGGAAAAGGACAACGTCGAGTTTGTCTTGAACGCCTCGATCACGCGTCTTGTCGGCGAGGACGAGCTGACGGGCGTCGTCGTGCGGCAGAACGGAGAAGAGCGTGAGATCCCGGTCGACGGGCTGTTCGTCGCGATCGGCCACGAGCCGGACAACGGTGCTTTTGCCGAACACCTCGCGCTGGATGAGCGTGGATACGCCGCGGCGAACGAGGACTGCGTGACAAGGACGCCCTGGCTCTTCGTCGCGGGCGACTGCCGCGCGAAGAAGGTGCGCCAGCTGACCACCGCCGTCGCGGACGGCGCGGTGGCCGCGCTGGCCGCGTGCAGCTGGCTGGACAGGTAGTTTTTAGTTTCTAGTTTTTAGTTTCTAGAAAGGAACCTCATCCGGCGGACAGCGTCCGCCACCTTCCCCAAGGGGGAAGGCTATAAGGAAAGGATATTGAAAATGGCCACCTTTGACGATTTTATGAAGCTGGATATCCGGGTCGGCACGATCACGGAGGCCAGGGTCTTCGCCAAGGCGCGCAAGCCCGCCTACCAGCTCGTTGTGGACTTCGGCCCGGAGCTCGGCACAAAGAAGTCCTCGGCGCAGATCACGCAGCACTATACGCCCGAGGAGCTCGTCGGCAGGCAGGTGCTCGCCGTCGTGAACTTCCCGCCGCGGCAGATCGCGGACTTCATGTCCGAGGTGCTGGTGCTCGGCACCTACAGCGAGGGCGGCGTGGTGCTGATCCGGCCGGACAAGGCTGTAAAGAACGGCGACAGGCTCGGATAAAGCAGAAAAAAGAAGCAGTGAAAACGATTGTTTCACTGCTTCTTTTTTATTCTGCGAGAAGCCGCTCGATAAACTTCGCCACGCCGTCGTGCTCGTTGTCGTCGCAGACCGTGTCGGCCGCGGCCTTGACGGAAAAGTCCGCGTTGCCCATCGCGACGCCCGTGCCCGCGGCGCGGAGCATGCTCGTGTCGTTCGTGCCGTCGCCGAAGGCCACCGTCTCCTCCGGCGCGATGCCGAGCGCTTCGCACAGCGCCCTGAGGGCGTCGCCCTTGTTGGCCGCGGCGATGTTCAGCTCGATATTCGTCGGGATCGAGGTGCTCACCGCGATCTCCGGGAAGAGGGAGGGGAGCAGCTCCAGCTGGCGCTTTCGCTCGCGAAGATCACGAAAGTGCATCTGGGTCTTCTGGATGCTGCCGCCGTCGGCGCGCAGGTAGTCCTTCAGATCCTCAACCGGCGTGCGCGAGCGGCGGAACATCTCGAGGATGCCCTTGTCGGTGATATAGTCCCCCGCGTGGTCGAGGAAATACCGGGAGACGAAGCCCCAGTTGTCCTTGTAGCAGTCATAGAGCACGTCGAGATCGTCCATGTATTCCATCAGCCGGATGGCCAGCTCGTTTCCGATCTCGGCGCGGTAGAGCGCGGCGTCCGTCTCCGCGTCAAAGACATAGGCGCCGTTGATCGTGATGAAATAGCGCGAAAAGGGCTGGAGCTTGAGCGCGGCGGGGATGACCTTGTAGATCCGGCCCGTCGCCGGGACGATCAGCGCGCCGGCCTCATGCGCCGCCTGCAGCGCGCGCAGCGAGCGCGCCGCGATCGTCTTGTCGTCATGCAGGAGCGTGCCGTCGAGATCAAAGGCGATCAGTTTTGTCCTCATGCTTCCCTCCACAGCTTGCCGTTTTCATAGTCCTTCAAAAACGCCGCGATCAGGGCAAGCAGCTCGGCGCTGCGGCCCTCCTCGAGCGCGCCGGCGCGCACATAGGCGCAGACCTTGTCGGTGTCGGGAAGATAGGGAAGCGGGAAGAGATCGACCTGCCTGCGGTAATCCTCCTGCAGGGCGGGGTCGAGCAGATCCCAGAAGATCTTGGCGTAGATCAGCGCGCCGACGCCGGAGAGCGCCAGCTGGAACGCGTTTTCCACGTTCGTCAGCTCGCAGACGAAATCCGGGCTGACGTCGTAATACTTCATATAGCTCATCAGACTTCTGCCGCCGGAGGAGTTGCGCGGCTGCTTGATGAAAGGCGCTTTTTCGAAAAAGCGCAGATCGACGCCGCGGGAGAACTCCGCGCACAGCTCGTCATAGCGCTCGCCCGCCATGGCGCGCATCTGCTTTTTCGGCACGACGAGAACCTGCTCCTTGCGGCAGAGCTCGATCGTACGGTAGCTCTGCGGCGGGCTGGAGATCGAGCCGATGACGAGATCGATCCCTTCGTGGGAGACGGCCTTTTCCAGCTCCTCGGGCGACTCCTCGCTGATGCGCACGTATACCTCGGGGTGCGCGTCCATATAGCGGGGCAGCACCCGGGGCAGGATCGCGCGTGCGATGGTGTGCTCCATGCCGACATGGATGCTCTCCTCGCCGCGGCCGGCGGTGCCGCAGGTCTCCTCAAACTCCTGCTTGAGCTTGAGCATCTCCTTGGCCGTCTGCAAAAAGAGCTTGCCGTTCTGCGTCAGGCGCAGAGGACGGCTGCGGACGAGAAGCTCGGTCCCAAGCTCGCTCTCGAGCTTTGCGATCTGTTTCGACAGCGACTGCTGCGAGAGGAACAGATGTTTGGCGGCGGTGGAAAAGCTCCCCTCCTCCGCCACAGCGATAAAGCTGTTGATCAACGTAAAGTCCATGGTTTTACTCCCAAAGCTTTCATTATTAATTCAACTTTTAAGAGTATAACATGCTTCCTTTGCCCCGTCAAATCCCTTTTTCTTCTCTTTTTTGGTTTCTTTTTTATTCTGTTTTTACCTTCTTTTTTAGATTTTTGTTTTATTTTGCAGGCAGAAAAGTGCGCATTTTCATGAAATGCGTTTTTCTCTTCGTCCTTTTGCTTTACTCCTTTTCGTGATACTCTCTCTTTTCGCTTGCTTTTTTCAATTTTCGGTTGTATTATTTACGCATGAAAAGCGTAGTGCAGCGATCTGAGACGTGAGTGGCGCCTCATCGGGCGGCTTTTCAAATAAACCCGATCCGGGAGGAAAACCGAAATGAAAAAGATTCTCGCTCTCATCCTGGCCCTGTGTCTCGTCTTCGCGCTGTGCGCCTGCGGCCAGTCTGCAGCTCCTGCTCCCGCCGCTCCCGCGGCCGACACCCCTGCGGCAGATGCCCCCGCTGCTGACGACGCGCCTGCTGCCGTCTCCGCCAATCTGACGATGGGCACCGGCGGAGAAGCCGGCACCTATTACGCCTTCGGCGGCGTGCTGGGCAGCTATGTCGGCCAGAATACCGATATTTCCATCAACGTCGTCTCTTCTACCGGCAGCGCCGCGAACATCACCGGCATCGTGACCGACGGCATCTATGACCTGGCCACCGTGCAGTCCGACGTTATGACCTACGCCTATAACGGCACGAACAGCTTCGCCGATGTCGGCGCGCTCGACGGCTTCCGCGTGCTCGGCGGTCTGTATGCCGAGACGGTGCAGATCGTCTCCGTCGATCCCTCGATCACCTCTGTGACCGATCTCAAGGGCAAGAACGTCTGCGTCGGCGACGTCGGCTCCGGCACCTACTTCAACACCGTGGATATCCTGGCCGCCTACGACATGACGCTTGATGACATCAAGCCCGTATACGAGTCCTTCGGCTCCTCCACCGAAAGTCTGCGCGACGGCAAGATCGACGCCGCCTTCACCACGGCCGGCGCTCCCACGCCCTCGATCGTTGACCTCGCCACGACCAACACCGTGACTCTCGTCTCCATCGATGACGCGCATATGGCGAAGCTGCTTGACGCCTGCCCCTGGTACGCGTCCTACACGATCCCGGCCGGCACCTACAACGGCCAGGCTGCCGATGCGCTGACCGTTACGGTCAAGGCCACGCTGGTATGCCGCGCCGATCTGGATGACGACGTCGCCTATGCGATCGTCTCGACGATCTTCAACAACACTGGCGATATCGCCGCGCTGCACGCCAAGGGCGCCGAGCTCTCGCTCGACTTTGCCACCGACGGCATCGCCGTTCCCTTTGCCGCGGGCGCCGCGAGATTCTATGCCGAAAACGGCATCACCGTGGCCACCGCTCCCTGAGCATAGTCTCTGCTCCGTTCCCGGGTGCCGCCTGTAAACGGGCGGCACCCGGCACTGTCTTTTAGGAGGAATGATCCATGTCAGCAGTCGATGAAAGAATAACCGAGAAGAACGCCGCGTTCGATCAGGCGGCCATGGACGAGGTCATGAAAAAATATGACCGCGAATCCAACACCCGCATATGGGAGGGCCGGCAGAAATGGGTCGTGTACGCGATCATGGCGGCTTTTTCTCTGTTCGTGATCTACGTCACGCTCTTCGCCACCTGGCTGGATCTGATCCGCTATCCGTCGTTCCTCGGCTGTGTGCTGCTGATCGGCTATCTCAACTTCCCGGTGAAAAAGGGCGTGCAGAAGGTCAATTATATCCCCTGGTATGACTGGATCCTGATGGTGCTCGGCACCGCCGCCTTCGTTTACGTCGTTGTGAACGCCAAGGATCTGACCGTGCGTCTGGGCATGTCCCAGGTCCGCCGCTATGAGGTCGTGATCGGCATCATCGGCATCGTGGCGATGCTCGAGCTCTGCCGCCGCAGCGTCGGCATCCCGATCCTGTGCGTGGCGGGCGTGTTTCTCGTCTATGCGCTGTACTACTACTGCATAGGGAAAAATCTCGGCATGTCGCGCGCCGTGCGCAACGTCGCCGTCAGCCTGTTTTACAAGGTGCAGGGCGGCGGACTGCTCAACACCCCCGTGCAGGTCTGCTCGAAATTCATCATCGTCTTCATCATCTTCGGCGCGTTTCTGGAGCGCACCGGCATCTCCCAGTTCTTCATCGATCTGGCCAACTCCCTTGTCGGCCGCTTTTCCGGCGGTCCGGCCAAGGTCGCGGTCATCTCCTCCGCGCTGTGCGGCATGGTGTCCGGCTCGTCGGTCGGCAACACGGTCACGACCGGCTCGGTCACGATCCCGATGATGAAGCAGACCGGCTATAAGGGCGAGTTTGCCGGCGCTGTTGAGGCAGCCGCCTCGACCGGCGGACAGATCATGCCCCCGATCATGGGCGCCGCCGCCTTCCTGATGGCGGAGTATGTGGGCGTCCCCTATTCGAGCATCATCGTCCGCGCGATCCTGCCGGCCATTTTGTACTTCACCGGCATCTTCATCGCCGTCCACCTGGAGGCGAAAAAGCTCGGTCTCAAGGGCATCGACAAGGAAAAGCTGCCCGTGCTCAAGCGTCTGCTCAAGCGCACCTATCTGCTTCTGCCGCTGGTGATCCTGGTTTACCTCGTCTCCTCCGGCAGCAATACGATGGCCTTTTCCGCCGCGATCGCGATCGTCTTCGCCGTCTCGGTCTCCAACGTGCACCGTGACCCGATCCTCGGCATCATCGGCATCGCCGCGCTGCTCGGCTATCTGTTCCTCGGCCTCGGCGGCATCGTGAAAACGGCGCTGCTCTTCGTCGGCATCCTCTGCGCCGCTTTGTGCATGTTCAAAAAGGACGCCGTCATGACGCCCGCCGTGCTCTTCGACGCGCTGGCCAACGGGGCAAAGAGCTCGATCACCGTTGCGGCCGCCTGCGGCGTGGCCGGTATCATCGGCGGCTGCATCACGATCACGGGGCTGGCCTCCCGGATCATCACCGCGATCATCACGCTCTCCCACGGCTCGGTGTTCATCGCGCTGTTCTTCACGATGCTCTGCTGCATCGTGCTGGGCATGGGCGTGCCGACCACGGCCAACTACTGCATCATGGCCTCGACCTGCGCGCCGATTTTGATCCAGCTCGGCGTGCCGATGCTGGCGGCGCACTTCTTCGTGTTCTATTTCGGCATTGTCGCGGACATCACGCCGCCGGTCGCGCTCGCGGCTTATGCGGGCTCGGCCATCGCCAAGGCGCCGCCGATGAAGACCGCCTTCAACGCCTCGAAGCTCGCCGTCGGCGCCTTCGTCGTGCCGTACATCTTCGCGCTCAATCCCGCTATGCTGCTGATCGACACAAATGCGCTGCAGGTCGTGCTGGTCGTCGTCACGTCGCTCGTCGGCATCTTCGGCGTTGCGGCCGCGCTCAACGGCTATCTGTTCCGCGGCATGAAGGCGATCCCCCGCATCGTGATCGCGGCGGGCGGTCTTCTCATGATGGATCCCCAGCCCGTCACCGACCTTGTCGGCGTGGTGCTGCTCGCCGCCGTCGTGGTCTGGCAGTACTGGGGCGCCAAAAAGGCGTCCACCGCGCCGGTCTGATAAAAGCAAAAAACGAGGAGGGTTTTCCCTCCTCGTTTTTTATGCCGAAAGCTCCTTTTTGATCCGCCCGATCGCGCCCTTTTCGAGGCGTGAAACCTGCGCCTGGGAGATGCCGACCTGGCGGGCGACCTCCATCTGTGTCCGTCCGTCGCAAAAGCGCAGCGCGAGAATATGCCGCTCCCGCGCCGACAGCCGCCCGATGGCTTCCTCAAGCGCGATCTGTTCGAGCCAGTGCTCGTCGGTGTTGCGGCTGTCGCCGATCTGATCCATGATGCAGGCGCTCTCCCCGCCGTCTCCGAACACCGGCTCATAGAGCGAGACCGGCTCGCAGATCGCGTCGAGCGCAAAGACGATCTCCCGGCGCTCGATGCCGGTCGCAGCCGCAAGCTCCTCCACCGTCGGCTCACGCCCCGTTTCGGCGCAGAGCTTTTCTTTGGCCTGCAGCACCTTGTAGGCCGTGTCGCGCATCGAGCGCGACACGCGCAGCGCGCTGTGGTCGCGCAGAAAGCGCCGCAGCTCTCCCGCGATCATCGGAAC
>Ga0256405_10012385_pt1 | contig 10576 bp, 10 predicted proteins | sample RumenRJG_02DNA_FD_189096 | JGI IMG/M metagenome (GOLD analysis project Ga0256405, IMG submission 189096) | Bovine rumen microbial communities from Lethbridge, Alberta, Canada - RJG_02 | ecosystem: Host-associated > Mammals > Digestive system > Stomach > Rumen | place: Canada: Alberta... | reverse complement strand
AAGAAGCTGAGCCAATGGATTATCTTCATTCTAAGACCGCAGGCGAAACACTTTTTATTTTAGGGAATGGCTTTGACCTCAACCTTGATTTCCCTACAAGCTACAAAGACTTTTTTAGTAGCGATTTTTCCCCATTTGTTCATAAAGACCATGGGTGTCATTCTCTAGGAAGATTCATATATCAAAAAGGAGTCCTGGATAAATGGTATGATCTTGAGAACCTTCTCGCAGAATATGGAAAAAATGTCGGTAGAATGGATGATGAAGGCGTTCAAGGAGATAAGGATGACTACAAGAAGCTAGTGCATGGGTTGGCTGATTATTTAGCCACAATAGACTTTTCAAAACCTAATGTAAATTCCGTGGCTGCTAAAATTCTTGGAGCAGCGGAAGACTTAATTGTACCACCCAAATTCTATACATTTAACTATAGTGATTTTAGTACTATAGCATTGGCATTAGGAATTAATTGTTCTACAGCTAGTCATATTCATGGTAGTTTAAGAAGTAAGAATATTGTTTTGGGCGTAGGAGAGTATGTGAGACTTAGCCCATGCGTGTCATATCTTCATAAGACTTCAAACCCTACATATAATTCTGGAGGAATCTTAAACGCACTAGAATCGTATGATACAATTATTATCTTTGGCTTGTCATTATCACAAGTAGATTATCCCTACTTTGAAGATTTCTTCAAAGACGTTTCATCTAGAAGATATAGAGGAGATCGAAAGAAATACATTAGAATATTTACTCGTGACGAGAAGTCAAGAATGGAAATCTTGGACAATCTTAGAGGAATGAATAGCGGGTTAATTAAGTTAATGGGCTATTGTGATTTTGATATCATTAAGACAGAGGATAATAGTGACGAATTAAAAGTTAAAGAAGTAATCAACCATTTATCTAGGAACTGGAAGATTGCTCTTTTGCGAAAGAATACAAGGAAGTAAATTGACAATCAATCAAGCATTATTGGATGACCAGACCGCCCAGGCCAAGGCTTCGCCGCGCCTGCGGATGAACTTTGATCTCCGGAATTCGGCTGGGAATCAGTCTCAGCGCATGCTGAATGCGATTGAGTCGGCTTTAGAGCCGCTGTTTGAGGAGGATTATTTGAAGTTGTAAGATTTATTCTTACATTTGCGTATTAAAAGACGATTAATATGGCAAGAACTGTAACAGTTACTTTAGGGCCTCATTATGAGGAATTTATTCAAGCGAACATTTCAGGAGGACGTTTTAACAATGTCAGTGAGGTGGTGCGCGCAGGGCTCAGGCGTCTTGAAGAAGATGAGACCAGGCTGGCGGCTCTGCGAGCAGCTATCGATGAGGGCGATGCAAGTCCGGATGTAGTTAATTTTGATCGTGATGCGTTTCTTGAGGAGTTGATTGGAGAGAGTGAGAGAGGGGAGTAATATGCCTAAGTTTATATTATCAGAGAAAGCAAAAAACGACCTTCGCCATTTGTGGCACTATACAGTGGAAACATGGTCTTTAGATCAGGCGAAGAAATACTATAATGACATTCTGGACACCTGCGATGCGATAGCAGAAAATCGGGTGTTCCCTGGCTATTCTTTTGAAGGCATCCGTCCGGGCCTGCATGGATACAGAAGCCACCATCATGTAATATTTTACAGGATATTGTCTAAGAAGAAGATTCGTATTGTTCGAATTCTTCATGACAAAATGGATTACACAAGACATTTTAGACGGCTGATCTCTAAACCCTGATAATACGTTATTTATGAAAATCCTTGTCACCGGTGCAAAAGGCTTTGTGGGAAAGAACATTTGTTCGTTGCTGCAGGCCGTTGACACTGCAGTGGCTATGAATGCTGCCGGTGACCATGGCACTCCCGTGCCCGACTATGTTGACGAAAACGTCTCCACCAAGGTCGTGAAGATCATCCAGTCCTACACCGGCATTGTCAACAAGATTGTCTGGCGGAAATTCTGATGCTGCAGATGACGCTGCCGAAGCGGTAACAAGGAAAGCCGAGAATTGAGAATTTTGTGACAACAAATTTAGAATTTTGTAGGTCTTTGTGCTCTAATAATCAATGTTTTATGCAGATGTATCTGCAATCTCACAATCTTATTTGGCCTAAGGAATTCAATGAGGTTTTGATAGGGCATCGAACAGGAGAAGGTTGATCGGGTCCTGGAAACCAGCTGTCACCGATGCATGAGGTCAGGAAGTCGCTGGAGGAGTTCGTGACGAAGCTGGATTAAGCGTGGGGAGATTTGTTTTTTAAGAATCTTGATAGTATCTTTGCAATACTTCCCCGAGATTGTGGTGACTCGGTATCCCCGACACGAACCAAGCTAGATGCGGCAATCTCTGGGATTTTTTTTGTTATATCTCCAAACTTATATAACCTAATTCGAGAATTGAGAATTTTGTAAGGGAGAATTGAGAATTTTGTGTGCCCTTATGCTCTGATAATCAATATTTTAAAGATTACGCCTGCGACATTATAAATAAAGCTGCTTATGCTTGGAGTGCAGTCAAAGAAGAGGTTCCTATTATCCTGAGGGAACATGAAAAAAGCCATCATCCGTTGAGGTGATGGCTTTTTTCAATTGTTTACGGTCGTATATTTTCTTAGACCGTTGAATGTGGCTGCGGAATATGATAGGTTTACCATGAGCAAGAATTTCTTCCTCGCGCGATGCTTTCCGGTTTGCGAGGAGGAAATCTTGTTCGGTGATTCTCGGCCTTTTTTTATTCTTCGTCCTCATGAGCAAATTTCCACATGTTTATTTAAAGACTGTCCTTGCCAATACTCCATTATTTTAAGATGCTTAAGCCGTCCGACAAGAATTGCTGGATGTGTGTTGTATTTCTTAGCTGCTTCAATTATTACATTCTCGGAGAATGATGAATTGCGAAGGAATTCATATTCTTCATCACGGGAAAGAAGAATATCTGAAGCGAAAGAATCTGCTTCTTTTTCTTTTGTTTCATCTTGGTCAGAAATGCCGGCGTTTTCAAGGAAGATATCTTTTTTTCCGTGAAGGAGAATATGGCCAATCTCATGGAAGAAATTGAACCACAGATTGTCATATCCTTTATAACGTCCTGACAACTGTATGACTGGGGTGTCTCTGAGCCATCTTGTTGCCCCATTAATCGGAGCTTTAGGTAGAGTAGGAGTGGCTATTAAGACAATACCGCAGGAACGGCAGAGCGCCTTTAATTGAAAGAAGAAATCGTCTGGATCATTTGCCATGAGTTGTTTCATGGCGGGTAGGGTTGCTTTAAGCTTCTTTTCATTAAAGGGGATTTTCAATCCTTCATCTTTTGCTTGAAGCTCGCCTTGTCTGAGCCAAGCTGACATTGCATGCGGATCCTTTGCGGAGGATAAGGATATCCTGAAAGCAAGTTTGAGATGTTGGTTCAAGTAGTAGTTTGCCCATGCTCTTTCTGTACTGACACCAAAGAATTCGAAAAGGTTCCTGACTTTTTCTTCAGGAGTTTTGCCGGGCGCTATCCATTCGCGTTTAACCATTTCTGAATAAGGGAAATGCTTCATCCACTCTATTGATGCCTTCGCATCTTTTTCTTTCCTTTTTCTGACCAGGTACTCGTCGTACATTTGCTGCTTCTTTAGCCAAAAAGAAGCAGGAATCTTGGTGACAGCCTCAAAAGAAACTGCCATTTCAGTCGTGATTGAGCTGTTGCCGCTGATTACGGCGAAGATTGTTTTTTCGGGTTTAGATACCCTTACTGCAAATTCTTTGACACTCATCTCCATCTCTTCTAGCTTCTCACGAAGCGTTATTCCGGGATGGAATATGGTAATCAGTTTAGATGCATTTGCTTTAATACTCATAATTATAGAGGTTGGTGCTGTGTTTTGATTCTATTTTCCGTGATAGTTGTTTATCTCTATGATTTCGACGCCTTTGATTTCAAGCCAGATATATTGTCCACTCGAATTAGTTGGGATCGGGGTTTCATGTGGCTCGAATATCAGCCGGTATGGGTGGTCGAGGTCACATGCCCATTGTCCTTTTCGGTTTTCTTTTAGTTCATGGTATCTACCAGGTAAGTTTCTGACATCTTCCAGAGTTTCAGCCGCTAGTAGATCGCCGATTCGTCTCAAGTATAACTCTGATCGCGCCTGCCCTAACTTCCGTACACTGAATCTCGCATCTTCCGCATATTTCTTCAGCTCTTTGTTTTTGTATGTAACGTCCATTTATCCTCAATTTAACATACACTTAATGTTACATCTAAATGCAAAGATAATAAATAAATTTTCAATACATCAAGCGTTATGAAAAATTTGATATGGCTATTCTTTTTATTTTGCGGTTTCTTGTTCTCGGAATAAATTGGTTATTGTTATCTTTGTTAGCGTAAAGTATTGTAGATAGTATATGAAAATCACCCACTCGATCTTTGACTCCCTCACCGCGCAGGCCCAAACCTCGCCGCGGCTGAGGATGAATTATGACCTGCGGAACAGCACGGAGGACCGGAGCCAGCGCATGCTTAATGCGATCGAGCCGGGGACGGTGCTTCCGGTGCATCGGCACCGCGCCTCCAACGAGATAGTCATATGCCTTCGCGGCCATTTCGAGGAGTACCTCTATGATGCTTCCGGGGCGCTCGTGGAGACGGTGGATATGGTTCCGGGCGGCGACGTGCTGAATATCCCTGCCGGGCAGTGGCACAGCCTGCGTTCGCTCGAGAGCGGTACCGTGCTTTTCGAGGCGAAGGACGGCCCCTGGGAGCCGCAGTCGGATGAAGATGTGCTTGCGGCCGGGCCTGATGCGATGTCCCATTGAGTTCCTTCTGCCGCCTATGATTAGAAATTGCCATATAAAGATTGAAGTTTCTGCGGAATGTGTTTTGATATGTCAGATTTAGTGGCTTTATTTGCAGAGAGAAGAATTGTTTATGCTTGGCATGAGGTCTAATAGGAAACCCATCAAGGGAGCGTTCGCGGATAAACTTCGCGAAGAGATTTCTATTGTCCAGAGGGAACGTCAGTCTAAGAAAGTTCAAGTTCAAACCAAAACATCTGAAAGGCCAACGAAGTAGTAGTGAGGTTAAAGGGGGAGTGTGATGTTGCGGTTTTCAGAGGAGTCATCAGCAAACATATTGAAAGATTTTGAATGTGGCATCCAGGCTATGGATGATTTCATTCATTTATCATTAGAGTCATTCCTGAAGAACGATCCACGTTACAAGTTCAGTGTCGCCGTTGATGATGATCAGGGCATTGTCGCCATGTTCGTTACCAGCGCTGGGATTTTTATAGACCATGATGATGAATTCCAGGATCTCCCATTTGGTAAGCCTTGGGGGTATATGGATGAAGATTTTCAAATGCATTCCGGTCTAATGTATCCCTCAATGGAAATTGATTATCTGGCTGTTCGCCGGGATTTACGAGAGAAAGGATACGGTAGTGAGATTATTAAGGAGATTACAGAGAGGGCTAAACTTAAAAACTGTTTCTTTCTCACTGTTGATGCCTATCATACAAAAGATTATAGTGCGATCCCATTTTAACTTCTGGCTTCGGCCGGGAGTTTTTTGTTTCATTTGGGAGGAATATTCGTATATTTAAAAAGTATTTACCTCTGAAATGCATATGAAAATCTGGAGTTCTTCGTTTTTGGCGTCTGCGGTTTGTGCTGCCATGATGCTGGCGGGCGCGTCAGGCTGCTCGTCCTCAAGCGTTTCCGTGTCTTCGCCCGATGGGAATCTGAAGCTGACCCTGTGCCAGGCGGACGGCGGCCCGGCGATCGCCATCGCATATAAAGGTGAGGACCTGATCCTGCCGTCGCCCATAGGCTTCGAGTTCTCGGACGGTTCCTTCAAGAGCGATATCAAGGTGTCGAAGGGCCGTCAGACGCGTGTCGTTGAGGCATATGACCTGGTGACGGGAAAGACGAGCCATGTGGAGAGCGAGTCGAACCAGAGGGTGATGACTCTGACCTCCAGGGATGGGATGGTGGTGGAGCTCTACATGAGGGCCTTTGACGACGGAGTGGCATATCGGTATGTCTTTCCGGCCCAGCCGGCGGCCCAGTCGGTGGCACAACCGGCAGCCCATCCAGCCCAGCCTCTTCTGATCAAATCCGAGATCATGGAGCTCCGGCCGAACGGCGACCCCATCGTCAAGGCCATGTTCATCCCCTGGGGCTGGAACTCTCACGAAGACGTCTATCAGACCGACAGGCTCAGTAATATGCATGAGACGGAGAACAGCGCGGAATCACCGGTGCTGCTCTCTTTCGACAGCGGAAAATATATGGCTGTAACCGAGGCTATGGTGGTGGACTATGCCGGGATGCGCCTGACAATCAATGACGGCAGGCTTAAGGGCGGGCTGGTCCCGAGGCGTGACAATCCGGAGCTCAGCGTTATCACCCAGAGGCCCGGCAGGACGCCGTGGAGGGTCTTTCTCGTATCCGACCGGATCGGCGCTATCATGGAATCTGACATCCTGACTACTCTCTGCGATCCCTGCGCCGAAAAGGACTTGTCGTGGATTCGCCCCGGGAAATCCACATGGCTTTGGTGGAACGGTTATCAGTCCTCGCCTGCTGCCAGACACGGGGATGCCAACACCTTGAACTGCAACATCAGCAGGGAGTACATAGATTTCTGTGCCGAGAACGGTATTGAATATCATTCCATTACCGGTCTCATCCTGCCGAATGGCGAGGAGGTGCCGTGGTATTTCAACGAGGACCATCCGACCGGCGAGCCGGGCCCGAATGACGTCACGGACGCCCTTTACCCGGGATTCGACCTGCCGTCGATCTCTGCATATGCCCGGGAGAAGGGAGTGGGCATACGTGTTTGGGTGCATTGGGAGCCGCTGTCCAAGGACATCGAGGGTTCTTTCAAGAAGTTCCGGGAGTGGGGAATAGAGGGCATGATGGTCGATTATATGAATCGCGATGATCAGGAAATGATTGATTTCCAGAAGAAAGTTCTCGAGCTTGCGATGAAGTATCATATGCATATCCAGTTCCACGGGGCGAGCAAGCCGTCGGGTCTGCACCGCACTTATCCGTGCGAGTTCACTCGTGAGAATACGTGTAATTATGAGGTGTACAAGTGGGATGGCGCGCGTGTGCCCGGTGACAGGAAGATGAGTGCCGGCCACGATCTGAACATACCCTTCACACGATCTCTCGCCGGAGCGGCTGACTACCATCTCGGAGGCTTCGTTTCTGTGCCGTACGAGGATTTCAAGGCCGATTTCTGGCACCCCACCGTCACCAGCACGAGAGCGCATATGCTTGCTATGTACGTGGTTCTGGAGAGCGCGCTCCAGCTTGTCAGCGATTCGCCTGCTCATTATGCCGGCCAGCCGGGATTCGAGTTCATATGCCAGGTGCCGACTGTTTGGGATGAGATGCGGGTGCTTCAGGCCGTGCCTGATGAATATGTGGTGATAGCGCGCAGGAAAGGCTCTGATTGGTATGTCGGGTCTATCGGGAACGATTCTTCGCGTGACGTGACCCTGCCGCTGGATTTCCTCGGCGACGGTGAGTACTCCCTGGATCTGTACACGGATGCGGCGGATGTTGACACCGATCCGAACCACCTGGATAAGAGCGTCCGGAAGGTCGGGCCGTCCGATGTCCTGAACATCCATCTGGCCGCCTGTGGCGGTTTCGCTGCCCGGTTGGTAAAATGATTGGTGCGGCGATGAAAGGCACCGCCGCCTCGCATCGCCGCCTCGCGTTGCCTCCTCACACCGCCTTTTCGCATCACCATCTCGCACGGCCTTCGTGGCACCGCCGCCTCGCATCGCAAGTCTCGGCGGCTGGCGGTACCCAGCGGCAGCTGCGGGGAGCTCTGCGGAAGGCTCTCCTCGCTTCCGCCGACCGCCTGCCATCCACACTGTGCCTGTGACGCCTAAATTACTGAAAGTCAATGTGTTAATAGTGTCGCCAGGGGCCTGATTTTGATACCTGGCATATGTATTAAGACGCTGATAATCAATGTGTAAGGCACCACAACCTGGAGAGCCTGCCTGCCCGCTACGTGAGCCCCGGCGGGACGAGATATAACACTTTTTGTTTATTCCCGGGGAATTTTGTTTCTTTGTGTAGTTAGTTAGTAAGCCTATGAAAAGCCCGAATCATCCTTTGACATATGCCGAGAAGATTCTCCAGAGGCATCTTTCTGGCGGACAGGACATTAGTGCTTTCCGGAGGGGGGAGGATTATGCCTTCTTCCGGCCTGACCGGGTGGCGATGCAGGATGCGACCGCGCAGATGGCGGTCCTGCAGTTCATGAACGCCGGGAAGGAAAGTGTGGCGGTGCCCACCAGCATCCATTGCGACCATCTCATATGCGCCCGCGACGGGGCCGTCGAGGATGTGCCTGCAGCCCTCAGGGCCAATGCCGAGGTCTATGATTTCCTGCGCAGCGCAGCCAGCTGCTACGGCATGGACTTCTGGAAGCCCGGGGCCGGGATCATCCACCAGATAGTACTTGAAAACTATGCATTTCCCGGCGGGATGATGATCGGGACCGACTCCCACACGCCCAACGCCGGAGGCCTCGGGATGATTGCCATAGGTGTAGGCGGCGCCGATGCCGTCGATGTGATGTCCGGGATGGACTGGGAGCTCAAGGTCCCCAGGATCATCGGAGTACACCTCAAAGGCAGCCTGAAAGGCTGGGCTTCCCCCAAAGACATCATCCTCAAGCTCGCCGGCATCCTCACCGTCAAAGGCGGCACCAACGCCATCATAGAATATTTCGGCGAAGGCTGCAGCACCATCTCCGCGACCGGCAAGGCGACCATATGCAACATGGGCGCGGAAGTCGGCGCCACATGCTCCGTCTTCCCATATGACCGCAAGATGTCCGACTACCTCCGGGCGACCGAACGTGCCTCAGAAGCCGACAAGGCGGATGCGCAGGCGCAGGTGCTCTGCGCTGACCCAGAGGTACTTGCTGCACCAGAAAAATACTTCGACCGCGTCATCGAGATCGACCTAGACGCTCTCAGGCCATATGTCAACGGCCCCTTCACGCCCGATGCCGCAAACGAACTCGGACATATGGAGGCATATGTCAGGGAGAAAGATTACCCCGAGGAAGTTTCGGTTGCCCTGATCGGCTCCTGTACCAACTCCTCCTATCAGGACCTCTCCCGCGCGGCCAGCGTGGCTGAGTGGTTCCTCTCCCGTGGCCTCAAGCCAAAGGCCTCTCTCATTGTCAATCCAGGAAGCGAACGCATCAAGGCAACGGCCAGGCGCGACGGGATCCTGGAGACCCTCGAGAAGGCCGGGGCCATCATTATGGCCAATGCCTGCGGCCCGTGCATCGGACAGTGGGAGCGCAAGACCTCCGACCCCACGGCGAAAAACACCATAGTGACCTCCTTCAACAGGAACTTCTCCAAGAGGGCTGACGGGAATCCCAACACCCACGCCTTTATAGTCTCCCCGGAAACGGCTGTAGCACTGGCCTTTACCGGGAGCCTCGCCAAGGGAGTCGAAGACCTCCCGGCGCCTAGTGGCTCGGAACTTCCCCCGGACGGATTCGCACCCTGCGACATGGGACTCATAACCCCGGAACCGGGGAAGGGCCAGCCCATCATCCGCGAAGGCAGCGACCGTCTCCAGAAGCTGGAGCCCTTCGGAAGGTGGGACGGGAAGGATTTCCTGTCGGCAAGGCTGCTGATCAAGGTCAGCGGGAAATGCACTACGGACCACATCTCAATGGCCGGCCCCTGGCTGAAGTACCGCGGACATCTCCAGAATATCTCCAGGAACCTCCTGATGGGAGCGACCAACGCCTTCAACGGCAAGACGAACGCGGTCCTGCTGCACGGCAAGGAAGTGCCTGTCTCCGAGGCTGCCCTGGCCTACCGTGAGGAAGGCTTCGGCAGCGTCATCGTGGCCGGAGAGAACTACGGAGAGGGCAGCAGCCGCGAACATGCAGCCATGGAGCCCCGGTACCTCGGAGTCAAGGCCGTGATGGCCAAGAGCTTCGCCAGGATCCATGAGACCAATCTCAAGAAACAGGGTGTCCTCGCCCTGGTCTTCGCCAACCCCGGCGACTACGACCTCGTGCGCGAGGGTGACACCTTCGACATCCACTGCAGCGGCATCCGCCCCGGGCAGCCGGTAAACGTCACGGTCCGCCACAGCGATGGCACCGCTGACACATTCCAAATGGTCCACACGTACAACGAGCAGCAGCTTTCCTGGTTCAGGGCCGGCTCTGCACTGAACAGCTTGAAAGATGGAAACAATTAAAAACCAGACTGTACCTATCGTAAGAGGCGACGGTGTCGGCCCGGAAGTCACCGCATCCATGATGCAGGTCCTGGACGCCGCCGTAGAAAAGGCATATGCCGGGAGCCGCTCCATCCGGTGGATGGAAGTTCCGGCCGGCGGGACCGCATATGAAAAATTCGGGACCTATCTTCCCGAGGAGACCATCGCCGCTTTCAGGCAGTACCACATAGGGATCAAGGGGCCCCTCATGACCCCGGTCGGCGGAGGAATCCGTTCCCTGAATGTAGCCTTGCGCCAGGGGCTTGACCTGTACGTCTGCCTCAGGCCGGTACGC
>Ga0256405_10012382_pt1 | contig 10578 bp, 3 predicted proteins | sample RumenRJG_02DNA_FD_189096 | JGI IMG/M metagenome (GOLD analysis project Ga0256405, IMG submission 189096) | Bovine rumen microbial communities from Lethbridge, Alberta, Canada - RJG_02 | ecosystem: Host-associated > Mammals > Digestive system > Stomach > Rumen | place: Canada: Alberta | collected... | reverse complement strand
TTCCATATAATTTGCAAATTTGCTGCAAAGTTACTACTTTTTTTTTATATTCGCAAATTTTGTGAATACTTTTCGTCATTTTTCCTCATTTTGCGCCCTCTCTCCTCCGCATCATCCTCTTCCTTCTCCTTAACTGCGTCCGTTGCATCGGGATACCATCCCGATAACAATCCTCCCCCACAACCGCCAAAGGCAGCCCGGAGACTGCCTTTCGTGGTTGGTGCTTTTAGCAGAGACTCACGAACGCATCTCGTTCGCATCCTTAACGTCTCTGTTGGGTGAGCGCCTTAAAACGGATTATCCGTACCCGAATTTCTGCCCGGAGCAAGATTTGGCTCCATCTCCGAACCCGGCGAACCACCGCCCGGAGTGTCCATCAGTTCACTCGTGTTCACCACCATTGTCTCAATTTCTGGTTTCTTATACATCTTCTTCATAATTTTACTGTTTCTTGTTTCCGGAACTCGGGATGCCGTTTCCGGCACCCCGTGCCCCTTTCACTTTTCACTTTTCAATTTTCACTTAGTACTTAGTCACTTTACTTGACTGCTTTGCCGGTCAAGTCATACATCTGTCCGCCACGGAGGATGAATACCTGGTTGTCGATAATGACTTTTGTACATTGTACATCGTCACTTTGTACATTCTCCATTCCTGTTGCCACACCCGGAGTCTTGCGAACAAGCAGCAGGCCGTAGTTCTCCGTCGTGCCCTTGGTCAACTCAACCTCGCAAGCACTCATCGACAGGTTCCACATCACGCGACCGTCTTTCGTCAGGTACAGCGTTGCGTCCTCGTTCTCCGTCGGCGTCTCGATGCGGTACGTACCGTCTGCCGGAGCGTACAGGCTCAACGCGTACGAAGCCTTGTTATCTACTATCGGAGCCTCCTCTATTGCCAGACGCTTGCCGTAGTTGTTGCTCCAGATCAGCGCAGTCTTGGCAGTGGTGCCGTTCCAAGTGATCATATCATGACCTTGTTCATACTCGTTGCTGGCCTCTTCCGAAGCACGGACGAACATCTGGTCGGCGAAAGTCTCTGCGCCGTCACGTACGATACGTACGCAAGCCTCATAACGCTCGCTCTCGCGTTTCGGTGCACGCAACTGACCATGATCGCCTGCCTCCAGAGTGATTGAACCCGTCTCTTGTACAAAGAACGCTGTTCCAACTACGAACGAGTAACTACTTGCGGTGTACGGCAGGTACTTGCGTCCGTTCTCGCCTTCCTCGTTGTTGTATATCTGTACGTCTTTGTTAATATTGACATAATGCAGGTTCGGGTTCGCTACACCGTTCCAGTTCCGGTTCTGTGCATCACCGCTATACGCACTCAGCGCAATACTTGCCTTCTCCGCCAAAGTGGTGTTGGCTGCTTTCAGACGGATGGTAGTCGGTTGCCCGGAAACGAAACCGATGAGACAAGCCTTTCCTGCCGGCATATGGCCTTGCACACGTTTCCAACCGGTGTTACCCGTCGAAGCACGCTTGGCTCCGTCATATTCGAACAAGTCGAAGATATACGAACCTGCGTCTCCGCTCTGTGCAAATCTCATCGGCGTTCCATCCGTCAAAGTAAATCCATCTGCCAGGTTCACGTCAAACGGTGCACTGATCATATACCACTGGTTAGCCGAAGTAGCGTCTAAGGTCTCTGCCGTCTTGTAGAACGTCACATCCATATAGACATTGTTGGCGTGTACGTTACCTGCATTGCTTACCTGTCCCGACTTGCCTGCTTCCGAGTTGATGGTCAGGTTGTTCACCGTCAGTTCATTGCTCGTCTCTACCTTTCCGCCTGCCTCAACCGTCAGGTTGTCAAGGGTGCTTGCTGCATCCACGGTTAGGGTTGCGCCGTCTTCCACAATCACTGCATCGGTCAGCGTCACATCCGAGATCTCCATGTTTCCGCTAATCTTCTTCACCCATTTGTAGAGAACTACATCATTCTGACCGGACGTGTAGCAAGTGAACCGCGGACTAGTAGGATTATACTTCATTTCATAATTTGTGTAGCTTGCATTTTGAATGGTAGCAGTATAATCATCATTAATGGTAATATTCCAAGATGCTGCTTTTGTTAAGTCCGTCTGTGTTTTTAATTCATTATTGTTTCCCGGATAATACAAATAACCAGTTGTTTCATTGATTGCATATAGTGCATATTGGTTTTCTCCATAGCCGACCTGCACAAACAATTTAGCCATAGCATCTGTTGCGGCTAATTTGTTATCCGTAATCGTAGCTTCTTCGGCACCACGGTACTTATCTTCCTGTGTTGTACTCATTGCGAAATACTTTCCGCTTGTGGCATTCTTAGATGTTACAATCACAACATCGCCTTCACGAAGTTGGCTATTAGCCGTAACCAATACCCACTCGCCATTTGCAAGATCGGCAGTTGTGATAGCCGGAGCATCCGGAGTCGGCAAAATATCTTTCCAAAGAGCATTATATGTAACAGCCACTGCCGGATTAGCCATTGCAACCTCTATACCTGCATCGTAGGTGTTCACGCCATCGCTCCAGCCTTGGAACAACTTGCCTTCCGCCGCCACCGGAGCAGCAGGAGTAGTATAGTTCTCGCCACGATAAACGGTCTCAGGTGTACCGACAGTCTCCTCGCCGTTCTTGAAGGTGACAGTTGCTTTGCTCCATTCGCTCCATTGTGCATAGAACGCTACGTTAGCTGTTCCAACTGTGAACTCGGAACCTCCATTCAGCAACTCGCCTGCGTTATCAGCTCTCCAGCCGATGAAGTCATAATGCTCTTTGCTCAACGCACTACCATCCGGAAGGGTAATTGTCTTTCCTTCTTTCCTTAGGATCGATTCATATGAACCTTCTCCACCGTTAGCGTCAAACGAAATCTCATAACGTGTCTCGCAATCGGTGATGTAGTCGGTATTGTATGTGTCTTCTTGCTCATAGGTAAGAGTTACATCATCGATTAAACAAACAGCGCTTCCATTTCCCTTCTCTAATTTAAAGTAACATCCATTATAAGTTTCCGAACTTACATTAGCAGAAAATAATGTCCATTCTGTTTGTGAAATGTTACTGAAACTCATAGATGCAACGGTATTCCATGTTGAATTATTGTTAGAATACTTTATTACCCAAGAGTTATTATCATTGCCTGATGTTTTTTTCAAATATACTGAAAATACTTTTGGTTTTGCATATGATGTAGAGGTTGTAACACTTCCATTGCTTGTTGAACCGCATTTTCCAGCCTGTCCTGAATCATTGGATGAAATATTTCCTCCTGTACTCCATCCTGTCGTTGTTCCGTCCCAGTCATATTTAATACTATGCTCTCTCGGTCCGGTAACTTGCTTTGCCCAAACAGCGTAATAGGTCTTGTTGCTTGCGGTCATGCCTGTTTGTCCGCCGGCAATGATATTCTCGTCCGTCGGCTCATCAACATTCGCTTCTTCTACCCAGCCCACAAAGATATTATGGTCTTTGCAACTTGCAGCATCTCCTGCTGTCTGGTTGCTGAGACTCGGCATCGTGTACGTGTTAATCTGGAAGGTCGGAGCCTCGATATCCCAAATACCTACTACAAACTGATCCACGTCAATGTTGTTTACTGTCAGCGTGTAGGAAGCAATCTCTTCTTCGCCAATATACAGTTTCAAAGTCTTGCCATTATCATCCAGCGACAAGTCTGCGCCATTAGCGATTGCTACACCGTCCAACTTAGCCGTCCAAGTTCCTGTATAGGTCTCTTGTTTGGTCTCTTCATTGTCCGAACGCTTGTAGTTCTCTTTAATAACCACACCTGCCGTGCTGAATTTCTCTACCTTGTAGTATTCAATCTTCGGAGCAGTTGTTACCGTATAGTTTACAAAGTCCCATGTGTACGTGCTATACGTAGCCGTTACGCTTACTGCATTGTCCGGCATCGTGAAGGACGTGCTCTTCGCATTAGCATCTACTACCGTTGCACCATCAACGCTCCAACCGGTAAATACGTAACCGTCATTCTCCGTTGCAGTCAGGTTTACGGTCGTGCCGTAGGTTACATTGCCCGGAGTAGTGCTGCTGTTTGCCGTAATCGTGTTGCCTGTCGGCTGCGTCAGTGTTACAGCGTGCGAGTTGATTGCCCAAACAGCATAGAGCGTTACGTCCTCTGCGAACTCGACATCTGCCTGGCTGTCGTTATATGCCTTCTCACCGCTCGGTGTCGTTGCCCAACCTTGGAAGGTGTAACCCGTTCTGCTGAACGAGTTAGCGTCCAAAGTGAACGCACTATTGCTGGTCGCGTTTTGACTCGTCGTTTCCGGTTCCAGCGAACCATCATTCTTGTTGTAGGTCACGGTAATAGGACCGTTCACCGTTACATCTACCGTCGTCTCGAATGCACACCTGCTTCCTGCTATACCAGCCCAAGCGATTGTGACGGTTGCGCTACCGGCTTTCTTTCCGGTGATCTTACCATCCGGAGCAACGGTCAGCACGTCAGTGTCGCTCGATTCATAACTTGCTGTACCGTACGCAAGATCAGACAGCGTTACTGCCACAGCTCCATCGCTCACACTAATCACATTGCTGCCTTCGTTGTAAGAAGCCGTTACACTCCACTCCTCACAGCAAGTAGTCAGGTAATCGGTGTAGGAAGCCTCTTGTTTTTCAAATGCGTAAACACGTGCATTGCCCACAGGACTTTCTGCTTTATCAAATACAGTGCCATTCAAGTATAAATAACGGTACGTAACAGTTGTCCCAGTAGTATGACCTTCTAAACCTTTATCATTATTCCATGTAATATCTGCATCTAAAGCTGTACGTCTTGCTACATAATTTCCATTTATATGCAGATACTTCCTCTCAGTATAAGAAGCGAGTGTTCCTACTATTTCATAATCAGAACCATCAAAAGCGAACTCAAGATTTTCATTTACCGTTGAAATATAAACCGGAGTACCTGAAGAAATCGTAACAAGAGCAGAAGCCGCTGTAGTTCCGCTATAAGTACTTGTACTAACACTTGTTGCTGCTACAGCGTAAGCCGAACCAGCTGCATTACTGGAAACAAATACATACTTCTTACCTGATGTTGGAGCAGAAACCAACTTATATCCGCTCTGTCCAGTTTGCTTTGCCCAAACAGCGTTCAGAACGACGTTCTCCGTACCCATTACATCTGTCGTCGAAGCGTACGATGCAGGAGCGGCTGGCTGTTTTTCACTGATCTCTGCCGTGCTCCAACCCATGAACGTCGTACTTGTACCATCACATGCATCACCTGCAGACGGGAATGTACCATAAGCATCACCCTCTTTGAGGTTCTTCGTCTCAACTACGCTACCGTTGTTCTTGAACGTCAGCGTGTATTTCTTATGTACGGTGATGGCTTGTGTCGTGCTGACGCTTACTTCATTCAGCGAAGCCGTTATGGTCACTTCAGTCGTTCCGTACTCCAAGGCACCGCTCGGATCAATCGTATAGGTGCTATAGGCACCATCGATATCACCGTTGTTATAGGTCACTTTGACTACCATTCCGGCTGCAGCAAAGCTCTCGCCTTCCAGGTATTCCGTTACCGTCGGAGCGTGGGTAATCTCAATCGCTGTCGGTTTCTTCAAGTCCGTCGTGAAACTCTGACTTGCGCAAGCATCACCGTCCTCAAAGCTGATATCGTCGCCAAGCGCCTTAACTGTCCAGTTATAGGTTGTGTTAGCCGTTAAAAACGTCAGCGGGCAAGAAGCCACACCGTCTGTTACAGTCACATCGCCAATCGTTGCACCCGCACAAACGACCTCATAACCGCTTGCGTGAGCAACAACATTCCACTTAATCGTTGCGCTCGTAGCACCCGGATCTCCTACCAGACCCATGCCCATCGGAGTATCCAGTTTCGTCAGCTCCTTAGCAACGAAGTTCGCCGTTACGGTTACATCGCCGCTCCAACCGGTCAACTGATTGTTGTTAATCGTACCGCTACTCGGAGTAGCCCAGTTGCTGAAGTTGTACAACGAACCCGGAGTAGCTTGCAAGTAGATAGTTGTACCATCTGTTGTCTCTACTGCATCGTACCAATCGCTGTTGTTCAGACTAACCTTAGCCGTTCCCATCAACGGATCGTTTTCCGTTGCTGTAACCGTACTGTAGGTTCTGAAGTTCGTACCTGCCGAAGCCGTTCCCTCAGCGCAGTTGTCGCCGTCACCATTTGTACGAACATAAATCGTATAGTCGCTTGCTCCGTCCAAACAGTTTAGACTCAACGTCTTGGTCTCAGCTCCCGTAACACTCGCGGTAGTCCATTCTCCGTCGCCCAACTTATACTCATACCCCGTTGCGTCAACCACAGCATCCCATGTAACGGTCGCTGTTGCCGCACCCGTCACGCTTACTTCGATATTTGCCGGCGCTGCCAGCGGCGTACAACACAACGTACGATAATTGGTATAAGTATGATCTTTCCAAACGGCATACAACGTTACCGTCGCGCCATTCGTTTTGGTCAAGTTCTGTACATTCTCTTGACTATTTATAAACTCACGAGTTCCTGCATCTGCAGTTGCTTTAACAGAATGCCATCCGTAGAAATACTTATGCAGCGGAGCGGTATAGGTATTAGCGCTTAATGTCTGCGGTACATCATACGTGTAATTCTGGTTACTCATTGCCTCGCCCGAACCGCCGTTCGCATTATATGCAACAGTGAAGGTGATCGGCGTCCATTTTGCATACAACGTAAAGTTCGCTGTATAAGCCGTTCCTCCCACACTAGTGATAGCCGAACCTGTACATGCTGCATCAGTAAACCATCCTTCAAAAGTATAACCATCCTTGGTTCCTGCTTCCAATGCAGTTGCTGCATCATAAGTGTGCTTTGCCACCAAAGATGCCGAGTTGTTTCCGGAATAAGCGACATCACCCTTATCTTTATACGTAATGTCATACTCCAATGCGCTCCACTGTGCCGTAATTGTCAAGTCGGCATCCGGCATCGTCGTAGCACTACTGCTCCATCCGGTGAAGTCATATCCGGTTCTGCTCATAGACTCATTTGACGGATAACTAATCCCCGAACCATAAGCCTTCGCATTATCTGCAGCCGTGTGAGTTGTCGAATTGGTGGTACCTCCATTCCAATCCCATGCAAACTTATGCGTGTTAGCTTCCCAACCAGCATAGAACTCAGCAGTGGCATCTGTTGTATAAGAACCGCCCAACTCATAACTTGTTCCACTTGCCGAACCTAATTTCCAATCTGCAATATGGTGACCAGCTTTGGTCATTTCTCCCGCGTTAGTAGGCAATGTAAAATCTACTCCGTGTACTTTATATACGCTTGCAATACTGCCCGAACCACCATTATTGTTATAACTAATCAAATAACGCTGCGGTGTTGTAAATGAAGTCTGGGCTCCATAACCTATTCCTGCGCCATTTATAGCATAAGGACGAACGAAATATTCGGTATTCGGAGTTAGGCTCTCTAAATCCTTGCTGAACGCAACTCCCGTAGTTTCATATTTTGTTCCTAATTCATGTTTTGTTACTCCGCTCGGAGCAGTACCATTGTCATTGAGAGCAGGACTTGTACTTGTTCCTATAACAAAACCATAACTGGTCACGGTACAACCGCCTGTACCAAGAGCACTCAAACCATTTGCACAACTAACCGTTGCAGTAGTCGGTGTAACTGCACTCTTGCTTCCATCACCAACTGTCGGAGCGGCAGTACAAGCTACACATGCTGTGATATAATTATCATAAGTATAAACTGACAAAGTAACCATTCGAATCGCGTAGTCGGACGATGCGAATAAAGCAAGAATATTAGTTCTAACATTGGAGACAGTAGATGTAGAACTAATAGTGCTTAATGTTCCATCAGAAATATCATCAACTACATAGTTATTTCCGGAGCAAGCAGCTACTACTTTTTCTATTACCAAACCATCAGTCTCAATCGTACAATATGTATTAGCATTAACTCCAAAATTGTGATTGGTGTTTTGGTGGAAAATATTTCCTGATGTATAAGAGAGCGTAATACTATTACTCGTCAAAGAAACGGGATCATTTTCAGAAGCTGTTTTGCCCGTCTCATTAGCAGCAACAAACTGATTCTTTGCCGTTGTAGAAGTAGTACCCCACAATGCATTAAGAACCATATCATCATCAGGCTCTGTCCAATAATCAACAATCTTTGAAGCATCAATCGTGTGAACCGGGGTTGAACCTACTTCTTCAGTAGTCCATCCGGCAAAGGTCTTTATTGTCCCATGACAAGCATCGTCTGATGTCAATTCAGGCAGCAAATCGCCTATATTCTCGCCTTCCGTAACTTCAATATCCTCTGCCGCTTTTATACCATTATTCAAGAAACTAATAGTATATTTAGCTTTTTTCCTAAAGGTTACGGTAATACTTGTCGCAATGGATGAACCTTGATCATAAACGATAGAATAATTTCCATCTTCATCAGCTTCCAAGTCCTCACTTCCTTTGCGATTAGTAGCAGTAACTGCATCTACTACATAATCATCACTGGCAGGAGTCGGCACAACGACCAAAGTAGTTGTTCCATTTCCGCAGTTATCAACCGTTCCGCTATTAGCCACCTCTGTTCCATCTGCCGTTCCCTGGTGCACGGAAAAGGAACCATTTCCTGATACCACTTTGGTGACGGTGATTTTGTTGGAACAAGAAGGAGAGGAGGAAGCACCCTCTACTAGTTGTATTTTTGTAACTTTGAAGGTGCCATTTCCGCTAGATCCGGTATTCTTGTTGACGAAAGAAATAGTTACTGCTGCGGTTGTAGAACTCCCAGTGAATGTTTTAGTATAACTTGCTTTGCCAGTAACATTTTGCGTCCCCCAACTACTACCTCCCACTGAAACAGTAACATCAACTCCTGGTTTGTCATTCTTATTATAACTGCCGATTACTCTTACCTCCTTGATTGGATATGTTTGCGCAGCAATATTGATATCATTAATTGTTCCGCCCTCATTAACCACCTCAGAAACTGATTGAGTAAAATCATGAACATCATTTACTGCACCCCAAGCATCGCTGAAAGCAAATGTGAGGGCACAGAGGATAAGTGTTAGCCGATACCAAGATCTGGCTTGTAAACGAAGTAAAGAAATAGTTTTCATTATATCATTTGTTTTGTGTTTATACACGATTATATTGCAATTTTTGAAATATCAAAAACATAATAATATGAAGAAATTTTTATCTTTATTCACGATGCTCGCTTTCCTAAGCGTTGCGAATGTGTGGGGAGCAGAGAATGACATCGCTTACACATTAGATTTTACCGCAAAGTCTGCTGGTTGCAGTAATTACACTGACACATGGACTTACGGCGATTTTAGTCTATATGGAGGAGCCAATAATAGTGGAAGTTGGGGGTATGTCCGCTTTGGAGGAAAGGGATGTTCTGGAAAAAATTGTACTGGTAATTCAGATCTCGAATCTTCTATTACAGCAACAAAAACTATCACGAATAAAATCGTTAAAAAAGTAACAATCGAACATACTCAAGTTACAAATGATAACTATACCGCTCAAAAATGTACACTTGTAGTAGCAAGCAATAGTGATTTTAGCACAGTTGTTGATACAAGAATTATTGATTCTCCAGTAAAGTCAGGGACTTCTTTCGATTTAACTCCAAATACCGTATCAACATGGCCGGCTAATGCTTATTACAAGATTATTATCACTTGCAATGTTGCGGGAAAAAGTAATGTCGGAGTTGAAATCAGTAAAATTAAGTTCATTGAAGGCGCATCTGTAACTCCACCTTCTTGCTCTAACCAAATCACCGTCACCAAATCGGTATCAGGAAAAGGTTCCTTTTATTGATACCGATTAGAATCTTTCATCATATCATTATGTCAATGTTCGCTTCTCGCCTGTTATAGTGCAGCGAGAGGCACTATGTTAATCTCGGAAGCACCTCGGACCAATCGCGTATCCTACCGTACCCTATATATACTTTGTATATATCTCGTGATTTTGATTTTTCTTATTCTGCGTAGTCCGCAAAGACAGCGTAATAAGTCTTACTACCCTGTACGGTCGGAGCCACATTAAATAAATCAGCGGGAGGTGTATTGGCTTTGTGGGTCTCAGACTCTGTCCATCCCATTATTCTATCTCCGCACTTATTAGAGCCTATTTCTCCATCTGTCGGTAAGGTAACCGTTTTACCCGCAGCAGGAATAGCGATAGTTTCTTCTTTAACAACCACATTATTGGCTTTCCACGTTACAGTGGCTGTCCATTTGGCATAGAGCGTTGTGTTTGCGCCGATATTGAAATGGTCTCCTGCCGTATAGGTCGTTCCCGTACCATCAGCCTTCGTGTTCCATCCGGCAAACGTACATCCTGTCCGTGCCAAATCTCCCGTATTACCCAATACTGTTACTGTGGCATTTGGATTGTACTCAGTATTGTCCGTAGGAACATTCCCTGTTGTAGCTCCGTTTGCGTTGTAAGTTACGGTTGCTTTGGGACTATAGGTCACAGCAATAGATTTACAGTAGATAGCATACTTCGCCTTCTGAGTTTTTGCAACTCGTACTATTATTTCTCCTGTGCC
>Ga0256405_10012381_pt1 | contig 10581 bp, 7 predicted proteins | sample RumenRJG_02DNA_FD_189096 | JGI IMG/M metagenome (GOLD analysis project Ga0256405, IMG submission 189096) | Bovine rumen microbial communities from Lethbridge, Alberta, Canada - RJG_02 | ecosystem: Host-associated > Mammals > Digestive system > Stomach > Rumen | place: Canada: Alberta | collected... | reverse complement strand
CCTTTTCCCTCCCCGAGGGAGGGAAAACGGGAATTGGGAGGGGTAACGTGATAAATAATATAATAGCAGACGTTACCCTCTCCTCCAAACCTCCTCTCCTCGGGAAAGGAGGCTTGCTGCCGCCCTTACAGGGCTCTAAGTTAGGTAACTTTCGCCATTGCGAAAGTTAAATTATATTGTGTTTAACTTTTACGTTATCAATTTATGGCAAGGAACATTCTGATTACCGGATCCTCTCACGGCATTGGTGCCGGGTGTGCGGTCGCTTTCGCGCGGGATGAGGGGGCCAATATCGGCATTTGCGGAAACAAAAACGCCGCCGGAGCGGAAGAAGTCGCAAGACAATGCGAGGCTTTCGGCGTCAAGACGAAAGTCTATATCGGCGATGTCGGAAACCATGATTTCTGCAAGGCGACGATGGAAGATTTCATCAGAACCTTCGGAAAAATCGATGTCCTGATCAACAACGCCGGCGGGGCGCTGCAAATCCCGGGCGGACACAAAGGCGAGTTCAAGGATATGCCGATGGAATATTGGGACAGCCAGATTGCCCTGAATCTCAACAGCGCCGCCTATCTGTCACGCTATGCGGTCGCCGACATGGTCGAGAAGAAAACGGAAGGCCGGATTGTCAATGTCTCGTCCGTCCACGGGCAAGTCACCTGGGTCTACCGCCGGATGCTTCCCTACTCCGCTGGCAAAGCCGGACTCAACATGTTTACGAAGGCGCTCGGCGTCGAAGTCGCCAAATACGGAATCCGGGTCAATGCCGTTGCACCGGGATTCATCTTCACCAAACTCTCTGAACGCTATTCCAAGGCAGATCTGACGGCTTTCTCGCACAAGATTCCGGTCGGACGCGGCGGTACGATCGAGGAAATCGTTCCTACGATCCAGTTCCTGGCCGATATCGAGAAGACACGTTTTATCGTGGGACAAGTCATCGGCGTCGACGGCGGACAGTCTGCGGACGGGACGATCGAATCGATGAACTTTCCCCTGACGGAGGAATAACATGTCTCTGAAAAGCCAGTGGGAATTCAGCCAGGCGAGCGAATGCCGCCGGGGACTGATGTGCGGAATGGGATACTCCGCCGAGGAACAGAAAAAGCCGCGGATCGCGGTTGTCAACTCCTGGAATGAATACAATCCCGGCCACGTCCACCTCAAACAACTCGCCGAGCGGGTGAAAGCCGGAATCCGCGATGCAGGCGGACTCCCCCTCGAGGTCATGACGACGGCCATCTGCGACGGAATGGTCGAGAAGGACCCGAAATACATCGAGGTCCCGAGCCGCAATTCCATCGCCGACCAGGTGGAAATCACGGTCGAGGGCAATTTCTTCGACGGAATGGTGCTCCTGTCCACCTGCGATTCGATTGTCCCGGGGCATCTGATGGCTGCCGCGCGGCTTGACATCCCGGCCATCATGGTGACGGGCGGATACATGCCGCACGGGATCTGCCGCGGCAAGGAAGTGATCCACATCCATGCGCAGGACCAGGTCGGTGCCATGGAGGCCGGACGGATTGACAAGGACGAATACAACGACCTGATCGAACACTCGTGGGGCACCTGCGGGGGCTGTACTTCCATGACGACGGCGAATTCCATGTGCATGGTCGCGGAAGCCCTCGGCATGTCGCTTCCGGGCAATTCGACCGTCGCCGCCACCTCAAGCGAGCTCTATCTGATTGCCTATCAGGCCGGCCGGCGGATCATGGCGCTCGTCGAAGCAGGAGTGACCGCCAGGAAAATCATCACCCCGGCATCCATCCGGAACGCCATCAAGATGGACATGGCTGTCGCCGCTTCCTCGAACCTCATCCTCCACATCCCGGCCATCGCCTATGAGGCGGGCTATGACGAACCCTGGTGGAAGTACTTCGACGAAGCCTCCAACGACATTCCGCTCCTGGCGCATATCGTGCCGAGCGGTCCGAAGTACTCGGTCCATGACCTCTGCCTCGCGGGCGGGATGCCGGCGCTGATGAAAGAACTCCTGCCGAAACTCGACGGAGACTGCCTGACCGTAACCGGAAAGACGCTTGCCGAAAATGTGAAGGATGCCAAGGTTTACCGGCGTGAAGTGATTCATTCGCTGGACAATCCGGTCATGAAAATGCCGGGGATCGGTGTCCTGTACGGCAACCTGGCGCCGGAGGGCTCCATCGTCAAAATCGCCGCGGTCCCCCAAAACCTGATGACCTTCAAAGGGCCCGCCCGCGTCTTTGACGAACTGGACGATGCGCTGGCGGCGCTCAAGGGCGGACAAATCAAGCCGGGAGATGCCTGCGTGCTGCGTTTCCTGGGCTTGAAAGGACGATTCGGAACCACGGCGTTCACTTTCCAGGAGATGCTGAAAGGCCGAAAGGAACTCTTCGAGTCGTGTGCCGTCATCACCGACGGACGCTTCTCCGGCGGTTCTTCCGGCCTCTCTGTCGGCTATGTTTCTCCCGAAGCGGCTTTGATGGGCCCTTTGGGCCTGGTCAGGGACGGCGACGAGATTACGATCGATATCCCCAACCGGAGAATCGATGTTGCAGCCGACCTGCAGGCGCGGGTGAAAGACTTCCACTGGCAATTCGACGGCTCGAAATATCCGCGCTACCTGAATCTGTTTGTCAGGAATGTGGGCTCCATGGCCCACGGAGGTATTTGGGAATAAATTGATTATCATGATTATCGCGATTATCAGAGGATTTGATCCGGACACCTGCCTGCGCTTGGCGGAGGCCTATGAAAAAGGTGGAATCCACTATGTCGAGGTCACTTTCAACCAGCAGGCGCCTGAAACCTGGAAAGACACCGCCCGCGCCATCCGTTCCATCAAGGAGCATTTCGGCGGTACGGTCAAGGTCGGCGCCGGAACGGTACTGACCCCGGAGCAGCTGGCCATTTGCGAAGATGCCGGCGGGGAATACATGGTTACGCCGAACGTAAACACTTCGTTGATAAAGAAATGCGTTGCAGACGGACTGATGGCGGTGCCGGGAGCGATGACGCCGACCGAAGTGGTAGAGGCCTTTGATGCCGGCGCCCGTTATGTGAAGATTTTCCCGGCAGGGACGCTCGGGCCGGGATATGTGAAAGCGATCAAGGCACCGCTGTCGCACATCCCGCTGCTCGCCGTAGGCGGGATCGGCCCGGACAACATCGCCGCATTCATCCAAGCCGGCTGCTGCGGTGCAGGCGTCGGCGGCAACCTGACCAACAAGGAGTGGATCCGGGAAGGCGCATGGGATAAAATCACGGCAACCGCGGCCGCACTGGTCGCCAACGCACAGATTTGACGGCCGTGGAGAGCGATGTGATGATTATCGGCGGCGGACTCGCCGGTTGGCGGGCGGCAGAGGCTGCAGTGGCGGGCGGTGCGTCCGTCACACTGGTCGCGAACGGCCCCGGAAACTCCCCCCACATCCACGCGCTCAATTGTCCGGTACTTCCGGAGGACTCTGTGGAGCAATACATTGAAGACACCCTAGCCAGCGGCCGGTACGAGAATGACCGGGCCCTGGTGGAGGCCATGTGCGCCGGCAGCGTATCGCTCAAGGACGAGTTCCCCTTTGACGGAACCCTCATCCGCCCCCTTGGCAGCACGGTACCGCGCTGCGTATCGATCCGCCATGCCATCGGCGCGATTGCGCTGGCTGAAATCCAGGCCCGGATGAAAGACAAGGTCACCGTAGAAAAACGCACCGTGACTCCCGAGGAAATCCTGGAGCGGCGGAGGACGGCCCCCGGAACGATCTTCATCATCGCAACGGGCGGATGGTGCGGGAAATATGACTTTTCGACCAATCCGCAATACCTGAAGGGCGACGGGCTGCTGATTGCCGAAGCCCTGGGCGCGGCGACCCGCGACGTCGACAGGGCGCACATCCAGTATGAACCGACAGTCCGCACCGAAGGCCCGATGCGCGGCATCCCGGTCATCACGACGCTCCTGTTCGAGGGAGCAAGGTTATTGAATCAGGAAGGCAAAGCATTCCTGGATAATCCGCGGCTCAACAAGGATGAATTATCCCGGGCCATCTTCCGGGAAGGCGGCTCCGCCATTTACGATTTGACCGCCGTTCCCGAAGCGAAACTGCTGGAATGCAAGATGGACCCCGCCGAGCGACGGATCCCGGTCGCCCCCGCCCCGCACTCTTCCCTGGGCGGAATCGCAATCGACCCGCAGTGCCATGCGTTGGACCGGCTCGGAAAAATCGTTCCGGGAGTATATGCTTGCGGAGAGGTGACGGCGGGCGTGCACGGACGGAACCGCCTCGGCGGTAACGGCGGCACGGCGGCCATGGTATTCGGAGCCATCGCCGGGCGCGAGGCAGCAGCGGAATGGAATAAAAGAAGCAAAAAATGAAACCAGAAGATTTACGTTGGGAAGGCGATCCCTATTGGATTGATGTCCGGAAGGCGGGTGAATTCCTGGGCCTGCCGGACAAGACTGTACTGCATGCCGGTCCCCCGATTGAATTCGGGCGGATGTGCCGCGGACACCGGCGCAGCATGATCAACGCCTGCTTTTTCGAAGGCTGGGCCCGGTCGGAGGAGGAAGCCGTCCGGATGCTGGAATCCGGACAGGTGAAAGTGGAAGCGGCATTCGATTATGCGACAAATGGTTCCGGCTACGGAATCATCACGAAATCCGTCCCGCTCCTCATTGTCGAAGACCGCCAGAGCGGCGGGGTGGCAGGGCTCTTTCCGGCGGAAGGCAAATTCGGCGGCGGCTTCTGCGGCTGGGGAATCTATTCGGAGGAAATCGCGGCGAACTTGAAATGGCTCGGGGATGAGTTGTTCCCGCCCCTGGTCGCCGTCCTGAAAGATGCCGGCGGTTTCCCGATGCGGAAGCTTTTCCACGAAGCGCTCCGCATGGGCGATGAACTGCATTCTTCGCAAAAAGCGATTGACGCACTGTTCACCCGGGCCATCATCCCGTATGTCCTGCAGTGCGCGAACAGAGACGCCCTCTTGGAGTATTTTGCTACGACTGACCGGTTTACGCATAATTTCGGGCAGGCGGCGAGCCGCGCTTTGCTGCTCGGGCTGGAAAAGCAGGGAGTCAAAGGACTGCTGACCGCAGCCGGAGGGAATGGGGTGGAATACGGCATCAAGGTCGACGGGACCTGGCATGTCGCCCCTTCGCCGATGATTGTCGGCCCCTATCTTACACCGGGAGCGAAAAAAGAGAATCAACTGCCCTGGATCGGCGACAGTTCGGTCGTCGAATGCCGCGGCTGGGGCGGTACGATCCGCCCGATCAACCCCGATTTCGGCGTCGCCGGAAAAGGGCTGGTCATCAATGGCGGAATGATGGATGTCAATGGCGGCTGGATGGGGGCAGGCTCCACCCGCATGCCCCTATCAGTTAACGAAATCGCATGAACGGATTAGATATACTCGAACACAACGGGACGGAATTCCGCCGCCTGGTAAGCAACGCGAAGTGGACACTCGCGTCCCTGAACTGGGCCCCGCGGTTTGACGAGGATCATCTCGTCGAACTGGAACGGCATCTTCTCACGGATGAAGTTTTCGTCCTCCTGCAAGGCCGGGCGGTGCTGCTGCTTGGTGAGAATGCCGAACGGGTGGAAATGAAGCCCTTGCAATACTACAACGTCCGCGCCGGCATCTGGCACCACATCCTCGTTTCGAAGGACGCCCGTGTGCTTGTCGCTGAAAACGCAAACACGTCCAAGGACAATACCGAATACCTTTCCCTGTCGACCGGAAAGGTCTACAGGAAACGGCCCGGATTCGAAGAAGTGCTTCCGGACACGTACCTTTTGAAAGTTCCCTTCGGCCCCGTCTGGACAGGGATTATCCTCATCCGGGGTGAAAAGAACATACTGATCGACTCCTCCCATCTCGAACCGGAACCATACCTGATTCCCGCCCTGGAGGACCTCGGAATGAAACCCGGTGACATCGATTGGCTCCTGAACACCCATGTCCACGGAGACCATATCGGCGGGCATTATTCGCTTGTGACGAAATACGGTCTCCGCACGGCAACCCTGAAAAGCGCGGCGGATGCCCTGCGCGATCCCGCCAAAGTCGCCATCCGCGTCAGGACCCGTTTCCCGAAAAACTCCCCCGCCCCGCAATCGTATTTGAAAGGGGTGGAACCGGACAAACTGCTGGATGAAGGAGAAAGGCTCGAAGGGCGTTTCTACGCGCTCGAGACCCCGGGACACGATGACGATTGCCTCACCTGGATCGACAGCAAAACCGGAACGGCTTTTACGGGCGACTCCCTCCAGGCGAACGGGACCCCGACGCAGGGTGTCGGATTCTACCGGAACCTGGAAGCCTATCTCGGCAGCCTGGAAAAACTGGCGGGAGCAAAGATCGAGAATCTCGTCTGCGGGCACGACTATGACGGCATCGGCTGCCTTGTGAAGGGAGCGGCGAACGTTTCCGGTGCATTGCAGTATTGCCTTGACCGGGTCCGGCTATATGACAGAAAGGTCAAGGAGTATGTCGCATCCGGGCTTCCTGTTGAAGACGAGCCCGTTACGCTTGCCTTGAAACTGATCGGCGAGGTCGGCTGCGGCATGCCGGACGCCCTCTTCATGGCCCTCCACACTGTTTCCGAGCACTTGAAAAACCGCATAACCCTATAATTATATGGACTTCAACTACATAGACGTTATCGTCATGGTCGCGTTCTTCGCGGCACTCCTCCTGATCCCGGCCATTTCAGCCCTGAAATCCAAGGGAAAAGGAGCCAGCGAGTATTTCAAATCCGCCGGCACCATGCCCTGGTGGCTGATCGGTGTCTCGATGGTCGCGGCAACGACAAGTACGAACAGCGCGAACCTCTTCACGGAAATCGTCCGCCGGGACGGATTGTGCGGAAACTGGGTATGGTGGGCGTTCCTGCTGACGGGAATGCTGACCGTTTTCGTTTATTCCAAACTCTGGGTGCGGTCAGGCGCCACGACGGATATTTCCTTCTATGAAATCCGCTATTCCGGCAAACCCGCGGCATTTCTGCGCGGCTTCCGGGCCCTGTATCTCGGCGTCATCTATAACCTGTCTGTCATGGCGACCGTGCTGCTGGGCGCAGTCAAGATCGGCGTCGTCCTCTTCGGGGTACCGGCCTCGACCATCCTGATCGTTACGGCCGTCGTATCGCTCATCTATTCCAGCCTGTCCGGAATCCGCGGTACGATTTACACGGACTTCTTCATTTTCGCGGTCGTGATGACCGGCGCCTGCGCGGTCATGTATTACGGAGTCACGCACCCTGCGGTGGGCGGCTGGTCGAGCCTGATGAGCAATCCGGAAGTCACCTCCCGCCTGTCCTTCTTCCCGGACATTTCGAACAAGGACGCCTTCATCGCCATTTTCCTCATTCCGGTCGCCGTGCAATGGTGGAGCGTATGGTATTCCGGTTCGGAACCCGGAGGCGGCGGATACATTGTCCAGCGCATGCTCACGGCGAAAAGCCCGAACCATGCCGTCGGCGGCACCTTGTTCTTCAATGTCCTCAACTACGCGCTGCGCCCCTGGCCCTGGTACATCGCCGCATTCGCATCGCTGATTATCTTCCCCGACCTCAATTCGATCCGCGAAGCGTTCCCCGATGTCAACCCCGCCCTTGTCGGAGACGACATGGCCTATCCCGCCATGATCAAGATCGTTCCGAACGGGTGGATCGGACTTGTGGCGGCCTCCCTGATGGGCGCCCTGTTCTCGACCATCGCCGCACAACTCTCGATGGGAGCGAATTATGTCACGAACGACATCTGGAAACGATTCGTCAGGAAGGATGCCAGCGACCGGGAGCTGATCTGGGTGGCACGGGGTTCCTCCCTCTTGCTCATCATCGCGGGGTGCGCCCTGGCACCTTGCCTGGAAAGCGCAAAAGCCGGGTTCAACCTGATGGTCCAGATCGGCGCGGGTACCGGGCTCATCTTCCTGCTGCGCTGGTTCTGGATGCGGATCAATGCCTGGACGGAAATCGTCGCCATGATTGTTTCCTTCTTTGCCGCTGTCTTCTTTGAATTGATTTGGCCGCACATTTCCGCAACCGAGCTCCTGTTCTCACAGAAGCTGCTTTGGACGATCGGTGTGACGACCGCTTCCTGGCTCATCGCGACGTTTGTCACGGCGCCGGAGAAGCCGGAGGTTATCGCCAATTTCAAATCACTGGTCCGGGCGGACGGGCGCGACGTCGGCAAGGGTGTCCTCAAGATGTTCCTCGCCTCAATCGCGATTTTCGCCTTCATGTGGGCTGTCGGCGCCCTGATCGGCACGATCAAATAAGGGAATTTAACGAAAAACCCCAGCAGAATGTACTCTGTTGGGGTTTTAAGTGGTGTTGGCAGGAGTCGAACCGGCGACACATGGATTTTCAGTCCATTGCTCTACCACCTGAGCTACAACACCCTTTCCGTACGGTTTTTCCGTTTCGGGAATGCAAAGATAGGTAAAAATTCGTTCCCTGCAAATTTTTATTAAAAAAACTTTCCCCCTTTATGCCGGCACAAGGAAACTCAGGGTTTTTTCGCTATCTTCGCTTTCCGAAGCCGTCCGCACATGCTTGAAAACAGAACATACGTCCGTGTCATCCTTCCCCTCAAACTGGACTGGGAACCCTGCTATCATACAGAAGGCTTTTCCGCGTACCGGCTGTCGCCCGGGACACGGGTCCGCGTCCTGTTTTCCCACAAGGAATATATCGGCGTTGTCAGCGAATGCGGCGTCCTGCCCGATACCGATCCCGCCAGAATCCAACCCCTGCTTTCCCTTCCGGACGATCTGCCCCCCATCTCCCCGGCCGAACTCGAACTGTGGAGACAAGTCGCCGACTATTACATGTGTCCGGTGGGAGAAGTCTACAAAGCGGCCTATCCTTCCGGCAAAATTGCCGAAGAAAATACAGTTGCACGCATCCACCAGCGCAAAGAAGCCCGGCAGCAGCGCCTGACGGACAGCCTGGCGGCCAAAGAAAAAAGACTCGCCGAACGATTGGAGAAAAAAACGCTGCAATGCGCCGCAGCACGGAAAGAGGCAACCCGGGCCGCCTATGCCCAGGCCCTCCAGAAACTCGAATCGGAACTGGCAACCGTCCGGGAGGCACTTGGCAGGGTACAAGGCAACCTCCTGACAGACAAGCATCAAGAAACGCTGTCCGCGCCCTTCTCCCTCACCGCATCGCAAGAGGCCGCTGCAGGACAGATCCGCCGGGCATTCCGCGCAGGAAAAGTAGCCTTACTGAGCGGCATCCCCGGCTCAGGAAAAACCGAAATCTACATCCAACTCGCCCTTGAAGCATGGAACCGCGGCGAGAATGTCCTGTACCTGGTCCCGGAAATCGCATTGAGCCGGCAATTGGAAGAACGGCTGGAAGTTGTTTTCGGAGACCACCTGCTGGTTTTCCATTCCGCCCGGACCGCCGCCCGGCGCGCTGCCACGGCAGCTTCTGTCCGCGAGGGCCGCTATGTCCTGCTGGGGACACGCAGCGCCCTGTTCCTCCCCCATCATGACCTCGGTCTCGTGATCGTAGACGAAGAACAGGACAGTTCCTATAAACAGGAATCCCCGGCTCCGCGGTACCATGGCCGCGATACCGCCGTCCTGCTGGCCCGGATCCATCATGCCCGGATGCTGCTGGGATCTGCCACCCCTTCGCTCGAAACCCTGTACAACTGCCGGACAGGCCGGTTTTCCCTGATACAACTGACAGACAGATACTTCAGCGGTGAATCCGCCCGGATTGAGATCATCGACACCCTGGCAGAACGGCGCAAGAACGGCATGCTGGGGGCTTTCTCCCGGAAGTTGGCCGACCATATCCGGGAAACCCTTTCCGCTGGCGGCCAGGTACTGCTCCTCCGACCGCGCAGGGCCTTCTCCCCCGCCGTCCAATGCGACAATTGCGGGGACATTCCCGTCTGCCCCCGCTGCCACGTCCCCCTGAGCCTGCACAAGGAGGAAGGAGCACAGCTCCTCTGCCACCATTGCGGATACCGGACACCGTTCCCGGACACCTGTCCCCGCTGCGGCGGGACGATCCATCCACTGGGGACCGGCACGCAACGGGTCGAAGAAGAAGCCAAGGCCCTCTTCCCGGAGGCCCGCATCGCCCGGCTCGACGGCGATGCCCAGCGCAACGCCGGCTTCGCCGAGACCGTCATCCGGGATTTTTCCCAGGGAGACATCGACATCCTCATCGGGACTCAAATCATATCCAAAGGCTTTGATTTCAAAGGCTTGCGTCTTGTAGCCGCCCTGGGGGCGGACGCCCTCCTCGGGCAGCAGGATTTCCGGGCGGACGAAAAAGCCCTCCAGACCTTCATCCAACTGATGGGCCGGTGCGCCCGGCGGGAAGGAGGCGGGCTGTTTGTCATCCAGACGTCCCGCAGCGACCATCCGGTATACCGCCTGCTGGGCGGCGGCGCCGGGGTCCTGGATGAAATGCTGGCCGAACGGCACGCCCTGGCGTACCCGCCGTTCTACCGCCAGATCGACCTGACCGTCAAGGGGAATTCTCCGGAAGAAGCCCTCACCCGCGCCCGGGACCTTTCCGACGCCATCTGCCGGGCGTTCGGCATCCGTCCCACCCTTGTC
>Ga0256405_10012379_pt1 | contig 10582 bp, 6 predicted proteins | sample RumenRJG_02DNA_FD_189096 | JGI IMG/M metagenome (GOLD analysis project Ga0256405, IMG submission 189096) | Bovine rumen microbial communities from Lethbridge, Alberta, Canada - RJG_02 | ecosystem: Host-associated > Mammals > Digestive system > Stomach > Rumen | place: Canada: Alberta | collected... | reverse complement strand
ATTTCTGGATCAGATCCAGCTGAGTCGCAAGGACAAACAGGTTGGATCCCCCGGCGTACTCGATCTTCATGTAATCCTTCTGGATCCCGTCGACCATGATCTTTTCCACGCCGCGGTAGATTCCGATCCCATGGTTCTCATGGACCACATAGTCGCCCGGTGACAGCTGGGTGAAGGCGGCGATCGTCTTGCCGCTTCTTGCTGTCTTCTTCTTTTTCCTGCGACGCTGCTGACCGAATATGTCAGATTCGGACAGAACCGCGAACTTTACCAGCGGATACTCATAGCCCCTGTGGGTATTGCCGTAGGTGACCATGACCTCCCCGCCCTGAAGCACGCGGTCTTCATTTTCAGAGTAAAATGCGATCACCCCGTTGTCGGTCAGATCGCCCGCAAGACGCTGTCCGCGGGTCCTGGACGCGCAGAGCAGCACGACACGGTACTTCTGTCTCTTGTAGACGAGAAGATCTTTGACCAGCAGGGCAAAATTGCTGTTGTATACGCCGCAGCCTGCCGCATGGATATCGAACTTCGCGGATACCTGGAACGGGCTTCGCACATCGGACTGTGTTGTCAGGCATACCAGTCCTGTATCCTGCAGCCTGTCCGTGATCTGTCTGCGGGTGAAGAGAAGATTCATCTGGCCCGGAAGGATATAACCTTTCTCCAGCCGGTGAGTCATACTGTCCCGGAACTCCTCTTCCACCGCGTCCGCACTCTCTCTGGCCCTCTGCGGTTCATCCAGGAAAAAGGCGGTTCCCTTCGGGAAATAGTCAAGAAATGAGACCACTTCCGGATAGAAATAATCGCACAGGCCTTCCATGACCGTCGTGTCTCCGAAGTCCTCCAGCCTGTCCCTGGCATCCGACAGGATCTGGCTGACACGGTATGCTTCCTCCGACCGCTGTTTACTTCTGAACAGCTTCTCCGCCTTCCCCGCTTCCTTCCCGATCTTTTTCAGGCCTTCCGAAGTCAGTTCCTCAGAGGTTACAAACTCTGATGCCGGATAGATACAGATCTGTTCGATCTGGTCTCTTGCCCGCTGGGATTCCGGATCGAAGGTACGGATATTGTCAATCTCATCTCCCCACAGCTCGATACGGACCGGACTGTCCTCTGTCAGGGGGTAGATGTCAAAGATGCCGCCGCGGCTTGCGAACTGTCCCGGCTCTTCGACCTGGTCGGTCCGCTCGTAGCCGATGGCAGACAGTGCGGCGCGCTCCTCACTGAGATCGATCTCATCTCCCACACAGAATGACCGGACTGCATCCATCCAGTCTTCCGTCTTCATGCAGTGTCCCATGAGGGCGGAGATGGTCACGATCACCGTAACGCGCTCCCCCGCTCTTCCGGACGTTATGTCCGCAAGCGCTTTCATGCACCGGACACGGTGGGTCATCTGCGTCCTGCTCTGGAGATCTGCCTGGAAAAATATATAGTCACGGGCAGGGTACAGAAGAACATCCCTGTCAAAGACACGGTAATTCTCATAGATCTCCCTGGCCCGCAGATCATCCGGAGCGATGATGCAGGTGACCGGATATTCTTCCGCAAGGCATGCAATGAGGTGGGCTTTCTGCGAATCTATGCAGCCGCCCACCTGTATCACACCTGTATTCTTCTGCATCTTTCCCCGAATCTGCCGGAAGGTCTCCAGTTCCAGCATCGGTTCATACAGCGCTCGTATCATTCCTTCTCCTGCTGCTCCTGCTTCCTGACTGAGTTAAAGACACTCATCACCTTCTCCGGATCCTCATTCAGCAGCTGCGCAGCCGCCCTTGCGGCACGGTCAAACGCGTCCGCCATGTCCGATATCTGGTCTGGCGAAAAATGTCCCAGCACCCAGTCTGTCTGTGCGTAATCGGAGGGCTGTCTGCCCGTCCCGATCCGGATCCTCAGAAACCGGTCTGTGCCCAGCATCTGGATGATGCTCTTCATACCATTATGCCCGCCCGCGGATCCTTTTGCCCTGACTCTGATCTGTCCCGGCTCAAGGCTGATATCGTCGTACATGACGATCAGGTCACTCTCCGGATCCACCTTGTAGTACGCACAGGCCGCCTGCACAGCTTCTCCGCTGAGATTCATGAAGGTCTGGGGCTTCATCAGAAGAACCTTCTGTCCTTCGATCACTCCCGTTCCGATCCGGGCTTTGAACTTATCCTGGGACACATCAATCCTGTAGCGGTCCGCCAGGACATCCAGTGCCTCAAAACCGCAGTTATGGCGGGTCTTCTCATATTTGCGGCCGGGATTGCCCAGCCCTGCGATTATAAACATCTTTCCCGTTTCATCCGGCTGCGGGCCGGCATTCTCCTTTTCAGTCCTCTCTGACGTTTTTGCTCCGCTGTCCTTATCTTTCCCGATAAAGCGTCCGAAAAGTCTTGCAAACAGGCCTTCAGATCCTGTCATCATGCTGTCAGTTCCTCCACGATCTTTGAAAACTGCATGAAATGACTTGCCTTGACCAGTACACTGTCTCCGTCCTTCAGTTCCTCATCCTTGTGGGCAAGGAAATCTTCCACGGTCGCATACCACGATGCTGACAGGTCCGGTTTCTCCCTGAGCGCAGCCTCATATAGGCTTTTTGCCAGTGTTCCGATTGCGGCCAGATGATCCACCCGGCCGGCTGCGTAGGTGCCGACTCCTTCATGGAGCTTCACCTCATCCTCACCCAGTTCGCCCATATCGCCCAGCACCGCTACCCTGCGGCCGCTGCCCTGCTCGAGCACAGCGACGGAAGACTTCATGGAAACCGGATTGGCGTTGTAGCAGTCATCGATCACAGTCATCCGGTCTGTCTTCAGGACACGGAAACGGCCGGAGATGGTCTGCGCGGACTCAATACCGCGCCGGATTTCTTCCAGCGTCATGCCGCAGGCAAGTCCCACAGCTGCCGCTGCCGCCGCGTTGGAAGCGTTATGGATCCCCGGGACCGGTACACGGACAGTCATGTCTCCGGCGGGAGTATGCAGAGTGCACAGAGATCCTTCAAATCCCTGCAGCTGAATTCCGGTAATACGGACACACTGGTCTTCCGCAAGATCTCCCGGATATTCCATCCTCACTCCCGCGCCAAGGTCCTGCGAGCCTTCCAGGGTGCTGTCCACCCCGTAGAAAGTGGGACGGATACCATGAACCTCCCTGACAGCCCTCAGCTTATCGTCATTTCCGTTCAGGATCACGCGGCCATTCTGCTTCACATAGGAGAAGACTTCCGTCTTCGCGCGGAATACTCCGTCCCTGTCCCTGAGAAACTCCAGGTGGCAGGTCCCGATATTGGTGATGACCATAATGTCCGGGTTCGCGATCCGGGCAAGCCTTGTCATATCTCCGAAATGACTCACACCCATCTCCAGGACTGCTATCTGATGCTCGTCCCTCAGCCGGAAAACTGTCAGCGGGAGGCCAAGATCGTTATTGAAATTCCCTTCAGTCTTCAGAGTATTGAACTTCACAGACAGGACCGCCGCGATCATCTCTTTGGTGGATGTCTTTCCCACAGAACCCGTGATCCCAACCACCGGGATCTTCATGACTCTCAGGTACTCCCTCGCGATCTGCTGCAGCGCGCTCTGTGTGTCATCGACCTCGATCCAGGGGCGCATCAGCGTCTCCTCTGTCCCTGCTGCTTCTCCGAAGATTTCCTTCTTGCCAAGGACTCTCTGCGACAGGACGCACAGTGCCCCCTGCTCAAAGACAGAAGCGATGAAATCATGCCCGTCCACTCTGGCTCCGACGATGGCGCCGAACAGCGCTCCTTCCTCGGCTTTGCGGCTGTCGGTCGTGATCGAAGAGATCTCCATGCGGCTGTACTTTGCGAAGGCTTCTTTCGTCGCATGCTGCGCTCTGTTCAGTCCGTCCTCATCAACCGTTCCGAATATTCCTCCGGCGGACAGCATGGACAGATGCAGTGTCCCCTCTGTCACTTCCGCGATCCGCTGTAATGTCAGTCCTCTCATACTCATGTCTCCCGTAATTCCGGACCTGGCGTCCGGCTTTCCCGGCCTCAGCCTCTGTCTCTGACAGATACCTCAATCAGTTTCTCGCACAGAGACGGGAAGTCGATCCCCATCGCCGCCGCTTCCTGGGGAAGCAGGCTTGTAGGCGTCATGCCGGGCAGTGTGTTTGCCTCCAGGCAGTAGATATTCTGGTCTTCATCCATCATCAGGTCGATCCTGCCGTAGCTGGTAAGGCGCAGCGCGTGATACGCTTTTACGCAGGTCTCCTGAATCTTCTTAGTCACATCCTGCGGAATGTCCGCCGGACAGGTCTCAACCGTGGAACCCGCCTTGTATTTGTTGGTGTAATCATAGAATCCCTGAAGCGGAGCGATCTCAATGACGGGATACGCCTCTCCGTCCACAACGCCGCAGGAGAATTCCCTGCCGCTGATGTACTGCTCTATGATCAGAACGCTCTCGTAGGAAAATGCGTCATCCACCGCTTTCTGATACTCTTCCGGCGTCCTCGGGATGCTGACTCCGACACTGGAGCCGCCGCAGGCAGGCTTTACCACACAGGGAAGGCCTACGCCGTTCTCATCGGGACTCTTCACTTCCTGGCCCCTGTACAGAACGATACCCTTCGGGGTCGGGACATCATTTTCCCGAAACAGCTGCTTGGACAGGTTCTTGTCCATCGCGAGCGCACTTCCAAGGTAACTGCTTCCGGTGTACGGGATACCAAGCAGTTCAAATGTTGCCTGGAGTTTGCCGTCTTCACCGTTCGATCCGTGCAGCGCCATGAACACTGTATCTGAAGCATTGCAGAGTTTCAGAACGTTCGGTCCGAAGAACCAGTCTCTCGTCTTTTTTATTTCATCCAGTTTGTCGTCAAACGATCTGGCGTAAGCTGCGGCAGCCTCTACATCATATTCCTCCGGAAATGAATCCGGCCCCGCGTTTTTTATGCGTTCGTCGCCGCAGAACACATCCAGCAGGATCGCTCTGTGTCCCTTCTTGCGAAGAGCAAGGCACACCTGCGTGCCGGATATGATGGAGATCTCTCTCTCAGTGCTGATGCCGCCGCAAAGAACTACTATCTTCATATCTGAATACCCCCCTGTTTTTGTTTGTATACCGTGCATCGGTGCTTGCAGTACTTCACATTACCACCATCTGGGCTTCTGTGCAAACTTCGGTTTTCCGTGCGCTGACAGCACCAGAGCCGACTTCGGCCCGAGGCTGAGCGCCAGTTCCCCGTTCACTACCTTGTATCGCTTCTTCTCCTTCGTCCAGGAAGTCCTGTCCGAGGCAAAGACTCTGGTCATCTCACATTCCGGAGGAACTCCTGCGATCCAGACCGGAATGGTCACCTCCATCTCACGGTCAGAATTATTGAAAGCACAGACGATCTGTTCCTTCCTGCTGAACCTTGCATAGGAGATAAAGTCCTTCTCCCCCTTCAGGAACCGGACGGACCCGTACTTCAGAACCTCATATTCCTTGTGAAAAGCTATGGCGTCCTGGTGGAAATGAAGCATCCTCCGGTCTTCTTTTCCCCAGGGATAAGGCCTCCGGCTGTCCGGATCGGTGAATCCGGTCAGGCCTGCTTCATCCCCGTAATACAGGGTAGGCGCCCCCGGCCAGGTCATCTGGAAGATGACAGCCTCCCTCATCACGGCAGGTACCACATCCTCTGACGCAGCGTCAAAGGTAAAATCCGAGATCCTGCCTGTCGTATGGTTCGTCCTCGTCAGGAACCTTGAATGGTCATGGTTCGACAGCTGGTTCATGGAACAGAGCAGAGACGACTGCATAAAAGCGCACATATTGTGCTCCATGGAGGAGCGGAAGCGCCACGCGTCTCCCAGAAGATCCGGATTGAAGTCATCGGAGTGCTTCTCCATCCCGGTGAAAAACCAGGTCATCGGCTCCATGAACGCGTCATAGTTCATGACAGTATCCCACTGGTCTCCGCCAAGCCAGTCAGCAGCATACCCGTAATGCTCCGCTATGATCACAGCGTCCGGGTTCGCCGCCTTCACCTCATGACGGAATGCTTTCCAGAACCTGTGGTTGAACTCGGGACTGTGTCCCAGATCCGCAGCCACGTCCAGTCTCCAGCCGTCCGCGTTATATGGAGGGGAGACCCATTTCCGGGCCACCGAGAGGATATAGGAACAGAGTTTCTCCGAGCCTTCATAGTTCAGCTTCGGAAGCGTATCGTGCCCCCACCATCCGGAGTAGGAGGCGTTGTCCGGCCAGCGCTCTTCCTCTGTCTCGTCAAACTGGAAATAATCTCTGTAGGGCGAGGATGCTGAGCGGTAGGCGCCTTCCTCATATCCCTCCTGAGCGCTGTAGATCTTCTCGCGGTCCAGCCATTTGTTGAAGGACCCGCAGTGGTTGAATACTCCGTCCAGGATAACGCGGATCCCGCGCTCGTGAGCCTCCTTCACCAGTGTGCAGAAAAGTTCATCCGAAGCTTCCAGGTTCTCTTTTCTTGTCACCCTGCAGATATAGCGTGTGGCCTTCTCGTTATCTGTCTCACCTTCCTCGAGGAGTTCTCCCTCATCAACGACAAGTTTCCCGAAATGCGGATCGATATGGTCATAGTCCTGGGTATCATACTTGTGATTGGAAGGGGACACAAACAGCGGATTAAAGTAGATCGCCTCAATCCCCAGTTCCTGAAGATAATCCAGTTTCTGCCTCACACCTTCCAGATCGCCGCCGTAGAAATTGCCCACATCCATGCTCTCCGGTCTCTGATTCCAGTCCCTGACCTGCCGGACATGATTCCCGATATAGGAATACTCATCATCAAGCACATCATTGGACGGATCACCATTGCAGAACCGGTCAGTGTAGATCTGGTACATGACAGCGCCTTTTGCCCAGTCCGGCGTGGAAAAACCGGGACAGAGCCGGAAAGGCACGACATCTTCACGCCTGCTGACAACCCCGCTCTTGCCAAGGGCCTCCCTTGCGTTCCCGCTGATGATAATGAAATAATAGCTGAGGATGTCTCTTCCCATCTCGATCTTTGTCGTATAGAAATCAAAGACTCCCTGGCTTTTCTCAAAATCCAGCCTCTGGCGCAGATGTTCACTTACAAGCCAGACCTCATCCACATTGGCTTTGGCCGTACGCACACGGAAAGTCACGATATCCCCGACCTCCGGTTCCGGCGGTGATACGTAGTCACGGCTCTCATCAGCAAACAGGGCTTCCCTGTTCAGCGTGGGGATCATCTCCATCACATAGCGGGAAGTCCGCATCGCCTGACTGTAGATCTTTCTGTTCTTCTGTGTATACATTCCGGTTATCCTTATTGGTTATTTTTACCCCGCCGTATATTAGAAAAGGAACAACGCCTGAGCGCTGTCCCTTTTCATTGGAGAAGGTATTCTCTTATGGGGTGTAGCAAAACTATTTATGTATTGGGGTTTTACACAATAGTAATATAGCATAGACTGCAAAATAAGTGTGCTCAAACTTGTCTAAATAAATTTTTATATTTTGTGCATTTTGTCTAAACGAGCAAAAGCATTTGTCAGCGCATCATCTGCTCACGCCAGCTTAGACCTGCTATATATTTCTGATACGAGTTCAGTCTCAGCTATGTGTTCCGGCCCTGTATATGCCGTTACGCAAACAGCGCCTCGAACTCTTCTCTGGACAGTTTCTCCTTCTCGATCAGCAGCCTGGCTGATCTCTCAAGCACATCCGAGTGAGCGGTGATCAGTTCACGGGCCTTCGCGTAAGCCTCGTCAATGATCCGCTTGACTTCATCATCGATGACGGAAGCAACCTGCTCACCGTACTGGCGGGTATGTGCCAGATCCTTGCCGATGAAGATCTCATCCTCACCCTGCTCATAGTTGATCGGTCCCAGTTTCTCAGAGAATCCATATTTTGTGACCATGGCCCTGGCCGCAGCCGTCGCCTGTTTGATATCCTGCGACGCTCCTGTAGTGATGTCTCCGATGACCAGTTCCTCGGCAACTCTTCCGCCGAGAGAGACCACGATCTGCTGGAACATCCTGCCCCTGGTATCGAACATGTAATCGTTCTCAGGAAGCGGCATGGTATAACCGGCGGCTCCGTGTCCGGTAGGTATGATGGAGACCGTATGGACCGGTCCGACATCCGGAAGAAGGTGGAACAGGATCGCATGTCCGGATTCGTGGTACGCAGTGATTCTCTTCTCCTTCTCGGAGATCACCCGGCTGTGCTTCTCGGCTCCGATTCCGATCCGGATAAATGCCTGCTCGATGTCATTCTGTTTCAGGAAGGCTCTCTTCTCCTTCGCTGCAAGGATCGCCGCCTCATTCATCAGGTTCTCCAGGTCCGCCCCGGTAAATCCTGCTGTCGTGCGGGCGACGGACTTCAGATCCACGTCATCCGCCAGCGGTTTATTTTTCGAATGAACTTTCAGGATCTCTTCGCGTCCCTTCACATCCGGCCGTCCCACCGTCACCTGACGGTCAAACCTGCCGGCTCTGAGGATCGCGGGATCCAGGATGTCCACACGGTTCGTGGCTGCCATCACGATGATGCCTTCATTTTCAGAAAAACCATCCATCTCGACAAGCAGCTGATTCAGGGTCTGCTCACGTTCGTCATGGCCGCCGCCCATGCCGGTGCCTCTGCGGCGTCCCACCGCGTCGATCTCATCGATAAATACGATGCAGGGCTGGTTCTTCTTGGCTTCCTCAAACAGATCCCTGACACGGCTCGCGCCGACGCCTACAAACATCTCTACGAAATCCGATCCGGAGATCGAGAAGAACGGGACTCCCGCCTCGCCTGCGACTGCGCGCGCGATCAGTGTCTTACCTGTTCCGGGAGGGCCGACCAGGATCACGCCCTTCGGGATCCTCGCACCTACATCCAGGAACTTGCCCGGCTCCGACAGGAATTCCACGATCTCCGCCAGTTCTTCCTTCTCCTCCTGCAGGCCCGCGACATCCGCAAACGTGACCTTCTTCGCGTCCGGAGTGAACATCTTCGCCCGGCTCTTGCCGAAGTTCATCATGGCGGAACCGCCGCCCTGCTGGCGGTTCATGAACATGATCAGGAAGAGGACCATCGCGCCGGTAAGCAGTACCGGGATAAACATTGTAAACAGGGTGCTGCGCCTGGACACATCCTCTATGTTGACAGTGACGTCATATCCGCTCAGCAGTTCAACCGCACGGGTCGTGTCGGTCACATTGACCGTCAGGATCTCATTGTCAGTCGTAGTGACATTCAGGGTTCCGGTGGGAACCTCCTCATTCTGGACTATTTCAACCTTGGAAACCTGGCCTTTCTCCAGCATGGAGGTCAGTTCCTTCTCTGTGATGTCGCTGCGCCCGTTAAAACTGTCGCGCAGCGCAAAGATCAGGAAGATGCACAGCAGGCCGAGCAGTATATAAAAACCTGTACTTCTGGCTGTCTTATTCAAAATGTTATTACTCCTCTGTGAGTGACAGAACCCCTATATAGGGCAGATTGCGATATCTCTGGTCATAATCGAGCCCGTAACCGATCACGAACTCATCCGGTATTGAGAATCCCTGATAATCGACTTCCACATCGACTTCTCTGCGCTCCGGCTTGTCCAGCAGGGTGCACAGACGGATGGAAGCCGGATTGCGGCTGGAGAGGTTCTTCAGCAGATAGCTGAGCGTGTGGCCGGAGTCGATGATATCTTCCACGACCAGAACATCCTTCCCCTCGATCGGCTCATCAAGGTCCTTGATCAGCTTGACGACGCCTGAAGACTTGGTGCCGGCTCCGTAGCTGGAGACGGACATGAAGTCCATCGTCACCGGAACTGTAATCCTCTTGGCCAGTTCGCAGATGAAAAAGATGCTCCCCTTCAGGATTCCGATCAGATGGACCTGCCTGCCTGCGTAATCCCTGCTGATCTGTTCTCCCAGCTGTGCGATCCTCTCGTCAACTTTATCTTCCGGAATCAGAACTCTGCTTGTCTCTTTCATAAGTCTCTCCTGTCAGCCGGATCACGGCTATTTAATACTGCTCCGGGGTAACGGTGATCCTTGCAAAATGAGAGCCTTCGGATACTTTGGCTGCCTCACTGATACGCAGGCCGATCACCCAGAGTACATGGCTTCCCTGGGCAATGAGAGGAATCTGGTCCCTTCTGTCCCTGGGTATCTTCTCATCGATCAGGTAATCCTTCAGTTTCCTGCGCCCTCCCTGAGAATTGACCTGTATCCAGTCTCCTTCTCTGCGGGTGCGCAGCGTAATATACGGAATCATTGTATCATACGCCAGTGTCTTCGTGTACTTCTTTTTGGGGACATCCCCGCCTTCCCAGATACCGAATTCAGCCTTCAGCTTATAGCCTCCGGGAAACAGGTATTCTCCGTCCGAATCGATCCGGATCTCATCCGCAATATGGGAAGAAGTCCTGCGCGTAAGGCGGATGACGCCCTCCTCCCTGACTGCCTTAAGGCCGCCCGGAAGGCTGATCCTCCTGCCGTTGTCCATGCCGGCAAGCCTCATCAGGGACTCCACATGCTCCCTGGTGATATCCCGAAGGCCGCCTTCTGCCTGTCCAAGCGCCCTGTGCAGGATCCTTCTGCGGATCAGCTCCGGCTGCTCCTTCAGTTCCTTAAGGCTGATAT
>Ga0256405_10012377_pt1 | contig 10583 bp, 15 predicted proteins | sample RumenRJG_02DNA_FD_189096 | JGI IMG/M metagenome (GOLD analysis project Ga0256405, IMG submission 189096) | Bovine rumen microbial communities from Lethbridge, Alberta, Canada - RJG_02 | ecosystem: Host-associated > Mammals > Digestive system > Stomach > Rumen | place: Canada: Alberta... | reverse complement strand
AGATCAATCTAATCGCCATCCACATCGGCTATGCGATCGAACAGAGTGAAAACTACAATGAAAAAGCCGAGGTCATCATCGTTTCCGATAATTACCACGGCATTGCCGACAAGATCGTCGAACAGATTCGCCTGATCTATGACAATCAGGTCATCATTCAGAACATCTATCCTTCCCTGCAGGAAGTTCCTTTCAGCGAACTATCACGCTGTTTCATAATATCTACGATGCCAAGCGAAGCTGGAAACCCGGATATCTGCTTTGTTTCTCCTTTCTTTACTCTGGAGGATCAGAAAAAGATGTCCGAAAAAATGCTTCGTTTTACGGAGATCCTCAGAAGAAAAGAATTCTCCCGGATGTTCTATGAATACGTCACCTACGATTCCTTTCTTGTCATCGATAAGAAGATCGATAAATATCAGGCGATCCACACATTGTGCGAGATGGCTCTCAAGGACGGGATCGTCAATCCCGATTTCGAACAGCACGTATTAGCGAGAGAAAGCCTTTCTTCCACTGCCTTCTACAATAAATTTGCAATACCTCACAGCGACGTACAAGAAGCAAAAAAGACCAAACTTTACATCATGGTCGATCCTGCAGGCGTCGATTGGGACGACCAGAAAGCTTATATCGTTTTTTTAATCGTGATCGATCAGAATGCCAGCAAGGAATTCCGCAAACTCTATAACACAATCATCGAAACACTCTATTCCGGTGAGATAGACCAGAATATCAACAAGATCGGAAACGCCAATGATTTTATCCGCTTCATCGTCAATAAATGATCACTGAATCATATAATTTAAAGCAAAAACGAATACACTGTCGTTAGCTGTTTTTAAAGCGGGCAAACGTGAACGGATTGTCCTGAGTAATAGTTTTGTGGCATTCCTAACAGATAAAGCGCTTTGGCTTGTACATGATGATACTCTTGTATTCACTCAAAGAAGCGTGATTGATCAGTTTGATCCTGCCATGACCATGTAAGATCAATACACCATGACAATACGGACACTCTTTTAAGGAACTTTTCAGTTCCAGGTAGTAGTAGGCAACATTATCCCTGAACACCGTATCAAGTGATTGAATATCGCTTTCCTTAATGTTCAGGATTCTTGTGATAAAACCAAAATCAGGAATGATCATTCCCTCCCTTCGTTATTTATTGATGTCCAAAGAAACGATAACAGAAGTATATCGGTATTGTTTTGTTATGTTTTCGATTATGCAAAATGTTTTCAATTTCTCTTTAGGCACCTTCGCTTATGCTTACACTTCTCACAAAGTATAAAGATTATTTCATCCTTCCAAGCTTCTCAAGCCTGTCATAGATATTATTGAAAAAGACCTGATTGGGATAATAGTCATAGTTTCTGAAGATTTCGATGCCGTTGCCCATGAAATATTCTTTTATTGCCATGGCGCATGCCGAACTTCTTGATACTCCAAATTCACACTGGCAGATGATATCGTAGCCTTTCGCTGCACACTCATGGATGAACTTTGCAACATCATCAAATTCCTTCGCATGCCATTTATCCGGTCTATCTGCCCAGCGGACATCGTTGATACACCTGGAAATGGATGCTGCCGGTTTACCTCTGAAATCGATCGGACTGGATCCTTCATCATAAAAAGAGACCACCGCAGTGCCAAATGTAAAGCCATTATTTAATGCACTTAACAGTTGATCTCTGCTGTATATGTAAACGTTCATTATCGATTTTTCCTTTATTGATCTGTTATAGAAGACGACTCGTTTCTTCACTCTTTTGAATCATCCTCATGTCATTTTGTTCCTTCAGAAGAGCATTTATCTGTTCTCTGTACTTTTCAAATTCCTCACTTTGGTTTATCGAAAGCACATAGCTGATCCTGCCCAGAAGACTTGAAAGATACCTTCCTTGCGAATCAGTACATTTGATACGATCCATATGGTCTTTCAATCCATTTTTATTGATGAAAAAGACTTCCTGTCTGATTTTTTTGCGATATTCAACAGGTGTGTTCGGTTTCTCATTGACGATGATCCCGGTGATCTTCTTTCTTCTGCTTCCGTGTATATACTGTTTCTTCTTCTGATTGATGAAAAGGCCATACTGCTTCAACATGGAACTGACCTTGCGTTCTATTTCTTCTGTAGTTAAAGAATTCGCTGAAAACGTCATATCATCACAATACCGTGTATAGGAAACATCTCTTTCCTTGCACCATCTGCCAAGTTCTTCATCAAACTCATACAGGAGTATATTGGAGATCACGGGAGAAGTCGGTGCACCTTGAGGAAGTGATTCATCATACATGCATAAAAGAGATAACAGGATCCGATTGCTTTCCGAAAAACGATCTGCCGTAAAAACTCTTTCTTTGATCAACGGATAGGTCACATGATCAAAGAACTTCCGTATATCCAGTTTGAATATTTCCTTCTTATTCACATGAGATAATGCGTTCTTCAAAGGTGAATCACCATAGCTGTAAGCTCTGGCATAAGAAGAAACATCCATACGCGAAAGTATGACTTCACTGATCTTTCTTTGAACACTTTTCAAAAGCGGATCAGGAACGCTCAGTTTCCTTGTTCCTCCATCCGATTTGGGGATCTCCACAGAACGGTAATGCCTGTTGATCTGATTGCTTAAGGTATACAAGACCTTAGCCGATACTCCGAGATCCTTCTCCAGTGTTTTCAATTCGAAATAAGTATGTTTCATAATTTCTTATGTGATCTTCGTAAGTAAGCAGAACAAGACTTGAGAATAGAAGTTTCGAGGATGCAGCAGGGGCTACATGGAGTGAGTTCGTGAACGAACGCAGTGTAGTTACCTGCTTCCGAGACAACTTCTTTGCGAAGCAATGATGATTGATGCTCATATCCCGGCAACGACTCGCTGACGGTATCGACAAGGATCAGAATGTATCTTCTCATCGAATATGACTGATGTTCTGCTTGCTTATATTATATTCATGTTTTCTGACCAAAAAAATATGACAGCACTTTCCTGAGGCCGTTATTTTACGGTGTTTTTACAGACATCTTTCAGGAAGATGGCTTTATATCCTTTACTGTATGCTCTCTTTGGCATAAGCCCGTGTTTTCTGAACACCTCCTCTATCCTCCTGTTGTAGTCTTCGATCTCTTCCTTGCTTCTTCTTTGCAGTTTCATATTTATTTCCTAGTATCCAAACAAGATCGCGATCGCTGCCGTTGCCGGACTCCATTCAAAACTCTTGTAAATCATTTCAAGATCTTCATCGTATAGTTTCATCAACCGATCCGCCTCCCTTTCGATGAACATCTCTGCAATACAGCAACGCACAGCGTGTTTGTATTCATACAGGCTTAAACTCTTTGCGTTGTTGCTTGATTCACTTTTTTCTGTCATTTTTCCTCCTCTTTCTTAAAGCCACAAAGAGAAGGATAAGAAAAACTCCCATCACATGATGAGAGTCAGACAAACAGAACAAACACATCTCCCATCATTCAAGCTTTAGCACCTTCTTACTTTTGTAAGGGTTGCTGTACGATCAGCGAGCTTGTCTCTCCCGTACTCTTTATGGTTGATTCAACTATATCATATCCTCTTGCAAAAATGTGCCAGATACAGAATATGAAACATATGATAGATACCGTTATTTATAGACGGCCTTTTCTTTGTTTGCATCCCAGACTTCATTGAATGCCTGAAGCAGGTCCTTCATCCCTCCTTCACCAAATTCGATCCGGTATGATCCGGAAGGGCTGTCCGGCCAGAATATCCTTGCAGATTCGGAATAATCGTCCATCACATTTTTCGGCGGATCATAAGGGGCGTATTTAAGTCCCGTCAGTGTCTGCACGATCTTCATATACTCATCGTAAGTGATCTGCATCTCACCTTCGGAATACGCATTGGCCTTTTCATCCCACATGCGTCTGTACAATTTATAAGTGCCTTTGCTGGCAGAATGACTGGCAGACCAGTTCCAGGAAGAATCATAGCTCATTCCTCCGCCGCCGACTGAGACAGAACTGATCTCTTCGATCTTGGGATCCTTGCCGATCGTGAAAGTCTTTTTATGAAACACAAGAAACAAAATAAGCACCAGGAGCAGCAGCCCCGCAGCTATGATGAACCAGCTTTTCTTCATACAAAATCTCCCGACATCATATCCATGTTCTCCCATCTACATCATAGAGGGAAAACAGCTTTTAACACAATGTATTTATACAACTGATACATTGTGACAGATGCATGATCAAATATCATAAATCGATTATTTTTTATTGTAATACAATAAAAATATATTGATTTTCAAGAAAAACAGGGATATTCTAGGAATGAATACGGAGGAACTGTTATGGAACAGAAAAAACTGGCGGGATGGCTGAAGGCGATCGTGATAGGCATCGGCATCTGCGGCATCTATATCTACGCTTCTGTGATTCCGGGATACGGGGAAATGCTCGTACGTCAGAATCCGGAGTTTGCTTACTGCTATATGCCTTGGCTGATATTTCTTTCCTGCACAGCAATTCCCGTTTATATCGCCCTGCACTTTGCCTGGAAAATCTTTGCCAATATCGGCAACGATCATTCCTTCTGTGAAGTAAATGCCAAATATCTGAAATGGATATCCTGGCTGGCCGGAGGTGATGCCGCTTACTTTTTCCTAGGGAATATCATCCTGACCTTCCTGAACATGAATCATCCGGGAGTTATACTCTATTCCCTGATCGTGGTCTTCGCCGGAGTGGCGGTCTCCGTGGCATCTGCTGCGTTATCCCATCTGGTGCTGAAAGCTGCCCTGCTGCAGGAAGAAAGCGACCTCACGGTCTAGGAGGCGATATGGAAGGAAACATCATCATCAATATCGACGTCATGCTGGCGAAGCGGAAGATGAGTGTCACGGAACTGGCGGAAAAGGTCGGTATCACTTTAGCCAACATGTCCATCCTGAAGACCGGAAAAGCCAAGGCGATCAAACTGTCGACCCTGGCCAAACTGTGTGAAGTACTGGATTGTCAGCCCGGGGATATCCTCGAGTATGCGACAAAGAAATAAGAAAAGAAGGAGCTGTTAATGGAAACTTTTCTGGAACGGATCAAAAAAGCAGGAGGAAGGATCGAAGAAAGCGTCCGACGCTTTCCCTTCAGTTTTGCCCTGCTGTGTCTCATCACAATAAACGGGATCTACATGATCCTGGCTGAGAAGGAAGCATTTGAACTGACTTTCGCCCTGACTATCGGCACTCTGTTCTGCTTCCTTGCCGAACTGTCTTACGAATACGGCATTCACAGGATGCGTCTGCTGATCCCGGCTGCCGCTCTGCTGAGCGTATCGGCAAGCTATCTGCTGCTGAAACATCACGATAACACCTACATCTATACCGCACTGACAGGGCTGTGTATTGCCTCTGTAGCGCTCATCGCCTTTGTCTTATACCGGAACAGAGAGAACCGTTTTCTGTTCAGCCATCTGATCAAGTCGGCTTTCATCGTCGGTGTCTTCGCCGGTGTCATCCTTTCCGGTATCAGCGTCTGCATCGCTGCCTTCCACTTCCTGATCTTTCATTTCGAAGAGATCTGGAAGATCTACGGCATCCTCTTCCTTTTGGTCGCCGGAACCTTCAGTGTGACGCTTTTCCTTTCCTATGTTCCTGGACCTGACGAAGAGGTCAGCGTTCCCGCCACTTATCGCACCATCATCCACAAAGCGCTGTTCTATATCTACCTGGGCCTGATCGGGATCCTGTATCTCTACATCCTCAAGATCATCGTCACCTGGAAGATGCCGGTGGGAAAACTGAACTGGTTCGGTAGTTTCGCCTTGCTGTTCTATGTCGTCTTCTATCTGTCGATTGATGAAACGGATGGCCGGCCACAGGAACTGTTCAAAAAATACGGAGCCTATCTGCTGATCCCGGTACTGGCAATACAGATCTTTGCCATCGCGATCCGCCTCAACGCCTACGGTCTGACGACAGCACGGCTCATGTCGCTGATCCTCATCCTCATTGCCGTAGGATTCATGGCATCGCAGATCTTTGCCATCCATGTTTCCATACCTTTCCTGCTCATTCCGATCCTGACAGTCCTGTTCACCTGTACGCCGTTCAATATCTACGACATTCCCAACCGGTCTCAGGAGACCCGTTTGAAAAATGCGCTATCCAAAGGAGGAGCACTCGTTGACGGCGTGCTCAACGATGAGGTGAACATGGAAGTGGAATATCTTGAAGATGCCCGTTCGGCATATGAATATCTGCGCTGGAGCAGCGGAAACAAATCATCTTTCTTTGAAGAATTCTCGAATTCTAAAATTGCAAAATCCTTTTACGACAGCAACGATTACAGCAGCAGGATCCGCTCTTTCCATTACAGTAACGATCTGGAGGATCAGGCGATCGATATCAGCAGCTACAAACAGCTTCAGCTCATCTCGCAGCAGCAGAACGACAGTTATGACAAGGAACTGAAAACCTTCTTTGCCGCTCTGGATGAGACGAAAAGCAGTGAATATGAAGAAGATCATCTTGAATATGAAACAGCCGATGGGAACAAGATCATCTTCAAATACATCAGCTTCGATTTTGATGAAGATGAAAACGAGATCCTTGATCTGTATTGGGACGGAATCCTGCTGATACGATGATGTTTTCTGCCACATTATGTGAAATTGAAAGTATTATGAAGAACAACTAAGATATAACCCTTATGAACGCCTTTTATTATTGGCGTTCGTATACATAGATTTGACAATCAGCGCAATTAAACATCTTGCTGAACGTCTTATGCTTCTCTTGTTGAAGCAAAGGGTTTGTAGTGTGTTTAACATAAATCCGAAGAAGTCCCCGCCTTCCTACGGAGTGTAAAGACGGGGATGAATTCGGAATTTCTCTGGTGGAACAATTTTTGCCGCTCAAAATCGCAATAATATAGATAAGTCCATCAGATAAATGGGATTTCTTTGTTATTTTTCTACGATAACAGAGACTTCGCTCACTTTATCGTCCTCTTATGAACTCATCTTCTTTATCGTTTTTTCATTATCTTTTGTAAAATCACTAAGTCTATAAGATCTGATGCGCTGATTTACCAGCAGCGGTTCTGCAAAACCGTTCTTTACCAGCACCGATAATCTGTTTATTACCGTTTTGTTTGTCACACCGATTTCACGGCTGACTTCGATCGGAGTAAACTCTCCTCTGTATTTCTTTATCAAAAACAGAAGCAGTTCCTTCTCCTTGCTCTTTAAATATGACAGGCTTCCGCTTATTTCATTCTCGCTGGAACTTTCCGACAATTCACAGACCTTATCGGAATATAACAGCATCATACGAAGAAAATAATTTGCCCACACTTCCGGATGCGGCGGATCATTTCTTCCCGAGTAATAAAGTGCCGGCAGTCCCATTTGTATCGATTCATAGTACTCATTAATGTCATACGCAAAATATTCCTCTAATGAACCGATACCATTAAATCCGTATCCGTTGATATCTAAAATGTATCCCGACAGCAGACGTGCTGTTCTTCCGTTTCCGTCTTCAAAAGGATGTATCGTTACCAGCTGATAATGCACAACTGCCGCCACGATCAACGGGTGATCATCGGTAGTATTTACATATTCGACCAATTCATCAAGCAATTCCGGTATGTCGCTATACTCCGGCGGAATATAATCAGGGTTCCCGGTCTGAGAATCATAAACCGCAAACAGAACTCCCGGAGGCATAGCTCCTCTTAGTCCGATTTTTTCCTCAGATGCTCCCTTTTCAACATACTTCTGGACATCCAATATCAGTTTTTTGGAAAAAGGCTCTTTCTTTTTTGCCTTCTCCTCCAGATATTTTAATGCCAGAAAATAATTACGGACTTCCTGTTCCGGCTTAATGAAATGCTTTCTTTCGTCCCTTTCTATAACCTCATCGACCTGCTTTTCAGAGAGCGGATTGCCTTCGATCTTATTTGACGCATACGAACTCTTCTTCTTCGAATTCTTTCGCAGTTTACTTGCTACAGATTTCGACAGTTTTACAGAAGAAACCTTATATTTGTTTTTATCAATTTCAGTTATATATTTCAAAATCTCATTTGTCAGATTTACTTTTATCATTTTAATGATGCCTCGATCATATGATAACAAATCAAATAAAAATATACACTAATTATTCACTATTTTTTCACTATTTTTCATTCGCCCGCGGGCGATATCGATCCGGAGTATGGAACGATCTTCGCAGGAGACATATTCATTGGTTTTCATCAGATCTTGTTAGAACTTTGATCCAAATTCACATTCAGATCGATCAGGATCCTCTTCCATTCGCCTTAAACAGAACTGGCTTTCTTATCAGTCAAATTCAAACATCTCTTCCAGCATTTCTGCCATTGATTCCTCATTGACTGCGTCCCTGTCATCAAAGTTGCAGAAAGCGATTTTGACCAGATCCGCATCATAGTCTTCGGAAAAACGTTCGATCATCTCCGCTTCTTTCTGCAGCTGCTCAGACGTATAGGTCTTTCTTTCCTTATTCACAAGGACAAGCATGTCTTCGAATTCGTCATCACCCACTTCGATCGTGAGCTCCTCTTCTTCTGCTTCCTATTGATAACAGTCGTAATTTCAATCGTATTTTTTTCGACCGATTTTACGATTGCATATGTACTAGCGTTATTTCAAACACATTGCCACAAATAATTATTTTGAATTCCGTTCAGGAAGTTACAACTTTATAAACATCTCGACAAACTAGAATCTATTGATCTATTTGTTCTATTGATTCTGGACTTCGATTCAGATTATCTGTGATTTCTTTATATTCTTCATCAGTAAGTAGCTTGACCCAGAGCCCGTAATGTAATTCATCAAAACCCGCATTAAACATTGTTTGCTGATCCGGCGCATCAATGTAGTATAACGCCGGTTTGTTTTCACCCATGGTTCGGTATGCTGCCAACCTGCACAAAACACCTTTATAGATCAGTTCATCCATTTATTATACTCCCGAACAAAAATCCCGATTTCGTACTATAGAAGCCTGTCTTGATACTTCTCTTCCGGCATCAGTTCTCCGAACTTTCCGCAATGCCATCATATTTACTTATTACAGAAAACATACTGTTTATATCATTCCCCGGTCTTTCTATATTGTGCAATCCTTCGATCAAGAGTTGATAACGACACATTCAGCTTCTTTCTCATGTATTCTTTTGTGATCTCTTTGGATTGCCACCTATTATATAAAGATAGGAAATCGTTCCGGTTGATCTCTTTCCGGACTCTTCCTTTATAAACACCTTTGGACTTTGCAATAGCGATGCCTTCATCCTGCCTTTGCTTTATCGTCTCTCTTTCGAATTCAGCAAGAGAAGCAAAGATGGAGAAGACCAGTTTGCCGGTCGGCGTTGTAGTATCGATATCTCCTTCTTTGAGTGACTTGAATTCCACGCCTTTTTCATTGAGCTGATTGATCAGATTTAACAGATCCTGCAGCGATCTTCCAAATCTTGATATGGATTCTACATAGACGATGTCCCCTTCACGGACATAATCCATCATCTTCTGAAGTTCCAGACGGTCTTTGATGTTTTTGCCGGAAACCTTTTCCATATAGAACTTATCTATTTTGTAATCCTTGAACAATTCTTCCTGACGGTCGGTATGCTGCGAATCGGAAGAAACTCGGATGTACGCGATATTAGACATTGTTACTCTCCTTCGTTCTGCTTGAGATAGAACAGGTAGATCTCTCTGTCCTGTCTGAGCGCAATCAGATGCAGCTGTTCGCGTTCCAGAAGTGTTCTTTCAAGAACCAGGCTCTTGTCCTTGCCGTGTTCTTTCTTCAGATCAGCAACAAGCTTCAGCGCTGCTTCTTCGTTTTCTTCCTGATCCATCAAAGCGATATAACGATCAGCCTCTTCCTCCCGGAATTTGGTTTCTATCTGCAGGATGGCAGATTCCCGTCTTTCAATTCTCTGTTGAAGTTCTGCTATTTCCGATTCGATCACGGCGAGCATAGACTCGGCCCGATCGATCAGCCATTCCTTTTTGATTTCATTCATTATTTTTCACCTTTTCATGTCTTATCGGATCTTCTGTATCTAGCAATAAGTTCAGAGAGCCTGTTCTCTTTTAGTTTCTTTGCAATCTCTGCTTTCTGTTCTGATAGCATAAGCACAGGTATTCTCTCGATGGCCTTCTTGTGGAAATGATTCTGGACGTTCACTATGTGTTCAACTGTGTCTGTCATACGGTTCTGAAACGCATCATCAATTGCCGTTACCTTCTTCTGAAAATCGGTAAGCGCAGAAACCGTCAGAGTAGTGTCTGCAGAAAACACAGCCACCAGCAGCAACGCCGCCAGATTGATCGTGCTTTCAGGAACCGCTCCTATCAGAGTATCCGCTGCAGGCAATATGGTTTTCATGATCGGAATGGATGCCGCACCAAACGCGATCGAAGTAGGTACGCTTGTCCTTCCGTTGATGTTGAGAGGGACTCTGCTGTAATCCCACCATCTTGCATGAAACAGTTTTTCTAAGATCCAGGAAGTCGGATACTCAAGGATCATGCTTACGACAAATCCTGCAGCAA